>JAAUYB010102775.1_pt1 | contig 10908 bp, 9 predicted proteins | sample 7278071 | NCBI WGS metagenome assembly JAAUYB01 (sample SAMN14350121, study PRJNA611818) | marine sediment metagenome | isolation source: surface marine sediment (1.8m) | place: French Polynesia: Moorea | collected 2018-08 | reverse complement strand
CCGGCTCGTCGAGAGCGGCTATCCTCGCCCCTATGCCTGCGCATTGGTGGCCGCGGGCGCTTGTACCGGCATTCTGATCCCGCCCTCGATCGCCTATATCATCATTGGCCTTGTGCTGGGCATTTCCGCCTCGACCCTGTTCCTCGCCGCACTGATCCCGGGCGTCTGCATCCTGGTGTCGATCCTGATCACCAACATCGTGGTCAACCGCATCTACGGCTATGAGGGCGGTGGCAACATCGGCTTTGGCGAATACCTCGGCAATCTGGGCCGGGCGCTGAAATCCGGCTGGTACGCCTTCATCGTGCCGGGCATCATCTTTTACGGCATCTTCTCGGGCCGCCTGACCCCGACCGAGGCCGGCGCCACCGCCGTCATCGTCACCATCATCATGGGTTTCATCCTGCGGACCCTGACACTGGCGGATTTCCCGGCGATGCTGATCAGCTCGGCCAAGGTCAACGGGGTGATCCTACCGATCATCGCCTTTTCCGCCCCGCTGGCCGAGGCGTTGGCGATCATGGGGGTGCCGCAAGGTTTCGTGACCTCGGTCACCTCGCTGACGGATGAGCCCTGGCTGCTGATCCTCTTGATGATCGGCATCCTGATCGCCGCCGGCTGCGTGATGGAGACCACGCCCAACATCGTGATCCTCGCGCCGATCCTGAAGCCGCTGGCCGACAATATTAGCATGAACGAAATTCAGTTCTGCATCATGATGATCACCGCGCTTGGCGTCGGTTTCATCACCCCGCCCTTGGGGCTGAACCTCTTCGTCGTCTCCGGCATCACCGGGGAGTCGATCCTCAAGATCGCCGCCCGGGCGGTGCCCTTCGTCTTCTTCATGCTGCTGGTTGTGTTGCTGATTGCCTATGTTCCGGCGGTCTCCACGACCCTGCTGCCCGACATCTACAAATAGGACCAAACCCACATGGCGCGAGACTACCTCAAGAAAGCGACCCTGACCTCCAGTTCCGGCGCTTCGGACGTGCATGACACCGTGCAGACCATGCTGGCCGAGATCGAGGCGGGCGGTGATAAGGCGGCGCTGGACTATGCCACCAAGCTCGACAAATACAGCGGCAGCATCATCCTGAGCCCTGAGGAAATTGCCGCCGCCTGCGCGCTGGTGCCGGAAAAGCTCAAGCGTGACATCCAGTTCGCCCATGACAACGTCCGCCGCTTTGCCGAAACGCAAAAGGCAACCGTGAGTGATGTAGAGCTTGAGGTCGTGCCCGGCCTTATTGCCGGGCAAAAGGCGATCCCGGTGGATGCGGCGGGCTGTTACGTACCTGGCGGCCGCTATAGCCATATCGCCAGTGCCATCATGACGGTCACCACCGCCAAGGTCGCCGGCTGCCGCCATATCACCGCCTGTTCCCCGCCCCGCCCGGACGCAGGCGTAGCCCCGGCGATTGTCTATGCCGCGCATATCTGCGGCGCCGACACGATCATGGCGATGGGCGGTGTGCAGGGGGTCGCGGCTATGGCCTTTGGCCTTTTCGGTCTGCCCAAGGCGAATATCCTCGTCGGCCCCGGCAACCAGTTTGTGGCCGAGGCCAAGCGTATCCTCTTTGGCCGCGTCGGCATCGACATGATCGCCGGCCCGACCGACAGCCTGATCCTGGCTGATGCCACCGCCGATCCTTTGGTGGTGGCCACCGATCTCGTCAGCCAAGCCGAGCACGGCTATAACTCACCCGTTTGGCTGGTGACCGATGACCGGGCGCTGGCCGAGAAGGTGATGGAACTCGTCCCCGGCCTGATCGACGACCTGCCCGAGGTCAACCGCGACAACGCCCGCGCCGCATGGCGCGACTATGCCGAGGTGATCCTCTGTGCCGACCGCGAAGAAATGGCCGCCACCTCGGACGATTACGCGCCTGAACACCTGACCGTGCAGGCCGAGGACCTGGATTGGTGGCTCGACCGCCTGACCTGTTATGGCTCGCTCTTTCTGGGCGAGGAAACCACCGTTGCCTTTGGTGACAAGGCCAGCGGCACCAACCACGTGCTGCCCACCTCGGGCGCGGCGAGCTATACCGGTGGCCTCAGCGTGCACAAATACATGAAGATCGTCACCTGGCAGCGCGCCACGCGTGAAGGCGCCAAACCGGTGGCCGAGGCGACGGCGCGGATCTCGCGCCTCGAAGGGATGGAAGGCCACGCGCGCAGCGCCGATGTGCGGCTGGCCAAATACTTCCCGGATGAAGAGTTCGACCTGACCGCAGATGGATGACCCAGCCGCGCTCTTTGATCTGACGGGCCGCGTGGCCTGCGTCACGGGCGCCAGTTCCGGCTTGGGCCGCCGCGCCGCCAGCGTGCTGGCGGTTGCGGGTGCGCAAGTGGTGGGGGTCGCGCGGCGGGCGGACGCGTTGGAGGCCTGGCAGGCAGAAGCCGGCCGCAACGCCGCCACGGTGGTCGCCGATTTGGCCGACCGCGCCGCTCTGTGCGCACTGACCCAACAGATCGCAGCACCCTTCGGCGCGCCAGACATCATTGTGCACGCGGCCGGGATCAATACGCGTGAAGCGGCGGATGATGTCTCTGAGGAAGGCTGGGACGTTACCCTGGCGCTGAACCTTTCGGCGCCGTTTTTCTTGTCGCAAGCCTTGGTGCCCGCAATGAAAGCCAAAGGCTGGGGGCGGATCGTCAACTTTGCCTCGCTACAGACCACCCGCGCCTTTCCCGGCGGCATCGCTTATGGCGCCTCCAAGGGCGGCATCGCGCAGCTCACCCGCGCCATGGCCGAGGCCTGGTCACCGCACGGGATCACCGCCAACGCCATTGGCCCCGGGTTCTTCCCGACCGAGCTGACCGAGGCCGTCTTTGCCGACACCGAACGCGCCGCGCGCAACGCGGCACAAACCTGTCTGGGCCGCAATGGTGAGATGCGCGACCTCGACGGCCCGCTGCTGTTTCTGTGCTCCGAGGCGTCCTCTTACGTCACCGGGCAGATCCTGATGGTCGACGGGGGGTTCACTGCAAAATGAAGGCGCTTGTTTACACCGCCCCCGAAACGCTGGCCTTTGACGACGCGCCAGAGCCGACCCCCGGGGACGGTGAACAGCTGATCCGGATCGAGGCGGTGGGCATCTGCGGGTCGGACATGCACGCCTATCTCGGCCATGATAACCGCCGCCCTGCCCCGCTGATCCTCGGCCACGAGGCGGCGGGGGTCATCACCGGTGGGCCAAGGGCTGGCGACCGGGTCACGATCAACCCGCTGGTCACTTGCGGTGATTGCCCGGCCTGTCTCGCGGAGCGAGACAACCTCTGCGCCACACGCCAGATCATCTCGATGCCGCCACGCGAAGGCGCCTTTGCGCAATGGGTTGCCATGCCAGAGCGCAACCTCGTGACGGTGCCCGAAGACGTATCCTTTGCCAAGGCGGCTTTGGCCGAACCCCTGGCCGTCAGCTGGCACGCAGTGCGGCTGGGGCTGGAGGCGCTGCACCCAGACATGCCCCGCGACGCGCTGGTGATCGGTGGCGGGGCGATTGGCCTTGCTGCCGCCTTGGCCCTGACCGCCTTCGGCGTGGAGGACGTCACCATCGCTGAGCCCAACGCCGCCCGCGCCGCTTTCCTTACAGAGCGTTGTGGCCAAAACATCGTCACCGCCCCAGAGGGCGCGTTCAGCATTGTGGTCGATGCGGTGGGCTACGCTGCGACGCGCGCAACTGCCTCGGCCCACACGCGCCCCGGCGGCGTGATCACACATATCGGACTGGGCGAAGACACAGGCGGGCTCGATATCCGGCGCATGACGCTGCAGGAAATCACCTTCATCGGCACCTATACCTACACCGCGCAGGATTTCCGCGACACGGCACAGGCGATCTTTGACGGTCGCCTCGGTCCGCTCGACTGGATCGAAACCCGGCCCTTGGAGCAAGGCGCCGACGCCTTTGCCGCGCTGCGCGCCGGCCGGATCGCCACACCGAAGATCATTCTCGAACCCTGGGCCTGACCCAAAGCCCGAAAGGAGCATCGCGATGTACCAAAATATCCTCGTTCCCATGGCCCTCGACCACGGGATTTCCGCCAATACGCTGGAAATCTCGCGGGCGTTGAAGGCGCCGGACGGCAAGATCACCGCCATCCATGTCTATGAGGCGCCGCAAGGGTCGGTGCGGGCTTATCTGGATGAAGACGTGCTGCAAGCCGCCTATGAGGGCGCGCGCAAACGGCTGGAAGAGCGTGTGGCCGGGCTGGGCGATGTCACCCCGGTGTTGCTGCACGGGCACACCTCGCAGACCATCGTGGATTATGCCAATGACAAGGGGATCGACTGCATCGTCATCGGCTCCCACAAGCCTGGGCTCAAGGACTTTCTGCTAGGCTCCACCGCGGCGCGGGTGGTGCGCCACGCTGCGTGCTCGGTGCACGTCTTGCGCAGTTGACGGGTTCCGTGGCGCGCGCCGATCACATCCATTCCAGTGCAGATGCCCGCCGGCTGGCCCGTCGGCGCCTGCCGTGGATGATGTTTGACTATATCGATGGGGCGGCGGGGTCTGGCGCGGGCTTGACGCGCAATCGCGAGGCCCTCGATGCGCTCTGCCTGCGCCCACGCATCCTGCGCAATGTCAGCGACAGGTCTTTGTCGAAGCCGCTTTTTGACACCGACGCTTTGCGCCCCTTTGGCATCGCGCCAATGGGCATGTGCAACCTGTCGGCCCCCGGGGCTGACCTGATGCTGGCGCGTCTGGCAGCAAAGCATCAGGTTCCGCTGGGCGTGTCCACCGTCGCCTCCACCCCGATGGAAACGCTGATCGAGACGGCCGAGGGGAACGCCTGGTTTCAGCTCTATTTCAGCGGCGATGGCAGCGGCACGGTCAAGCTGGTCGATCGGGCGACGGTGGCGGGATACCAGACGCTGGTGCTGACAGTCGACGTGCCCGAGGTCGGCCGCCGCCCGCGTGAGCTGCGGCACGGCTTTACCATGCCTTTCCGCATCGGACCCCGGCAGTTTCTGGATTTCGCCCTGCACCCGGAATGGTCGCTGCGGACGCTGATCCAGGGCCGACCCGAGATGGCGAATTTCCAGATGCCGGGATTTGACTTTGACCGCACCGAAAGCCGCGCCGCCGCCGATTGGGACACGCTGCGGCAGCTGCGCGAGCGCTGGAAGGGCAAGCTGGTGGTCAAAGGCGTGCTCGATGCCGAGGACGCGGTGATGCTGAAGACCATGGGCGCCGATGCGATCCAGGTCAGCAGCCACGGCGCGCGGCAGTTGGAAAGCGCCCCGGCGCCGATTACTGTTTTGGCTGCCATCCGTGAGGCCGTCGGCCCGGACTACCCGCTCTTCTTCGACAGCGGGTTGCGCAGCGGCGAGGACGTGCTCAAGGCGCTGGCCAGTGGGGCCGATTTCACCTTCTTCGGCCGCATCCTGCAATTCGCCATCGCGGCGGCGGGCGAAGAAGGGCTACAGCGGCTTTGGCAGGTGCTGACCCAAGAGCTGAGCATCGCCATGGCGCAAACCGGCCTGACAAATCTCAGCCGGCAGAGCCTGTCTGACGTGCTGGCCTGAGCCAAACGTTTGACGCCTCGCCCCGCATTCGCCACCCTGTCGGGATGACACAGAGCCTGCCACCCCGCCCCGCCTTCATGTCCAAATACACTCCGGCCGAGGATCGATATCAGCGCATGCTCTATCGCCGCTGCGGACGCTCGGGCCTGAAACTGCCGGCGATCAGCCTGGGGCTCTGGCACAATTTCGGCGAGGACACGCCCCACGCCACCAAGCGCGCCCTCTGCCGGACGGCCTTTGACCACGGCATCACACATTTCGATTTGGCCAACAATTACGGGCCGCCCGCGGGGTCAGCCGAGATTGCCTTTGGGGAGATCCTGCGCAGCGATTTCGGCGGGCTGCGGGATGAGCTGATCATCTCGAACAAAGCGGGTTACCACATGTTTCCGGGGCCTTACGGCGAATTTGGCAGCCGCAAATACCTGATTGCCTCTTGCGACCAATCGCTGGCGCGCTGCGGGCTGGACTATTTCGACATCTTCTATTCGCACCGATTTGACCCCGAGACGCCGCTGGAAGAGACCATGGGCGCGCTGGATCACATCGTCCGCTCGGGCCGCGCGCTCTATGCCGGGATTTCCAGCTACAACACCCAGCGCACGCAAGAGGCGGTGGCGATCCTCAAGGACCTCGGCACACCCTGCCTGATCCACCAGCCGTCTTACAATCTGCTGAACCGCTGGGTCGAACATGACGGGCTGTTGGACACGCTGGACGACCTCGGGATCGGCTCCATCGCCTTTACCCCGCTGGCGCAGGGTATTCTGACCAACAAATACCTGGGCGGCATCCCCGAAGGCAGCCGCGCGACACAGGGCAAATCGCTGGCGCAAGACATGCTGAGCGACAGCGCGCTGGCGAGCGTGCGTGGCCTGAACGATCTGGCGCAGGCCCGCGGTCAGACACTGGCGCAGATGGCGCTGGCCTGGGTGCTGCGTGGTGGGCGGGTGACCTCGGCTTTGATTGGGGCTTCCCGGCTCGAGCAGATCACCGATTGTGTGGGCGCCACCCAAAATCTCGACTTCACCGAGGACGAACTGCAAGAGATCGACACCATCGCGTCGGAAGAGGACATCAACCTCTGGGCGCGGTCTTCGGAAACCGACTGACCCCCGACCCCGCGACCGGATCAGCTTGCAAAGCGCGCGGTTCTGGCAAACACTGCCCGGCAATAACCAACAGGAGGTCACAATGAAAAAGACGACAACCTTGTTGTCGGCGGCCGTGCTGCTGTCGACAACCGCCATGGTGAATGCCGAAACGCTGCGTTGGGCGCGCTCGGGCGATGCGCTGACGCTGGATCCACATGCCCAGAACGAAGGGCCGACCCACACCATCCGCCACCAGATCTATGAGCCGCTGATCATCCGCGACGTCACCGGCGCGTTTGAACCCGCCCTTGCCACCGATTGGGCGCCCAGCGCCGATGACCCCAATGTCTGGGTCTTCAACCTGCGCCAGGGCGTGAAGTTCCACGATGGCGCCGACATGACGGCCGAAGACGTGGTCTTCAGCTTTGAGCGTGCCAAGCAGCCCAATTCGGACATGAAAGAGCTGATCGGCTCGATCACCGAGGTGCGCGCGGTGGATGACTTCACCATCGAGATGGTCACCGACGGGCCGAACCCGATCCTACCCTCGAACCTCACCAACCTCTTCATTATGGACAAGGGCTGGACCGAGGCGAACAACACCGTCAACGTGCAGGATTTTGAAGGTGGAGAGATCACCTTTGCCACCACCAACACCAATGGCACCGGGCCTTATGTGTTGCAAAGCCGCGAGCCGGACGTGCGCACCACCATGACCCGCAACGAAGACTATTGGGGGCGCGACCAGTTCCCGATGGAGGTGTCAGAGATCGTCTACACCCCGATCCAGAACGCCGCGACCCGTGTGGCGGCCCTTCTGTCCGGTGAGGTGGATTTCCTCCAGGACATGCCGGTGCAAGATCTGGATCGCGTCAACAGCGCCGATGGGCTGACCGTCAAGCAGGCACCGCAGAACCGGGTGATCTTTTTCGGGATGAACCAGGGGGCAGTCGATCTGGAGGCCGACAATGTCGATGGCGCCAATCCGCTGGCGGATGTGCGCGTGCGCAAGGCGATGTCGATGGCGATCAACCGCGATGCGATCCGCCAGGTGGTGATGCGCGGCCAAAGCCAGCCCGCCGGCATGATCGCGCCGCCCTTCGTCAACGGCTGGACCGCCGCGATGGACGCCGAGTCGATGACCGATCTGGATACCGCGCGCGACCTGATGGCCGATGCCGGCTATGGCGATGGGTTCTCGATCCGCCTCGACTGCCCCAACGATCGCTACATCAATGACGAGGCGATCTGCCAGGCGGCTGTCGGCATGCTGGGCCAGATCGGCGTCACGGTGAACCTGGATGCAATCCCCAAGGCGCAGCACTTCCCCAAGATCACCGACGGCAAGACCGACTTCTACATGCTGGGGTGGGGTGTGCCGACCTACGATTCCGAATACATCTTCAACTTCCTCGTGCATGGCCGCGAGAGCGATATCGGCACGTGGAACGGCACCGGTTTCGACAATGACGAGATCGACGCCAAGATCAAATCGCTGGCCTCGAATACCGATCTGGATGCCCGCAACGCCGACATCGCCGCCATCTGGCGCGTGGTGCAGGACGAGGCGCTCTATATCCCGATCCACCACCAGGTGCTGAACTGGGGCATGGCCGAAAAGGTCGGCATCGAGGTCGACCCCGAGGATCAACCCAAGGTGAAGTATTTCACGATGAACTGATCGCCGAACGGTCGAACAATGCAAAGGCGGCGCTCCGGTGCCGCCTTTTTTGGTCCCTCAGAAGCTAACGTGTTTCACTTGACGCGGCAGAGGTGACGTTCATTCCGCCTCTGCCCGGAGGGCACCGACGGGCCGCGCCCGACCCTCCCCCCGGGAGGGCGCATTCTATGCCTTCCGCACCGAACCAAGGGTTTTTGCAGGGCAATGACTCGCTTCGGCGCGGCGTCGCGTGCGCCCACCCAGGGTCGGTCGCGGCCCTCAAAACGCACGTCAACATAGGCTCAACGCTGACGTCCTTCCGCTACACGATGGTCTTTGGCCGCGTGTTCAACAGAAATTCCACAGACTCCGATCACATCAGCGTTGGGGTGGATTTTGCTGTCACCCGCACGCGTGTTACCTTCGGGGCACGAGAGCTGAGAAGGCTCCGCTGATCCGACAGGAAGGAAAACCGATGTACCGTCTCCCAACCGCCACCGCTGTGGCTCTGGCTCTTGCGCTGCCCGCGATGGCCGAAGATTTCACCTGGGCCGTGACCACCGATCCGCAGACGATGGATCCGCACGCCGTCAACTCGGCCCCGGTTCTGGGCTTTCTCAACAACGTTTACGAAGGGCTCGTCCGTCGCGGTAAGGATATGGCCGTCGAACCCGCACTCGCCACCTCGTGGGAGCCGATTGGCGATGGCGAAGGCTGGCGCTTTACCTTGCGCCAGGGTGTGACGTTCCAGGACGGCAGCGCATTCAACGCCGAAGACGTGCTTTTTTCCTATCAGCGCGCCTCGGACGAGGCGTCGGATACTCGCAGCTGGTTTGCGCCGGTCTCGGACGTGGTTGTGGTCGACGACTTCACCGTCGATTTCATGACCAGCGCGCCGAACCCGATCTTTCCCGGTTCGATCGCCAACTGGATGATCATGGATAGCGGCTGGGCCGAGGCCAACAACGCCACCCTGCCCGACAAGGAAAGCGGCAACTACGCCACGCTTAACGCCAATGGCACCGGCGCCTTCAAGGTCACCGCCCGTGAGCCCGGCCTGCGCACCGTGCTTGAGCCGCATGACGGCTGGTGGGGGGAGGCCGAGCACAACATCACCCGGGCCGAGCTGACGCCAATCCAGAACCCCGCCACGGCACTTGCCGCGCTCTTGTCGGGCGATGTGGACATGATCAACCCGGTGCCCATCCAGGACGTCGCGCGCTTGCAGGGCAATGCAGATGTCAACGTGATCCAGGGGATCGAGGCGCGGGTGATCATGCTGGGCTTCCCGCATGAGGCGGACGCGCTGAAGTATTCTTCTGAAACTACCGACGCCAACCCCTTTGCCGATGTCCGTGTGCGCCAGGCGGTGGCCCATGCGATCAACGTGCCGGCGATCCTGCAGACCATCATGCGCGGCAATGCCGAAGAGGTCAGCCAGCTGGTCAGCCCGGCGATGCGCGGCTACTCCACGGCGCTGGCCGACCGCCCCGCCTATGACCCCGACCGCGCCCGCGCTTTGCTGGCCGAGGCAGGGTATGGCGACGGGTTTTCCTTTGGCCTGAAATGCCCCAACAACCGGTACCTGAATGACGAGGCCGTCTGTCAGGCGGTGACCGGAATGCTGGCGCAGGTGGGGATCACCGCGACGCTCGACGCCATGCCGGTGCAGAACTACTGGCCGGAACTGCGGGCCGACAACTACGACATGTACCTTCTGGGCTGGTCACCTGGCACGTTTGACGCCGAACACCCGATCCGCTTCCTCGCCTCGACGCCCAACAGCGAGAAAAAGCTGGGCAGCTGGAATTTCGGCGGGTTTTCCAATGCGCGCGTAGACGAACTGCTGCCGATGATCCAGTCCGAGATCGACGACAGCAAACGCCAGGCGATGATCGACGAGGTCACCAAGATCCTGCAGGACGAGGTCGCCTATGTGCCGCTTTACGTGCAGCCCTTGGTCTGGGGTACGCGCAGCAATATCGCGCTGACGCAGCGGCCGGACAACTTCTTTATCCTGCGCTGGGTGACGGTGAACTGACGTCGCCTGTACTCGAAAAAATCAAGGCCGGGCAAGGATGTCCGGCCTTTTCTTCATGGGTTGAATGAAAGGCGTGGGATGAAACTGGAGATCTGGTTCGAGTTTGCCAGCACCTATTCCTACCTGACCGTGTCGCGCGCCGAGCCTTTGCTGCGCGTGGCGGGTGTTGAGTTAGCCTGGCGGCCGTTCCTGCTCGGGCCGATCTTCCGTGACAAGGGGATGGACAGCTCGCCTTTCGTGCTCGACCCGGTCAAAGGCGCCTATATGTGGCGCGATATGGAACGGCAGGCGGCGCGGTATGGCCTTCATTTTGCGCGCCCCAACACCTTCCCGATGAATGGACTTTCTGCCGCCCGCATCATGACGGCGGCCCTCGATCAGCCCTGGTGTGGCGCGTTTGCACGGGCGGTCTTTGCCGCGCAATTTGCGCACGGGGCCGATATCTCGGACCGGGCCGTGCTGACGGACGCGCTAGCCTCCTGCGGCGTGGCACCCGAGCCCTGGCTGGAACGCGCCCAGCACGACGACACCAAGGCTGTCTGGCGCGCCGCCACCGCCCAGGCGCGGGAATTGGGCCTCTGTG
>JAAUYB010019585.1_pt1 | contig 10921 bp, 6 predicted proteins | sample 7278071 | NCBI WGS metagenome assembly JAAUYB01 (sample SAMN14350121, study PRJNA611818) | marine sediment metagenome | isolation source: surface marine sediment (1.8m) | place: French Polynesia: Moorea | collected 2018-08 | reverse complement strand
GGCGCTGATCGACAAATCAGGCGCGGCCCCGGTCCGGGGCCGCGCCTGATTTGTCGATCAGCGCCCGGCGTCCTGCCGGGCCTGCTGACCTGTTTGCGTAAGCTCTCTCGCTGTGCGCTATAGCCTAGGTAGTTGCCCGCATTCAATGCGCTGTCACAAAAGCGCAAATTGGACATATTACAATGGCTCCGATCCCCGAGAATGCCATGGACAAAGTGCACCCGATCACCCAATCACGCTCGCCGGCTCGCTTACTGGTTGTCTCGAACCGCCTCCCGGTCGTTTTTTACGAGGGTGCCGAGCAAGGTACCTGGTCCAGCAAGACGGGCAGCGGCGGGCTCGTTAGCGCCCTGATGCCCGTGCTACGCGACCGCGGCGGTGTCTGGGTCGGCTGGCCCGGTGTCGACGCCGATGGCGAGTCGCTGGACCCCTACCTCGAGGAGCTTTCCGAAGAGATCGGCTACGGCCTGCAGGGGGTGTACCTCAGCGATGACGAGATCCGTGGTTTCTACGAGGGTTTTTCCAATCAGATCATCTGGCCGCTGTTTCATGACATGCCGGTGGGCAGTCATTTCGAGCCCGCCTTGTGGGAGGTTTACCGTGCGGTCAACCGCAAATTCGCGGCCAAGATTGCCACGGTGCGACAGTCAGATGACATCATCTGGGTGCACGATTACCACCTGATCGGCGTGGCTGCCGGACTGCGCCGGCAGGGCGTATCGAACCGTATCGGCTTCTTCCTGCATATCCCGTTCCCGCCGCCGGATATCTTCCTGAAGCTGCCGTGGCGCGCCGATATTCTGAGCGGTTTGCTGGACTACGACCTGCTCGGCTTTCAGACGATGCGCGACTGCCGCAACTTCCAGCGCTGCCTGCGGGCGCTATACAAGGTCAGGCTGACCGGCAAGGGGCACGTACAGAGCCTCAGCGCCACCCCGCTGACCCCCGAGGTGGGCAGCCCGCAAACGCAGCAGCTGCGCATCGGCAGCTTCCCGATCAGCATCGATTTCGAACACTACGCCGAACGTGCCAGCCGCGAAGCAGTCGTGCAGGAAGTCGCCGCGTTGCGCCAGGTCCACGGCGAACGAAAGATGATACTGAGCGTCGACCGGCTCGATTATTCCAAGGGCCTGCCGGCGAAGCTGCGGGCGTTTCGACTGGTTCTGGAGCGCTATCCCGAGCTTCACGAGAAGATCTACCTGAGCCTGCACGTCGTGCCGAGTCGCGAAAACATCCCGGAATACGCCGCCCTGCGCGAAGAACTCGAGCAACTGATCAGTGAGGTCAATGGTGCCTGGTCGCGGCCCGGCTGGATCCCGGTCCACTACTACTACCATTCGCTGACGCCGGACCAGCTGTCGGCTTACTACCGTCGCGCCGACATCATGCTGATCACGGCGCTCAAGGACGGCATGAACCTCGTGGCCAAGGAGTATTGCGCATCACATCCGTTCAACGACGGCATCCTGGTGCTCAGCGAATTCGCGGGCGCCGCGGCCGAATTGCAAAAAGGCGCCCTGCTGATCAATCCATTCGATTCGGAACGCACGGCGGAGCGGATATACGAAGCGACGAGGCTGACGAAGGCGGAGACGGAAGCCCGCATGCGCAAGCTGCGGCGCAAGATCAAGCGGTCCGACATCTATCACTGGGTCAATTCGTATCTGCAGGCAATCGCCGGCCGCGATCTCGCGGACTTCCCGAAGATCGAAGACTACGTGCCGGGTCCGCCTCCCGAAGCGAAGGTTGTCCATTCCTGACAGGGCATAAGTCAACAGGGAACCAGCATGATCAAGCATCATCTGCGTGAGCTCAGAGGCCTCATCGGCTGTAAGGTTGTCCTAGGCGACAGCGCGCCCGGCGAACTTGCAGGGCTCGTCGTCAACCCCGATGACTGGCGCATCATGAGCGGCGTCGTCGCGATATCCGCAACGCCGCAACAGGCGGTCGTCATCCCGGTCCGTTTATTCGGCGCGCTGGACGATGAACGCCGCACTCTGCATCTCGACGGTAGCGAGGCGGCGCTACGCTCTTCGGCCGCCTACTCGCCCGACCGCCTGGCGGAAGACGGCCTGGTGGATGCAGCGGCACTGTTGGGCCGATCGGTGGAAGGCTGCGATGAGGTAGCAGGGACGGTCGAGAACCTGCTCGTCAATGTTTCCGCCTGGCAGATTCGCTATCTCGTGATCAGGGCGAATGAGCAGCTCGCGCTGACCGATATCGAATGGTGCTCTTCCTGCGGCGGAGACAGTGGCCCGTTGAGGATTGACCGGCCGGCGGCGGCCGTGGCATCTGCACCGCCGTATCAGGATCTGAGCGAGCTGTGCAGCGGCTACGAAGAAGCGCTGTATCGGCACTACACGAGCAGAGCATTCGACACGCAGGGTGACGCCGCCTAGGTGTGTCGCATCAATCCTGCGCCAGCGCGTATTCGATCGTTTCGCCCGGGCTCAGGGGACGCTCGTCACCCTGGAAGCAGACCCTTATGGCTGCGGCGCGCAGCGGCACGCTTTTCAGCACGAGCTTGCTGCTGTCAATCGTGACCACGATGCGCTGCGCACGATAGCGGATGGCGACCGTCAGCTTGCTCACGTCACGCGGCAGAGCGGGTGCGAAATGCAGAACACCGCCGCGCGTTTCGAAGCCCGTATAGCAGCGATGCAGCATATCGACCGTGCCGGCCATGGCGCCCAGATGAATGCCTTCACTCGTCGTGCCACCCTGGATGTCGTCGATATCCACGCTGAGAGCTTCGAGAAAACGACGCCAGGAACCCTCGCGATCCGAGCGCGCCTCGACCCACGAGCGAACGATATGACTCAGCGTCGAGCCGTCTGACGTGCGTTGGGCGTAGTACTCGACAGTCCGCGGAATAATCTCCGGGTCCAGTTCGTACCCCAGACGCTCGAAGAGGCCGGCCAGCTCCTCGGCAGAAAACAGGTAGAACAGCATCAGCACGTCGGCCTGCTTGGAGAGCTTGTAGCGGTTCGGTGAGTCGCCCTCTTTCTCCAGTATTCTGTCGAGGCGCTGAATATCCCCGTACTTGGCGCGGTAGGCGTCCCAGTCGAGCTCCTCCAGATCCTCGTAGCCTTCGAACTGGCTGATGATGCCGTCTTCGTGAAACACGATTGTCATACGCCGACTGATCGTGTCCCACTCCCGGACCTCCTCGTCGGTCACCCGCAATCGGCGCATCACGTCGACCTTGCGATGGGCTGAGAGGCGATCCAGCAGTTCTACAGCCCTTGCCAGCACCCAGACCGCCATCACGTTCGTGTAGGCATTGTTGTCCAGCCCGGGTTGCTCGTCCTCGCGGCCGGGATAGCCCGTATGGAACTCGTCCGGACCCATGACTCCGCGGATCTCGTACCGGTCGGTCGCCTCGTTGTACTCGGCAACGCTCGCCCAGAAACGCGCAATTTCGAGAACCAGCTCCGCCCCGTACATCGTCATGAATTCCTGGTTGCCGGTCACCTCGTAGTACTGCCACACACAGTAGGCGACCGCCGCGCTGATATGGCGCTGCAAATAGGTGATGTCGGGCGTCCAGTGACCGGACTGAGGGTTCAGATGTATGAGCTGCGATTCCTCCCGGCCATCGCTGCCGCTTTGCCACGGAAACATAGCGCCTTTGAACCCTGCCGCGCGCGCCGCCCGACGCGCTTCGCGCAGACGCCGGTAGCGGTAGCGCAGCAGCGCCTTGGTCAGTAGGGGCATACGCAGGTTCAGGAACGGCAGTATGAATATCTCGTCCCAGAATATGTGGCCGCGGTAGGCCTCGCCGTGCCAGCCGCGTGCCGGCACGCCGGCGTCGGTCGCCAGCGTGTGCGGCGATACGGTCTGCAGCAGATGGAACACGTGGACCCGCAGCTTCAGCTCGGCCTCGCTATTGCTCGGTGAATCCAGGCCGAAGTCGAACTCCTCCCACAGAGACTCCCAGCTCCTCGCATGCGCGCCGTAGATCTGCTCGAACCGCCCCGTCGCTTCAAGCAGGCGCGCCGACTGATAGCAGGGCTCGGACATGCCCTTGTCACGCGACGTATAGAGGGCGACCGTCTTCTCCACGGTCAATGCTTCGCCCTCGTGCACCTCGATGTCGAGATCCTGGCCGATCCAGTCCTCGCGCTCCACCGTTTTCACGATGGGCATGACGTGGGCGTCATCGCGATAGATGGAAGTCCGCGCCGCCAGAGCCACTTCGGTGCGGGACTGCGTGGCGCGTGCGATCAGATAAATCGTATCCTCGGCGAGTTCGCCCGTCGCAATGCACCGCGTATGGTGGCCGGCGAGCTTCCGATAACGCGCCACTCCCGTATTGCGCACCGTACCATCAAGGGCGGAACGGACGGTCAGACCACCGGACCAGTTCTCGGGCGTAACTTCTATGCTGAGTGCGGCAACGTGCGGATCGTGGATCCCGACAAGGCGCTTCTCTGTCCAACGCGTGATGCGGCCCCGACTGTGCTGCAGGCGGACGTCCCGGTGCAGAGTGCCGTCGCGCAGACTGAGCTCCTGACGGTAGCTCAGAAGTTTGACGCCATCGAGCGACAACCAGTCCTCGCCCTCGGGTTTGAGCTGCAGCACGAGCCAGTTCGGCCAGTTGACCAGGTCTTCGTTCTCGATGCGCTTGCCGGCAATCTCGCTGCTCAGGCGGTTATAGGCGCCTGCGAAGTAAGTGCCCGGATAATGATGCGTCCCGGCCGTGCAGTCCGTGCTGGCTCCGCGTGTCGCAAAATACCCGTTGCCGAGCGTGCAAAGGGTTTCGCGCAGCGTCTCCGACGCCGGGTCGTAACCTTCATAGACGAGTGACCAGGCGCTCATGCTGCGTTCCCGCCGGCGGTCTTCGATAACCACTCGAGCAATCGCTGCACGTCGTCACAGTCTTCGAGCGTGTAGTCGGCAGCGGTGACCCGGTCGCTGTCGCTGATGACGATGCTGCAGTTCGGCCTGCGCAAGACCCGGTAGGCCGCCTCGTCCGTCAGATCGTCGCCGATGTAGACCGCGAGGGCATGCTCGTCACTCATGCCGAGCTTGTTCAATAGCAATTCGACAGCACGGCCCTTGTCCCACTGCAACGCCGGCTTGAGCTCGAAGACTTTCTTGCCATGCCCCTTGATCAGCCGCATGGTCTTGCCGAGCACGGTATCGACCACTTGCTCGACATCACTGACGAGCTCGTCTGCAACCTGCCGATAGTGCACGGCGATGCTGAAGCGCTTGCGTTCCACCGCATGCCCCGGAATTTCCGCCAACGCTGCTTCGAGCTCTTGTTCGGCTTTATCCAGATCGGGTAAGTAGGAAGCCGCATGTTCCTGGACGTGTTGCCAATCGTCGGGTCCGGCCAGCTCGAAACCATGGCTGCCGGAATAGTAGATCGAATCGAGATTGACGAGCCGCCGCACGTCATCGAGGCCACGTCCGCTGATGACCGCCACCTTGTGGCGTTCGGCGAGCTCCCTGAGCGTCTGACGCATCGCTTCGCCCAGCAACGCCTTGCGATAGTCGGTAACGATTGGCGTCAACGTGCCGTCGTAGTCGAGCAGCACGGCGAGCCGGCGCTGCTGTAGCAGCGCTTCCAGCTCGGCCTGGTGGTCCCAGACGGACGCAAGGCTCGCGGTCGTCTTGATGGCGATGTTGCCGTCCGCGTCGACGTGGCACTCGCTGAGGTCGTTCACGACTGTATCGGCACCGCTTGCTCGCAGCTGCTCGGCGAAACCTTCGCGGTCGATGCCGATGACGCACGCGAACGAGCCGCGTCGGCCCGCCTCCACGCCTGCGATGGCATCCTCGACAATCACGCAGCGGTCGGCGGTCAATCCGAGTTCTTTCGCGGCCGTCAGCAGCGGCGCCGGATCAGGTTTACCGGGTAAGCCGAGCTGCGCCATCTTGCGACCATCGACCTTGGCGGCGAACAGGTTGTCGACCCCGCCGCTCGCGAGGACCGAATCCATGTTACGACTCGCCGAGAAGATGGCGACCTGGATGCCGGCGTCACGTAGCGCCGCAATGAACTCCAGCGTACCGGGAAAGACGCGCGCCCCATTGTCTTTCAGCCAGTCGTTGAAGTAACCGTCCTTGAGGTTGCCAAGCCCGCATACCGTCTCCTCGTCCGGCCCGTCTTCCGGGTCGCCGAACGGAAGCTCGATGCCACGCGACTGCAGGAAACTCTGCACGCCATCGAAGCGCGGCTTGCCGTCGACGAACTGGCGGTATTCGGAATTCGCATCGAAGGGTCGAAAGTCGATGCCCTCTCGAGCAGCGTGCTTTTCCAGATAGGCATCAAAAAGCCGCTTCCACGCCGCGGCGTGTGCGGCGGCCGTGTCAGTCACGACGCCATCCATGTCGAACAGCACGGCGTCATAGCGGCTGCGCGCCAATAGGTCATTGTTATTCATTGGCTTATGATACAGCCTCGGGACCGAAACATTGCAAGTGAATCGGACTAGTTGCATGCTTTCGACACTGTGCCGAAGGGGCACAGGGTACGGAATCAGGAGGGACTCGATTGGCCAGCCTCAACCTCGGATTGATCGGCAACTGCCAGGTTGCGTCGATGATCGACGAACGGGCAACGATGGTCTGGGCATGCTTGCCGCAGTTCGACTCGGACCCGGTTTTCTGCCGTCTGCTCCGTGACGACAGCGAAGCCGACCTGCCAGGCTTCTTCGGCATCGATCTCGTCGATTTCCAAAGCAGCGAGCAGGCTTACCAGACGAATACCGCGGTCCTCGATACCACGCTGTACGACCCGACCGGCGGCGCTGTGAAGGTGACGGACGTTGCACCCCGCTACGAGTACGCGGGCCGGATGTTCACGCCGATGATGCTGCTGCGTCGAATCGAGCCGGTCTCCGGCTCGCCTCGGTTGCGCATTCGCCTGCGCCCGGCCTGCAACTATGGCGCCAATGCCTGCAATACCACGCACGGCAGCAATCATATCGTTTACGCCGCCGCAGACACGACGCTGCGGCTCACCACCAACGCTTCGCTGACTCACGTGCTCGACGAGAACGCATTCGTTCTCGATCGCCCGCTGTACATGATCCTCGGCCCCAACGAGACGATCCCTGAATCCTGCGAAGACGCCTTCCATATTCACTATCGTGCGACGCGCGACTACTGGCAGCGATTCTCCAGGGCGCTGTCTATCCCCTTCGACTGGCAGGAGGCGGTAATTCGCGCGGCCATTACGCTGAAACTGTGCACGTTCGAGGACACCGGCGCGGTTGTTGCCGCGCTGACGACGTCGATACCCGAGGCGGCCGACAGTGGCCGCAACTGGGACTATCGTTTCTGCTGGTTGCGTGACAGCTACTTCGTGGTGCAGGCGCTCAATCGTCTCGGTACGACAGTAACGATGGAACGCTACCTGGCGTACATCATGAATATTGCCGCGGACGCCGGCGACGACGAACTCAAGCCGCTGTATGGCATCAGCGGGCGCTCGCGGATCGACGAGGAGACGGTCGCCTCGCTGTCCGGATACAAAGGCATGGGCCCGGTTCGGCGCGGCAACCAGGCCGCGGAGCAGGTGCAGCATGACGTCTACGGCGCTGTGGTCCTGTCCGTGACGCAGTTCTTTTTCGACAGCCGTCTGATCAAGTCGGGCACCTACGCGGATTTCAAACGACTGGAAGTGCTCGGTCACTGGGCGCGGCAGAAGTACGACAAGCCGGACGCCGGGCTGTGGGAGTACCGCGGGCGACAGCGGGTACACACGTTCTCCAGCATCATGTGCTGGGCGGCCTGCGATCGGCTGGCCAAGATTGCTCAAAAACTGGGCGAAGCCGAGCGCGCCGACTACTGGCGCAAAGCGGCAAACGAAATTCGCGACGTCGTCCTGGTCAAGGCCTGGGACAAGAAGCAAAAATCATTCACCGAGAGTTTCGGCCGGCCCGAGATGGATGCCAGCCTGCTGACCATGCATGAACTGGGTTTCATCGCCGCGGATGACCCCCGCTTCATATCGACGGTGGAGTGTATCGGCAAGCACCTGCGCCGGGGCAAGCACATGTTTCGCTACATCGCCGCCGACGATTTCGGCGAACCGGAGAACGCGTTCAACATATGCACGTTCTGGTATATCGACGCGCTGGCCAGTATCGGCCGCAGCGAAGAAGCCTGCGAACTGTTCGAGAACATGCTGTCGCTGCGGAACCCGCTCGGCCTGCTGTCCGAGGATATCGACCCCGACACCGGTGCGCTGTGGGGCAACTTCCCCCAGACCTACAGCATGGCCGGGATCATCAACGCCGCGGTGCGGCTGAGCCGTCCCTGGGAAGAGGCGCTCTAGAAACCCGCCTGAAACACAGCGCGCAGTACCGCCGGCAGCCGTCCCGGCGCCCCGCTGGCGGGCGCTAGGTACATCCCAGAATTGACCGGACTCGGCCTACGGCGGATAAATCGTAGACACGTCACGAAGCAGTGGCCGAAGAGTCTGTGCCTGGCCACTGAGGGTACAATTATGCAAACAGCGCTCTGGCTACTCCTGATTCTGGGCGCGGCGGTATTTCTCGCATACAGCCGCGCAACACTGATTGTCTGGACGATTGCGGCGGCAGTCGTGCTGGCTTTTTGGCAACTGCTGGGCGGTACGCTCACGCCGTGGCCGTGGGTCGCTCTGGGCGCCGTCGCGGCCGTTCTGAACGTGAAGCCGGTCCGCAGATCGCTCATCAGCAGCCATATCTTCCGCTGGTTCAAGTCGGTCCTGCCGCCGATGTCCAGCACCGAGAAAGCGGCCATTGATGCCGGCACGGTCTGGTGGGATGCCGAGCTCTACAGCGGCAAACCGGACTGGGACCGACTGCTGCAATTCCCGGCGGCTGCGCTCACCGAAGAAGAGCAGGCGTTCATCGAAGGCCCGGTCGAAGAGCTGTGCCGGATGCTCGACGACTGGCAGATTACGAATGACCTCAACGATCTGCCGTCCGAGGTCTGGCGCTTCCTCAAGGACGAGGGCTTTTTCGGCATGATCATCCCGAAAGAGTACGGCGGCCTGGAATTCTCACCCTACTCACAGTCAGAAGTCGTTACGAAGATCGCAACGCGCAGCTTGTCAGCGGCAGTGACCGTTATGGTGCCCAACTCGCTCGGCCCGGGTGAGTTGCTGCTCCACTACGGCACCGATGAGCAGAAGCAGCACTACCTGCCGAGACTCGCACGGGGTGTGGACATTCCTGCCTTTGCGCTGACAAACCCGTTTGCCGGATCCGACGCCGGCTCGATGCCGGACAGCGGCGTGCTCTGCAAGGGCATGTACGACGGCAAGGAGACGCTCGGTTTTCGCACCAACTGGCGCAAGCGCTATATCACGCTGGGCCCGGTATGTACTGTCCTCGGACTCGCGTTCAAAGCCAGCGATCCGGACGGATTGCTGGGTGACACCGAGGACCTCGGCATTACCTGCGCACTCGTGCCGTCCGATACGCCGGGCGTCACCATCGGCGCAAGGCACGCCCCGGGCGGCGCCTTCCAGAATGGGCCCAACGAAGGCCGGGACGTCTTTATTCCGATGAGCTGGGTCATTGGCGGGCAGGCCGAGGTCGGTAACGGCTGGACGATGCTGATGAACTGCCTCTCGGTCGGCCGGGCCATTTCGCTGCCTGCGCTGGGCACGGCGATCGGCAAACTGAGCAGCCGGACGACAGGCGCGTATGCCGGTCTGCGTGAGCAGTTCAACATGCCGATCGGCAGGTTCGAAGGCATCGAGGAAGCGCTGGGCCGAATCGGCGGCTTGTCCTATCGGATGGACGCGGCGCGGCGACTGACCACTGTGGCGCTGAATCTGGGCGAGAAACCGTCGGTCCTGTCGGCGATCCTGAAGTATCACAATACGGAAGCCGCGCGCACGGTACTCAGCGACGCCATGGACGTGCACGGCGGCCGCGCCGTTTGCGACGGTCCGAGCAACTATCTGCAGAAGCTGTACCGTGCAGTACCCGTGGCGATAACCGTCGAAGGCGCCAACATCCTGACGAGAAGCCTGATCATCTTCGGTCAGGGTTCGATACGCTGCCATCCCTACGTGCTCGAGGAAATGCGCGCAGCAGCGGATCCCGACAAGCAGGCGGGTCTGGTGCGATTCGATGACATGTTCTTCCGGCACGTCGGCTTTACGATCAGTAACGCAGTCCGGACCCTGGTGCTCGGATTCACGGGCGCGTTCTTCACGCGCGCACCGGTGAGCGGCGGCCTGAACTACTACTACCGGCAGCTCTCGCGGATGAGCTCCGCATTCGCTTTCATGGCAGACGTCGCGATGCTGATGCTAGGCGGTGCTTTGAAGCGCAAGGAACGTCTGTCGGCACGGTTCGGCGACGTCCTCAGCCATCTGTACATGGCATCGGCGGTACTGAAGCAACACTATGACTACGGCAATCCCAAAGAAGATCTGCCGTTCGTCAAGTGGGCCGTCGAAGACTCCCTGTATGCCATGCAGGAAAGCCTGATCTCGATCGCCGAGAACTATCCGTCACGATTCATGGGCCGGATTCTGAAGCTGATGGCCTTTCCGTGGGGACGCCCCTATAAGGCGAGTAACGACAAGCTCGACCACGGTGTGGCACAGCTGCTGATGACGCCATCGGAGTCGCGCGACCGGCTGACCGCGGGTTGTTTCATCCATCGCGATGAGAGTGATCCGGTTGGATTGCTCGAGATAGCGCTCGGAAGCTCGCAGCAGGTTGCGCCGATCAAGGCGGCGGTGGTCAAGTCGACGCGTCGTTCGTTGATTGGTGCTTCCGGCGAAGCGGCGATTGCGGCGGCAATCGAATCGGGCGACATCCTCGAACTCGACGGCGCGAAGCTGCGAGAGCACCTCAATCGCGTCGCGCAGATCATCCAGGTCGACGAGTTTCCGGGCAGTTCGCAGCGGGCCTCCGACTCGCGTTCGACAGCGAACTAGTCGCCCTGACCAACGGCG
>JAAUYB010086127.1_pt1 | contig 10923 bp, 7 predicted proteins | sample 7278071 | NCBI WGS metagenome assembly JAAUYB01 (sample SAMN14350121, study PRJNA611818) | marine sediment metagenome | isolation source: surface marine sediment (1.8m) | place: French Polynesia: Moorea | collected 2018-08 | reverse complement strand
TCTTGGCGCAAGGTGCGTTGATGCAGTCGCCGATGCCGAAAATGTTGGGGAAACTGTAGAAGAACATATTTAACTGTTTACTTGTTCTCTCCGATAGTACTTGGAGGAGTCTTGGTTCTCTCCCGACAGAAAAATCGTTACCTCTTGTGCTGAAGGGTGAATTTGTCCACGTCTAGAAACCCGGCCTGTACAAAGGAATTATTGGTCACATAATATTCCAATTTTGAAGTAGGCGCTAAAGCACTCAGACCTGATCGACGAGCTCCTTGGCCGCTGCAAGGACGTCGGGCGGCCCCTGGGGAGGGGTGACGTGAAGCATGGAATACTGGGAAGGAGAAAAAGATAATGAGGTTTATGCCACCATGAGAGACTCCAGATGATCAAACGTGTTCCCAATTCACCTCAATCCCGGTTGGCTCCTTGTCGGGCTCCTCCAGGTTCTGGAAGTAGGCCACCTTGCGGTCCGCGTCGACCTCCACCTACCGATTCACACAATAAGAAGGTGGTTTTTGTTTGCAGAAGCGCGTCTTGAAGAACTTTTGTCCCTACCAGGTTGCTCCTGAGGTTGACCTCGATCCCCCTCTCCCCGACCAGCTCCCACAGCGCGTCAGCGTACTTCTTCACCCCGAACAGGACAGGCAGGGAAGTGTGGTACTGGATGCGAGCCTTGTCGCGGCGACCGCTCTGAAATATATTTTTCTGAGAATTTCCCGCAATTCCCCTACACTTGATCGAGCACCTTCTTGAGCACCCTTTCGGTGAGGTACATGATCTTCTGCGGCGCCCCCGCGCACTTGACCGGGGTGTTGGGGAAGGAGAAGAGCGCGTTTCCCCCCTTGAAGTCCTCGATGGCCTGCCAGGTCTTGCGCACGTAGGAAGGGTGATAGTTGGAGCCAACGCCGGGAGTGTCGAAGGCGGCGGGGAGGCCTTTGATCTAATAAATAAAGAAGAAGCAACTGTGGAGACGTCGACGGCAACAAGGAAAAGTAGTCTGCAAAATTAGCTGCTGCAGGTGAAACAGCAACAGCAGTCGACAGTAGAACAAAATTGTCGGCAACTGCAGCTTCTGTAGCTGAGGCTGACAGCAGCAACAGTAACACCTGCAGCAGCAGAAGGAAAAACACAGCAAAAAATGTGGCGTCAACACAAGCTTCAGCAACAGAAGCAACAACAACAACAACACTATGCTTGTAGAAACTACTGCAACAACTGCAATGCAAAAAAAACACCTTGTCGTAGTTGAGCTGAATCCCCATTGCGATGACGAGCCACTCATACTCCAGCTCGTCCCCCGAAGCCAAGCGAACCACGTTGTTTGTCGGGTCGAAGGAGGAGGCAGAGTCGCGAACCCACTCGGCGCCTGATGGGAGCACAGACTCCATCGGACGGGTAGAGTCCTTCAATTCCGGAGTATTAAAAAATATTCAATAAAAAAAGTCGTCTGCAAAACAAGGGATGGTATAAGTGCACCTCAAAATTTTTCTGCCCTCCCCCGACGAGGGTCCAGAGCGGCTGGTACGCGTGCTTGTCCCTGGGTTCCACCACGGCAACGCCGCCCTTACCAACCTTGGGGACGAAGTTGGCGGCGGTGGAGCAGCCGCCCGCGCCGCCGCCAATAACCACTAGTGGAAACCTGTATCATTTATCGTGATTTTATTGCGTACTAAAAGTATTACTTCCAGTAGTGACGAAATATATAGTATACTGCAGGCCTGCAGCTATAATAGCAGGAACAACAACAACAGCAGTAACATTTGAAGCAGCAACAGAAACAGCAGCAATAGCAACAGAAACAGCAAAGCAGCAGCAGAAAAAGAAACAGGATCAACATCATCAACAGCAGCAGCAGCAACAACAACAGCAACAGAAGTCGACGTATCTCTGACAATCCTTTTGGGGCTGTTGCAGCAACAAACATAGCTTCCATTTCCTCACTTTTTCCTAGCATTTAAGGGCCCTTTTCCCGTGGAAAACGACGCGACGGAAGCGGCGGAGCCGTTGCTGCTGTTGGCGAAGAGGCCGCCCGTGGGCCTCAGGACTTTGGCGGTGGCTGCGGACATCATTGCGAATACGACACCTCTCTCTTCTGCGGCGGCGCCTCTTCCACTGACAGACTGGATTGCGAGAGAGTACATCGACTGATTCCACTCTGTCGTACAAAACCTCCTTGCGGCAACCCGTGCAAACCCAGCTGAGGAGAAGAATGCGTTACGTAATCCAGAACGGAGAAATGCACCTTCGAGAGAAGAATAGGGCAGTGAGGCTTGAACCTAGGACCTCATTTCTATCGTACAAAATGGAAAATTCCTATTCTGATCTCGCGCCGCGACGCTGAAAGTTTTTTTGCTAGCTTTCTTTTGCTGCGATTTTCAAAGTAGACCGTATTTAGACTCACTGTAATAAGGTACGTAGAAAAATTTCTACGTACCTTATTACAGTGAGTCTAATTCCTGCGCAGTTCAGTTGATACCTGGGCCAGAAAGGATAGTGCAAACTGCAAAGCTTCACCCTAAGTTTTTTTTTACTTTCCACGGTAGGATTCCGCCTACAAAAAAACCGCTGAAATAATTCTCGAGACAACCGGCAAAAATTAGTCAGAACTCAGGAGATTTCTGCGTAAGAGTGTATTACATGTATTGCATCTTAAAAAGGCACTTTCAACGTTTCATTACGACTTTACGAGGTACTAAATGTAAGATAGAGCATATTTTTCACATGACACAGCTGGTTTTGAATTCGGTATCTTTGGTAAAAAGACGACCTGTTTCTTCATTAGACATAGTGTAATCGATCGCCTATCCGCTGAGCGGGTCGTAGGCCGAGCTTATGGCGAGCAGGATCTTCTGCCTCATGACGGCGAAGGAAGAGTAGACTGGGAGCCTGACCATGAACATGCACGTCTCTGCCCGGACGTTGACGGAGTCCGGGTCGGGCGCCGAGCCAGTCCTGGCCGACATGATCTTCATGGGGTAAGGCGGCGGAGGGGGTCCCTCGCCGCCGGGAGAGACCGCCGGCAGCCGCTCCTGGTTGCTGGCGAACTTGACGAAGCCCCTCTGCTGCGCGGGCGAGAGGCTCTCCAGCGCGGCCCAGAAGTGCGCCACGTGCTCGTCGCTCTCCTTGAGGCCGGCCTCGTAGATGGTGAGGGAGCGGAGCAGGTCCAGGTCGGGGGCGCCCTCGCCGGGTCCGCCGCACACCGAATCCTCCAGGTCCTCCGCCGTCAGGAGAGAGAAGAGGAAGTCGGTTGGCACCATGGTAGAGAGACCTAAGAGGAATTTTTAAAAAATAAAATAATAAAAAGTACTTTCTCGACAGTTTCCACCACCAGTTAAAGATCGTAAAGTGAGCTTTCTTCCTCCTCTTTACCCCGTACCTGCTTTTACGTGCTGCATTCTGTTGGAGCAGGCGAACTCGCTCAGCCTGAACTTCTTCACCAGGTCGACGAACCGCTCCCTATTGTCGTATCTCAAGTAGGTGGAGCCTCCCTCGGCGCAGAGGTCCTCTTCGGTCCCTCCCAATGAAGGGATGGTGAATTTGGGATATTGGTTCTCCTCCAAGAATTCTTCGAAAGCTTCCTTGCCTTCAATAGACATTATTCTCTGTAGGTATCTGTAAAAAAATATTCAGAGCAAGATTGTAGCCCAAAGCTAAAGAAAAACTTATTTTTTATAACTTGATACCTGTGTGTGGGAGGATCATATTTTGCCAGGTATTTCTCCCCGATTTCCTCTCCCAGCAGTGACTTCCAGAAGGCCGGCATCAGCTTGAGCTTGAGCGGGATGAGAGACCTCAGAGACGCGCCAATTAGCTTTCCCAGGAAGCGAAGCTCCCCCTCCGTGTGCACAGAGCAGGGGCTTCCTGGGCGGAGGAAGTAAGATCCGCGTTGCCCCGCCTCGTCGCTCAGAGCAGGGACCAGCAGGCCAAGCCCGGAGGACGGGGACTGCAGTTCCTGACAGGCCTGCGAGAGGAACTGCTTGAATGACCCGCTGGTCCCCAGCACCTCCTCGCCCTCCAGGCGCACCTTGAACGGGAACGTGGGATCGCCCCCGGAGGCCGGAGGAGCCCTCAGCTCAGACGATGAGGTGGACTTGAGCTGGGCCGCGGCTTGGGCGAACCATGTGGAGGAGGAGGTCGACCCGTCTGTCGCCCCCGCCCCGATGACGGCCACCGGGTCGAGGACCAACTCCGGCTGAACGTCCGGCGGAGAGGAGACGCTCCAGCTGCTAGAGACGGACAGGAAGCCTTGCATCAGTGCCAGCTTGTGCTCCTTGAACATCAGCTCCTTGTTGTCGCGCAGCATCTGGCAGAGGGACTGGGGGTAGCCATTGGTGACGTCCACCAGTGGGATCAGCTTCTTCACTACAGCCTCGTTCAAGCGTCGCAGTTGACAGAATTTTCTCTGGAAGTGTTTAGTCTCCAAAGTTTGGAGCCTGGGGTAGTGCACAGCTTCGTCGGCGCCAAGGTAGGTCTCGCTGGGCGAAATGTCTTCGCAAGAGATGTGGAACTCCGAGAAGCACCTGTCCACCCACTTGACGATTGCCTTGTCCTCTTCCGAAGGCCACTCGGGTGCGGGTTTAGTCTCTCTGTCGGAGTTTCTCGTTTCTTGGAGGTGGATGGTGTAGCCGCACTCTTCGAAAGCCCCCAGGAGGTTCATGATGTCTTCCGATGCTGCCTCTGTGCAGTACTTGAGGAAAGTCTCCAGGCACACCCTAGCCTCTCGCTCACCCTGTACAAAAGTAAAATCGGGTGATATTCAATTATTCGAACAAGTCAAAAACTTGAAAGTATGCATTCATCTTCATGATGTACAGTACACACACACACACAATAAAATAACAAACATTTGAATTTTGAAAGAAGAAATTAGATCCTATCCTTATAATTACAATTATTAAATTATTTTGAAGGCATTTCAGCAGTAGTGTTGTTCGATTATATATGCAAGGCACGTGCGAGATCCTCCTGCAACGAAATTGTTTTCCCTTCAGATAGCAAGAAAACGGGAAAACTTTTCCTAATGGCTTAGCTAGCAGCCTGAACTCTAATCTCAGCGGCAAGTACTACATAAAAACGTTTTCTGCGTACTGTTTCTAAACCCTAGTTCCTCTGCAGAGAGGAACAATTATATGTTTGGTATTCTATGAAATGGATCTATTGGCCCACCTTTGACGTTGAAGTCGCCTCGACTGATTCAGGGCTTGTGGTCGCCCGTTGGAATCGCAGAAGACCCTCCACCAGTGCTTCTTCGGTTTTTCCGCTGGTCCTTGCCATGCCCGAGAAGAACTTCTGCATCAAGTTGCCAGGGGCGTTCCCTTCCCCATCGGGCTGGGAGAGTGCGAGGATGTGCCTCTTTCTCAGCCGAATTGTCATCTCCTGGTCGGGCCCACTGAAGTCGTCCAGGTTGGAGAAGTAGCAGGACTGGAAGACGTCCGTCGCGGCGGCGGACAGCTCCTCCTCACCGAAGAGAACCTCCGACAGCATACTCCTCGCGGCTCTGTCGAGGCGGTCGTCACCCACCAACAAGTCCTCCGACACAGGATGCACCTTTACGGAGGAGCCCGGAACCTCCAGCGTTGCCCGCAGTCTTTTCACGTAGTCGTCTTTCTTGCTGCACCACCTTGCTTTCAGGAGAGCCACCGTTTCCGCCGAGGAGCTTTCTTTCGCTTCCGAGGGTATCTTTGTGACGGCAAGTCTGTCCTTGAAAGTTCCTCCGAGCCTTGACAATAATTCAATTATGCGGTCTTTTGTTTGGGCCAGATCTGATGACGTTGAAAATCCTGATATGAGAATCAAACCAATATCGCCTTCAGATGCTTTTGAACGCGGTGCTGGTTGTTCAGGCAGTTTCTGATCGCCTCGTAAGTTTCCTATTGATCTCGAGGCTTCCACGAACCAAGCCATTCCTTCTTCGTTTTCCAAGTCTTGAAATTCCGACGGCCACAGTCGCCTTGCCGCCACCATAAACTCGAAAAGACTGCAGGTGTACTTCGAAATTGTTGCTTCCTTCACGTGCAGAAGGCCCATTTCTCTCTGAAGGGACTTGAACAGCGACTTGCTTGGAAGTTGCCTTTTCCCCACCTTGGACTGGTCCAAACTCTCAAGCACCGAACTTGAAACTTGAAAGACATGCTCGCGCAGTGCAGGGGGAAGATTGAAGTTAGCCACGAATGACACCAGCGCAACTGCGAGGTCGTACAAGACGTTGTCGGAGATGCCCGCCTCAGGATTTTTTCCTTTTTCCTCTACCAATTCCAAGGCGAAGGCAAGTGCCAGCGGCAGCTCTGGCGGCAGGCCATGCATCTCCAGGACGACACTGTCGTTCCCCCCACCGCTGTGGGAGACCCTCACCAGGTCCGCGGGCAGCAAGCAGGGGGCGAAGTGGCAGGAGAAGGGCTCCGACTTCATAGGGAACCGCACCACAGTCTTGGCCGAGTTCAGGCCGTTCTTCCTGATGGTGTCTCCTTGCAGTGTGAGCACGTCCACCTCGAGGTCAGAAGGAGGGCCTCCGGCGACGTCCTTGTTTATCTTGGGGCAGATCAGGGTGCAGCAGCTTCCCCTGAAGCTCACTGTCGACTTTAGGGAAGACACGTCGCTGACCACCACCTCTTCCAGCGTGAAGTAGTCCCCCGCGTGCAGCAAGCACTGACAAATCTGGCTCGAAAGCTCGATTAGACTTTCTTCCCCGCATTTAGCGGCTCTGTAGATGACTCGTCGCAACTCCTGCCTCAGGTCGTCCAACTTTTCTCCAGCGTAGAAAAGCTTCCTCACGTCCGCCCCCTCCCATGCGTCCGCCGGCGAGATTCCGTCCAACTCGTTTGACATCAAATTCCCCGTCGTTTCCGCAGTCTTGAGACAAGACGTGCAGAGATGCAGCAGGTTTTCCATGTCTATGTCTTGCAAGAGAAGTATGCTGGAAGTGAACATTGTCATTTCCGCCGAGGTGGTTCTCTGGAGCTTTGACGTCGACCGAGGGAGGAGGGGATGGAATCGGGCAAACCTGAGAAGGTTCAGGTATGCTTGGCGGCAGAACAGCCGGGAGAGGACAAAGTCGTTGTTGATGAGCTCGCGGTGGATCTCATGGCTGCTCAGGTTAACCACCTGCGCCTCCGCCACCAGCTCTCCTTTTTGCCTCCCTTGGTCAGGCCTCTGCAAGCAGGTCAGCGGGTACCAGTAGCGGACCAGGATGCCCTCTGCTGCCAAGTAGGTCTCGACTTCCACCAGCTGGTGGGCCTCGTCAATCTCCAGCACCTCCCCGCTGAGGCCAAAGGTCTTCATCTGCGAGACCGTGGCGAATTCACCTGAGCTTGGTGCGGTTTCGTCTCCTTCTTTCGAAAGAGGGGAAATTGTGACTGCGTCCCCCTTCCGTATCTTGTCGATGGTGAATTTCGCCATATCTTTCTTCACATCCTCGATGGTGGGGAGACGGAGGTCCCTTGGGATTCCCCCGTTCTCCTCGTAGAGAAACTCCACCGTCTGCCTGGCGATGTCGGCCATCCCCAGAGAGAGGGCGCCGCGGATCTGCTCCAGGCCGTCGTTTCTTTCCGTGTCGTTGCGGAACCGCCTCTTAATGACGGGGAACACCTTGTTCTCCCAAGCCTTGACCAGCAGGCTGTTGAGGCTCTCCTTGCGGCTGGCGCCTTCCGCTTCTGAATCTTCTTCGTCACTCTCGTCGTCGTCCGACTCATCGTCCAAAGGTGCTGATAGAATAGGCGCTGAACCACTGCCACTTGGGCATCTGACGGATGAGGGCAGCCGGTAGTTGAGTATGTTTTGGTAGTCGTAGCTGCTTTGAGGCTTAGCCTTCAGGGCCCCGCGGCTGGTGTAGAAGTTCATCCTCCTGTGCCCCACGCTCTCCACGCCTTTTTCTTTGTGCACCGGCGACAACTTTTCCTGGGCGCTAAAGGGGAGATTCTTGAAAGCGGCGGCCACGCTCTTGCACTCCTCCTCGTCCACCACGACGAAAGCGTTCGCTGCGTGGAAGGCGTACTTCTCCTGGCCAAAGTTTGCCTTCACCTGGGCAAGCTTCCTCTGGGCGTGCACAACGGGAAAAAGGCCCCCAGCGATGCCCTCCACCTCGTGCTCCAGCTGCCTGCCGTTGACGGTCACGAAGACGCTCCCCAAAGCAGTCTCGCCGCCGCTCGCCCTCTTCCACCCGATCCCTATGACGTCGCCCACGTGGAACTCGTGCTCCACTCTGGTCGACTTCCACTGCAGCAGGCTACCTCCACAGTAGTGCACTATCCTCCCATTGTTGTGGAGGAGCACACTGCCCTCGGGGTTCGTCCAGTTGCCGCCACCGTCCCTCTGCTCGGCCGCGGGCGAAAGGCCGATGCTGAGGGAGGAAGCGCCGGAGTCGTCGCTGTTTCCGAGGCTGAGAATTTTCGCTTCGAAGTAGGATTCCTTGAGCCTGGGGTTGAAGGGGTGTCTAGCGTAGACAAAGGCCCCTCTGGGAAGTCCTTCCTCCATGGAAGGCTCCGCTTGGTAGGTAAGCGCTGAGTGGCTCTCGTTGAAGACAATTCCCCTGAGGGGCGGGAAGCGAGTGGCGGTGTCCCACGAGTTGAAGTTGTCGTCCGTCAGCTTCCTCATGATGGGCGGCGGAGGGGGCTTGATCCCGTTCCTGTACAGGGCCCTCAGGTTGTCGTTTGTCATCTCCACAATTGGCTCACGGTCTGCCGGCAAGCAGTCTTTGGAAAGGCATTTCAGCATGTCCACGGCGTGGCAGGACCTTTGCAGAAAAAAGGTGGCTCCTTCTTCCGTTTCCAGCAGGCGAGCCAGCAGTTGGCAGGCTTTCTTCCGTATCTCGGAGACTAGTCGAGCGTTCATCAGACGAAGAGTCTTGGCGTCTCCAGATGCGGGAAGTGGACTGCTCAGGCTGTCGATTCCGTGGGCATCGGGGATAAGAAGATCTTGTATTGCTCCAATAGCGACAGTAGCCAGTGGATTGAGAAGGATCAAAGACTTTTTGTCTAGAGCACTTGCAGCCTCCAAGCGGGAAAACGCCACACTTTCTGTATCCAGGGAATCTGCTTCGCTCACTTGCGCAGTTCTGTTGGCCTTTACAATTGTCCTTATCGTCACATTGCGGTCTGATGGGCCCGCATCTGATATGGTGCATTCTGTCCCCACCTTCAGATGTTCTTTGAAGCACCCCAGGAGGGAGAGCGTGGCAGTGAGCTCTTTCCCCCTGTGGTACAGCTCGCCCAGTTCTTCGCCTGAAGTCTCAAATATTTTCTGCGAATCTTTAATGTACGCCGGGAGAGCCAGAATCACCTGGTTCAACTTGCTGCAGATTGCCTCGGTCCAGATGTCGGTGGCGGTCGTCTCCAGCAGACTCTGCAGAAGGGACACGATCTCTGCCGCCAGGTCGCCTGCCACCCGGTGGCTGAGGAACGGGCGTTGCGGGTCGTGCCTGGCCAGGAACACGTTTTTCTTCTTGCACTCAGACAGCGCCAGCTCCCTCTTCTGCTCGCTCATCTCCGTGGCCGCGGCGTCGCTTTTGGGCGCGCCCACCGACACGACAAAGCCCTGCTCCGCCAGCTTCACCGCCTTCCTGAACGCGATCGTGGCCTCGTCTGTGAAAACCTCCGCCTTCCTGTGTTTTGTCAGCTCCTTGTCCATCCGGGAAATCCTTTCCATGTTCTCGGAGCCTGGGGAGGACGAAAAGATCCTCAGCTCCCTGTTCACCTCGATAAGCTGCTGGATCAGATCTTGTGCGGAGATGGCGCCGTTGCTGTGGAGGAACAAGGACATGCGGTTGGAGGTTGAGCCTCCGGAGTCTTGTCTCTCTGTCATGACTTTTTCGGTGAAGATCTCTGGACGCTTTCGCAATTCTTGGTAGCCGGGGACGAGGAAGTCGGCCAGCTTTTTCATTAGAAGTGAGACAACTTGCTTCGCAAGTGTGTGCTCTCTTGAGTCGCTTTCGGCGACGGGATGCCACAACTGGATCTGGTTGCACTTTTCTGAAGACATCAGAGGAAGAGCCACGTGACATAATTTGGCCACCGTCAGAACCATTCTCGGGGACAAGGAAGGCTCGACCATCATGCACAGAAGTTTGGAGATGCACCTTGGGTGACTTATGATCTCTTTCCCGAGTCTGCTGTGAGAGAGTTCCGTCAAAAGCTGCAGAACTTCTTGCAAAGCGGTGCCGTTGTGTGCTTGTGACGCTTGAATAAGGTGGTTGGACAAGAGTGACGAGACCTGCCTTGAAAGTCCTGTCTTCGAATTTGCAATCTCCATCTTGTTTTGGGCCAGCATCTCGCTTTCTTCGTCTTGTCCGTCCCACTGCACGCATCTGTGAGCAAGAACTTTGAAGGCCGCCCACGCCATCTTCGCCAGTTTGTGTTCCTCTGGTTGCTGGGGGACGTCAACGTCCTCGCTCGGCTCGTGGTGCAGGCCGCATAGTCGGTCCAAGAGGCCTATCACCTTGCTTCGCGTGAGGCAGTTCTCCTCCTCCTTCGAATACGGTATCATGCATATCTGGCAGATGCTGACCTTGTAGGTGACGGGGTTCTGAGAGAGGACCTCCACCAGGGCGCCGATGGTCTCTGAGAAGGCCTCCGTCACTTTCTGCACAAGTCCTCCGCACTTGAGCTGGTCGGACCGGGGGCCTCCTGACAGCAACGCTATTATTGCTCTCACAAGATTGGGATTGTCACCGTAGGCATCGCAAGTGAGCAGAACCCCTTTCATAAGGGCCAGCGACTGGATCCTCTGCCTGCTCCTTTTTCTCCGCGCCATTGCAGCCTTGAGGAAGGAGTTCGCAGACACGGCCTTCTCCGGATAGCTCCCGACGAAGCTGAAGAGGTCTTGCAAAATTTGAGATTCAAACACTTCGCCAACCGAGGCTCTCCGCTCCAGCTCCTGCATCACTTTCTTCCGCCTGTTTCCTCCGGCCTTTCTTCCCCTCTTCAGCTTTGGGACTTG
>JAAUYB010137189.1_pt1 | contig 10928 bp, 14 predicted proteins | sample 7278071 | NCBI WGS metagenome assembly JAAUYB01 (sample SAMN14350121, study PRJNA611818) | marine sediment metagenome | isolation source: surface marine sediment (1.8m) | place: French Polynesia: Moorea | collected 2018-08 | reverse complement strand
CGCAGATAGAGAGCTTTTTTCAATTAAACCTTCATTCAAGGATCGAGCAGGATATCCTGTGAACGAGGCTGGTTGGTTGGATGATGGCAGCAGCGCCTCCTCCTTCTCCCCTTTCTCCCATTGAAAGGGTCTCTTTCTCCTCTTTTTTCCAACGTCTTGTTAGTCCCCTTAATTGATTGGAAGAGCCCTCCCCCTTTTCTCTTTTCCCAAGCCGGGTTTGTGTGTGGGGGGAAGGGGAAAGAGATCCTTTGGAAACGTTAATTATCTCAGGTGCTTCGAACGGACGGGGGACGATGACGATGAAGGAAGCTGCATGGGGGGGAAGAGAAAGAAGAGGAGGTGGAAATGGCGTTACGATTTGACGAGCGGGCGAAAAGGGGGGAGGGCGAGGGACGATGATCGGGACCTTCGACGGACGAGGAGAAATTGGATCGCAAGATCGGATCGGAATTCGCCAACGAGAAGAGCGAATTTTTTACTTGGCAATTCTCTAGTTTCTTATTCAGACATCCTTGCAATGTGAAACACATTAGAAGAACCTTCCAGTAAATAAGTTTTCAATCTCGCATCTTTTAAAAAGGTCTCTTTCCCAATTCAGGACCGGGAGAGAGAGAAAAAGCTAAGAAAGGGGGCAAGGAAGAGATCTCCTTCGCCTTTGTTGTCTGAGATGCTGCATCCCCCACAACCAACCACAGCCACCGCCATCAAGCCCAAAGCCAGCCAGGAGTATAGGAAGTCCTCCCCTACTTACGGTGACGACGACGAAGAAAGGCGGAACTCAAACCCCCCAGCACAAGATATCTCTCTCTCTCTCTCCTGCTTCCTTCCGTCTTCTCCGTCGGACGAAAAACGAGACTGGAATTCTTTCCCCTCCTCCTCCTCCTCCCACTCCTTGATCTCTTCCTCCTCTCTTCTGGGCGGCTTCGGTCATCATGCATGGTTTGGGGAGAGGGCAAAAGAGTAAGCGTTGCTGCTGCTGCTTCATATGAGAGGGGAAGAAGCTCAAGACGGTCCAGAACGGAGACCTCTCCTACGCCCAGGACGGAATCGCGGTAGATTGAGCGGCCGGGGCCAAAGAATCAATTTAGAACCCGGGCGAGGAAGAGGAGGAGAGAGGGCGGGGCTGCCGTTGCTCCACCGCCTTAGTTCCTCGGCTTCGGAGTAACGATCCTTGTCCTGCGCGGGAGGGGAGAAACGCGGGGGATCTAGAGCCAATTGAAGCGTGTCCCTTTGCTTTCGTGATTGCTCAGAGTCTCCTCTTTCTATTTGGCTTTTTTCACTCTCGTCGTCCCCGCTCTGGAGACAGGCCCGGAAAATCTCTAATTGCCACCTCTCTCCTCCTTCTCCATTTAGTTCCGCCACGCCCCATCAATGCCGCCACCTTGCTTATTTGTCAAGGCTCAGCAGACAGGCAGTCTCAAAACTGGAGGAAAAGAAAACTTTCGGCGCTTTTTATAGAGACTCCCCCTCCCCTCTCTCGCTTTTTTCCATCCGATAAACACGTTTCGCCCATACATCATTCCCACCCAAACTCTTCTTCTTTCGAGGGAAAGAGGTTTTTTAAACGCAGCCCCCGGTGGAGGAGGAAGAAGAAGAGGAGGAGGCGGGAACTGGCGCTTTGAGATAAGGATATCGCGCTAATGCCCTGTAATGGAGTCTCCAACCCCGATCGATGCCGCCGGCCGCATCTGGGTTATTAAAACAGAGTTTCGGGGGGGGGGGGGGAGAAAAGAGGAGGAAAATTTTAACCTTTTTTGTGGGAAAATGGGGTTTGAATCGTTTGTCTTCGAGGGAAGAGACTTGACTTTAGCCGCCCAAGATTAGCTCTTCACAATGGGCGGGCCGCCGTCGCCGTCGGGAGGGGGAGGGGGGGAGTAGTAGTGAGCATGAGATGTTGCGCTCCCCCGGTGGCCGCGTCCATCGCACCACCGACCTTGGTTCTGGCTGGAGCGGTACGGGATTCACACAAAAAAGTATATTTGTTTTTAGTTGCAACTGAAGAGAAATGCGCTTGAGGCACTTGTGAAAAAAAGTAGGTACAAAATGGCGAAAGTCGCACTTGGGTCAGGCAACAACTCTATTAAGAAGACGAAGGCAGCGGGACCTCTGCAGTCCACCAAGTGTTCACCGCTCCCTGAAAAGTTATTTTGCCCTCTTCTCTTTCTCTCTTTCCCTCGTCTTTCTCCACTGGTGGCCCAAGTCATCAAGTCCTAAAAGGAGGAGGAGGAACAGAACAGGCGGCAATGAAGGATCCCTCTCCTCTGTTTCAACCTACTCGCATTTTTTCTCCGTTCTTCAAACCGGGTTTCTCTCTCGAAAAAAGTGAAAATTTTCGCGATGTAGAAAGAAAGCGAAGATCTGACCTCCCACCTGGAAGAATGATGTGAGATGGGACCGTTGCTGACTCGCAACATTTTCTCCATTTTCTCCTCCCCGCTATCATCAGGCAACAGTACTACAAAGTCACTGACTGTGTGGAGGGAAGGGGAAGGAAGAGAAACCTTTTTGGCAAGTTTTCGGATCTCGTTAGTCCCGCCGCGCCCAGGAAAACCAAAGATCCCCTCGGGAGATTACGGGAGGGGCTCCTTCCTTGACTATCAATTGGACTAACTGCTCAGAGATCGATAAAAAAGTGAGGAGAAAAGAGAAAAGTCTCCCCCCCCTCTCCACTCCTCCTTCCTAATAGAAATTTGAGCCTCCCCTCGTCGGCCGAGATTTTCTCTTCCTTTGCTAATGATGGCAGCAGGCAACAACCACTTAGTGAGAGGGGGAAGGAGAAAAAAAGTTGCCCAGTGGGTTTTTCCTCTCTTCTTTAGTAACGGGTCTCTTCCTCTCTCTTTTCAATGTGTGGTCCAGATGAGGATCTAAAACTCCTTCCTCCGGGGGGAGAGGGGGGAAAGCCCGACCGAGGAAGGAGGAGGAGGGAGATATGACCATTCAATTAGGAGCGCCGGACAGATACAAGCTTGCTAACCAGGTAAAGGAGCAAGGAGGGATGGCTTGCTTGGTGGTCCCAACGTAGGAAAAAAAGGAGCTGGAGGAAAAAAAGAGGTTCTCATTGCTTTTTTTGGGTCTGGTTAGGTAATGCATGCGGAGGAGTTCTTTCTTTCGTGCGGTCAGTTGGTTTGGACTTTGAAACAGTGCACGGATCCAGAAGGGAATGCCGCCGCTAAACGAGGAACGGAGAAAGAGGGAAAGACAATGAAGGGAAACGAGCGTGCGTGGGGCAATTCTGCTTGCGTGCACACGCATAGCTCCACGTTGTTTCCAGAGTACGGACACTTTTTGCTTTTTTGTGTGTGCGAATGTCTTGTCCTGCCGGAGGAGCAATCAGTCTCTCTTTTTATTCCGGCTGAAAGGATTGACTTGGATGATAATTAGGGTGCGCAAAAAGTACGCTCGAGGTCCTCGTTTACCTCTTGATTAATGGATTCAATTTTTATCCGGGATCGTGGTGAAGAATTGGCAAAGTATTAATAATCGTCCACCCTGAAGCAGGTCCGAGGCAGCGGAGGCAGAAGTCAAGGCCGGGCAAAACCGCCACCGGCAACGACAGGAACAGCAGCAAGCGACCGCGGACGGCATTCACCAGGGAGCAGGTATGCATGGCAATTAAATTAATGAGATAGCGGAAATTGTGTGTTTTGCAACTTAATCATATTTTCAGCTCTCCGTGCTACACTCCGAGTTCTCTTCCGGCGCCGGCGGCCGCTACCTGACGGAACAGAGGCGGTCGCGGCTGGCGGCGGAGCTGGGGCTGACGGCGGACCAGGTCAAGGTGTGGTTCCAGAACAGGAGGGCAAAGCTCAAGAGGGCAAAGTCGGGAGGCGAAGCGGTCGCTGGCCCTCTCGCAAGGGAGCTGAGGGAGCAGGGTCTCTACAAGCACAGGGAGGAGGATGACGCGGAAGAGGAGTCTTCTTGATGCGCGAAAGACCGTGGGATATTGGCTCTTGGCGAAAAGGAATTTCGGGTTAGAAGAGGAGTAGCTCAAACCACCAGCTGTTGATGCCTGCCCCTGATGTCAGGTCGGCGTTGTCTCATCCTTGCGGCAGAAGCCAAGTGACCCGAACACGCGCCCGAGAAGTGAGATCGGTTGTGGTGACGTAGACATGAAAAAGAAACTTTTCTTCTTCTCCCTATAGGAGCTAGGACCACCCAGGTCCGGATTGGGGGGAGTGTGTGTGCTGTGCTCGCGGAAAAAGGAAAGGAAGGAGGGGATTGAGTTTCTCGCCCAAAGGAGAAAGAAGAAAGTGAAAATGGAGCAGAAAAGAATTAGAGGAAAGGGGGAGGAACACGAAAACTGTCGAAACTGCTATCTTGTGTCGCCCTTGTCAAAACTGCGGAGGGTGAAAATGGAACACGGTTGTAATGCAGTAGAGGAGAGGGGGGGAAACGACATGTAAGTAGCAGACAAGAAGACAAGTCTCCTCCTCCTTTTGCGGGTATAGCAGTGATCCGTTCGTTCCGCCGCGTTAACAACTGTTTGCATGTGCTGTCTCTTCTTCCTCCGACACCGTCGACACCGCGACACCGCAGACGACGTGTTCTCCGCTATCTGCCACAATATTTTAGGGAAGAGCAAGCAGTCCCCTCCTTCCCCCTATCCTCTTTTTCTTTCACGGTTGGCGTCCTGCCTAGAGATACCAAATAAATAATGTTTTAACGTCTCGTAACTTTTGGTCATCTTCTCTCTCTCTCACACGTATAGCCAAAATCAATACCTCCTATATACCACCATCGCGGCAGCAACATATGTTGGCAGTTGTGATCATTTGGGGAGTAGAGATTGCGGCCAACAGATACCACGGTGTAGTTCCCTTTTTTTTCTGCCACGGAGTGTGATGTGTTTGGGGTGAAAGTGTGGGTATAGCTAAAAGAGGAAAGATATGCGACGGCGGCTACTGCTTGCAAGCTGTTAACTGAGGAGGGATGCTCCCTCCCTGACAATTTTCAAACCGCCGTCGGTCGGCAAAGAGAAGAAGGGAAGAGTCGAGGGGGGAACAACAAAATGTCACCGTTTGTGTCCATTAAGTGGAAGAGACAGATAGTGGGGAAAGGGAACAGAGGGGGGCAATCGCTCGTTTTCGAAATGTGGACACACAACGAGAATGGTGCCATAATGAAGCATCAATGGAATGGGGGGGGGACGATGCCGAATGGACTGGAGCGTTATAAATGTCTGGATTGGGGATTGCCATTGCGGACGGCGGCGAATCGCACTCGGCCAGGGTCTCTTCTTGTCTCTTTCCCCCTTCTCCCTGGAGGACGGCGGTCGAAAATGGGCGAAAAAAAGGGGGACGGACGCCCTTCCTTCCTCCCCCCCCGCTCTCGGTGGAGCGAATTGTGACAATTGGAGGCAATCTGTGAACGTCACGAAGTGAGAAGAATCGAGGGGGAGCGAAGGGGAACGGGGGACGGACGCTGGCGAACCATTGATGCGAGGATGAAAAGGGGGGGGGGCTTAATACGAAATTCAATCTATGCATAAAACATGAGCAATTTGGGAGCCGACGCCGGTCGAAAAAAAAGGGTTGGAGTGACTCCGCCAGAATTGAGGGACATTCGGGGGATGGGATGAGACACGTTACACATTCCTTCCTCCCCCCCTTTCTTGTTCTCTGGCTTCTGCAAATAGTTTCTATCCTCCTCCTCTTCCCGAGCAAACATTTGCGTCTCTGCCCGAGATAAAAACGCCCAAGACGATTTCCCCCTCCTCGCTGTCTCCCTTTGCGGCAGCCCACCCAGACGTGTGAGAAAAGGATATGTCGGAGGGTAAGGAATGCAACACTGAGGGGACCGAGGGGCGAAGGGTCAGAGGGCTCGAGAGGGGGAAAGAGGGTGGAAAGAGGAGAAAACGGTGGTGCAATTGGGACATTCTTCAGCAACGCGCTGTCAGAAGAATATGTGTGACTGTGTGTGTATATATACAACCGGGAAGGAGGGCCAAATTCCTCACGGACACGTTTGGAAACGGAAAATGCAAACATGGACGCTCCCTCCTTTCGGCCACCCACATATTTAGGATTAGGACAGATATGGCAAGAGATCGACGCCGCAAAAAATAAATGTTTTTTGCTGTTTTTGCGCGTAGAGAGGGAGATTGATGCTATCGGCATTTATTGTGGACCTGCCTACCCGCGAAGGCCAAGCAGAGACGGTTAATTACAGGATAATTTTTAGTCTGACAAGCAGGTCGCGAAGTTGTTTTTTTGCTTCCTTTTCTGTTTTCAGCATGAATGTGTGGATTGGCGAAGTCGAAAATTGTCTCGCATTGGAGAAAAAACCCTTCAATAAATACAAGTGAATATCACAGCATTCCCTTTTCCTTTGCAAAGAAGAAGAGGGGAAATATTACAAATTGGGGAACTCGTCTTCGTCCACCGGCACCGTGGCGTGGTTGTATAGCCCCTGCGCCGCCAGCATCTTGGCCAGGTCGCCTTTCTCCCCAGAGGACTTCTTCAGCTTGGCCCTCTTGTTCTGGAACCAGATCTTGATCTGTGTCTCGTTGAGCCCCAGGTCGGCGGCCAGCGTCTTCCTGCGCTCCTCGTTGAGGTAGCGGTTCTCCTCGAACTCCCTCCTGAGCCTGGCCAGCTGGTCGGCGGAGAAGGCGGTGCGCGGGCGCTTCTCCTCCGGCGTCCCGGCCGGGTTGGGGGCCTTCTCGCGCTTCTTGATCTTGCGTGCGCGGGGTCCTGGAGGGGAAAGAAAAGGAAAAGTCGAAATTGAGGAATGTTAATTCAATTAGGGCGAGACCGTCTCGGTCGGTTCGGGCGCGGGGGGACAACAAACAACAACAAAACTGACCCCGCCGGCAGATCGCCGCTCGACGGAGCGTCTAATTTCCCTAGTGCAATGGCGGGCAAATGGCACCGCCCCCGAAAAGACTGACAGGAGTAAAATCGCGGTCTGACTGACGGATCAGGCTCTCTCTGCGGATCACTCGGAGACGCGCCGACGTCAAAACTCGCCGAGGGGCGTGAAACACAAATCTGATTGAAGGGGAAAAGGGCGACCGATAAAAGCGCCGAGAGAAGTAGGCAAAAAAGGGAAAGCCGAAAAGTCCCTCCAGCGCAAAAAAGAGAAGTCGAGAACAGACGGATTCCTGTCGCCGTTCCCCTCCTACGGGACGACAAGTCCGTCCGTAACCGATAAGGATCGGCAGTTTTTCTTCCCTCCTTTCTTTTGCCTTGACCGCCGCCGCTTTCGCCGCCACTCCGGTCTCTCCCCCTCATCTCCCTCTCATGGTGGCATTAAAAAAGCCCTTCCTGGGTCGCAGTGACAGAAGTGGCGCTTGCATTCCAAGCATGTTTTCGGCCGCTGTGGAAACGGGGTAAGGAAAGGAAAGGAGGGCGGCGGGGTGAGATAATGGAGGGGGCAATTAAAGGAGAGTGGAGTGGGGAGACCCAAGAAGAAGCCCAGCTACCACACACGCTCTTAAGAGCAGATTAAGAGGAGGGGGGCGGTGGCATTAAAAGCTTTTTCTTTCCCGTTTGGGGAGAAGGCTTTAAAAAAGGCTTTAAAATGCGTTCGGGAGCATCTCTAGTAAAAACCAGAAGAAGCGATGCCGCGGCTAATCCGCCATTTAAATTTGTTCCCCCGACAGCTACCTATTCGAAGAAAATCGCGGCGATCTAGATCAAGCCTATTTTCTCCCGGCACTTACCGCTTGATGGACGGTCCGAGTATCTGGTGCAGAAGACCCACGCCGGCCAGAGCTGCCCGTTGGGGCCACGCACCATTCCCGGCGGGCAGTCGCCGTCCTTCTCGTCCTTCCCGGGGCTGCCGCTTCCGGAGCCAGACTCATCCTTGGCGGAGGAAAGGTCGACGGGCTGGTTGTTGTTGCTGCCGGCGGAGGGAGATGGGGGAGGCGGTGAAGACTTTGCTTGGGAAAGCCTCTTCTTCCTCTTCTCCTGCTCCTCCTTTATCCTGAGTTTCTCGGCCTTCAGCCTCTCTTGCTCCAGCTGCTGTTGCTGCTGTTGTTGAAGCTGCTGCTGCTGTAGCTGCTGCTGTTGCACGGCAGCGGCCGCGGCCAGGCTCTGGAGGAACAGCCTCTGACCGAAGGAGGGTTGGAGGATGTTGTCGATGGAGAAGGGGAGAGGTCTCTTTGGCGCCTCCTGTTGTAGCCGAGGTGGGGGAGGAGGAGGGGAGGAGGCGGAGGAGGAGGCCGGCGAGAGGAAGGGCTGGAAGAGGAGGTGAGCCGGCGACGCGGTGGCGGTCGTCGTCGACGGAGGAGGAGAGGGGAAGGACACCGGAGGCGGAGGAGGGGGCGGCGAGGGGGAGTCTGTCACCCTGATCTCTGGCGAAGCGCAGGTGGGCGGGGGAGACATGGCGACGGCCGAGGAGAAGACGGAGGCCACCGAGTGGGAGGAGGACGGCGGAGCGGGAGGAGGAGGGCTGGCGGGCTCCACCACTTCCACAGGGGACACGGCGCCGGCGGAGGACGCCGCAGACAGGCGAGGGCTGTCCAGGCTGATCATGGCTTCGATTGAGCAATTTGCGTTATTTCTTCTTTCTCTATTTTCTTGAAGGAGAGACGGACACCACTCCAGGGCCTCTTGTCAGCTCGAGCAATGTCGGACGACTCAAGTCTCTTTTTTCTTGGGCGGTCTGAGCAGGAGCAGAAGGGGGGGGAAAGAGACAGCTCAATATCTGCGCGCGGAGGGGAGAGAAGAAGCCCCGCCCCTTCGCGCGTTGGCGGCCGGCGACCAATCCGGTGGCGGCGAGGGGAGGGGAGGGCGGCGGCGGCGGCGGCGGCGCGTCTGTCCCAAAGGGCTAATCTACCCCCGGTTTCTTTTTGGGGGGACTTGCGAGGGCCGCATCTGCAGCAGCTTGGTGGTGGTGGTTGTGTAGGCGGCGGTTTTAACTAAGCAAGCTCCGCCGCCGTCGCTACTTTTGAGCCTATTAAGCTGTGAGACAGGGCGAATTGAGAAGAGGGGGGAGAAAGAGGAGGGAGCTGACAAGAGGGGACTTCATTGCCGGGACATGACTCCACTGCCAGATGAAGGGAGGAGGAGGAAAACGAACTCTGAATTGGCTCTCCTCTCCAAATATGCAATACGTACACCGGATTTTTTTTGCTGTAGACGAGGATTTCTTGCTAAGCACAGTTCAATACTATGGTATACAGTATATTGTATGCTCTCCCTGGCCACAGTCCATAAAAGCTGCGGAGCAAGCTGGAGCTTTTTTTCATGAATGCGGAGGAGAGGCTTGATTGCTATGTGCATGCGGAGTGTTTTGTATACAGTATATAGTGGGGAGACCAAGGCGTGGGCGAGGGAGAGCTATGAGGGGTTGAGAAGCGGAGGTAATAATGGCAGTGGCGGTAGCAGCAGCTGTGGAAGGGGGGAAAAGGATCTCTCTCACGTAATTCTCTCTCTCTCTCTGCCTACACGTATATACTGCAAGTATTGCATTCCATGTGCGCCCCACGTTTAACGCACTGGAGCATTCGCCATGCGTCGTGTAGGCAGGTACGCGATATAGCGAATGCATTTGGGCGTCTGGACTGGGGTGGAAAGCCTTAGATGTTAGTTACAACTGCATGCTCCTCGTAGGTACTGTTTGCAGTCTGGTTACAACAAGAGTATATAGAGAGGGTCGGGAGGAAGGGTGGGAGGGGGAGAAAGGCGGCCTGTCGTTTCGGGGCGGCGGCGGCCGACAAATGATGACAGAATGCTTAAGTGCAGGGTGGGTGTGTATAAAAAAAGAGAGAAGGGGGGAAATGCTCCGAGTTGCCAGCCTGAACCTCCCCTCCTTTTCATGCCGCAAAGAAAGATCTATTGCCGGCCCCTGTTTAGGAGACTCCGCGGGGAGTAAAGATACACACAGGAGAAAGAGGAACGGAGCAAACGAAAAAAAAGTGATTAACTGTAGCGACGAAGCAACGTTTCTTTTCTTCTTGCTTCGTTTTTTTACGGGGGATTAAGAAGTAATGATCTGTCTGTCGACTGTGCGCGGTGTGTCGCAATGGACAACGCCGGAAAGGTCGGGAGAAACACATTCAGGTGCGAGGAAAGCGACTGAAACGCGACGAACATTTTCGTTCAATTAGCACTCTATTTCCGATTCAAGCTCAGATAGTGAGGGCGAACAAAACAGGCTTACAGCGCTGATGTGTAGTGGAGCCCGCAGTAATGTCCTTGTTAGCGACCGCCCGGCAAAGGTGGACCGAGCTAGGAAAGCGAAAACATTTATCACTCCTCGACTCAATGAGGCCGGCGGCGGGGGCGAGCCAAATGGTCCGTTGCAGTGAGTGCAGCACCTCGTTTGAGGCCAGATTGTCCGTGACTTGACACTCCTCTCTGCAGTAGAGACCGAGAGAGGGGGGGAGGAAACAGAATGGAAATAGAAACAAGGTGGGCTTGGGGGGACTTATTGCACGAGAGAAGCAGCACAGGGCACAGAGGGGAAAAGACAGAGAGGAGGAGGATGGGTTTGCGGACGTGAGAAGAATGCGCCACAACATATTCGGCCCCCTGCACAGGTTTGGCGTGTTCTTAAAAAGCCCACCAGCACAACTACCTCCTACACATCGGTCCCCAAGCCTCCTATGGACCAAGATGCATGCTATAAAGACATTCATTTCTTCGTCTTGTCCACTCAATTTCGGCCCCTTGCTTGCTTGCTTGTTAGTCCTGAGTGGACCCAAGTCATTTCGGGAAGGGCCCTCCCTGTGCCAAAAAGAGACGAAACAGAAAGGTTCGGAACGACGACGGTGGTCGGTGAACGAGCAGCCCACATTTCTATATCGATCTCTCCCCCCTCCCCCATACTTGGCAAAGCCTCTAGCTTACATGGCTCGATAAGGAATGGAGGAGGTGGAGGGCAGTAGAAAATATAAATTCCACTTTTACTGCCCACGCAATGGCTTTTTCAACCTCCCGGAGCTGATTGGCCCATTCCTGGTCAAAGCATGCAGGGAGTGAATT
>JAAUYB010002741.1_pt1 | contig 10928 bp, 6 predicted proteins | sample 7278071 | NCBI WGS metagenome assembly JAAUYB01 (sample SAMN14350121, study PRJNA611818) | marine sediment metagenome | isolation source: surface marine sediment (1.8m) | place: French Polynesia: Moorea | collected 2018-08 | reverse complement strand
TGTTGCGACCGCTGGCAGGAGATGCATCAACAGCTTGGCACCAGAGCACCAGAGAAGGGATCTCTGAGGGAGGAAGAAAGCTGGCTACCCCAAGCTGTTTGGAGGAGGGGAGGAGGAGCAGCTGGAGGAGGAGGGAGAGAAGAGAGAAGCTGGCAACTGGAGTCATTCTAAGCTCACACACTGTAAAGGAAGGATCTCTGTTCTTGTCTTGACTCAGGAGATTTTATTTTGTCTTAGACTTATTGAAATACATTTTACATTGTACAAGTTCAGCGGTCGCTTCCTTCGGGCAGTAATATGGCGCCTCAACGTTTAATTTAACCCGTACCAGCAGCAGTCGTTCGACAAGCTGCAATAACAAACACTTAACAGAATATGATCTACCGTCGCAAGTAGCGAAATAGTAGAAACATGTTCCATTCCCCCCTGCCAGATCGTCAGGGCGCGCACCAGCGCACGGACGAAGAAGGGGGGGGAAATGATGCCGATGCCGCGCCCGTTGGCGCCACGGCCATCACGGCCTCCGCAGAAGCCGCCGTAGCGGCAAATGCGACTGTCACCAAGGGCCCCGCGATTGAGCCCGAGGAGAACGCGCAAAACAATCTCTTACTACCTAACTGTAACAGCGACGAGAAAGCCTGGCTCCAACAGTACCAGGACGACCAGCGCCGCCTCACCATGGAATCTATCGCTTTAGATCGCAGCAAGGAACTGGACCGAGATTCCGCCGCAGCTCTACTCAAGGAGATCTATCGAGTCAAAGAGACGGCGGCAAAGATGTGGGCGTTCTACCAGAACAAGATGAGGGCCAGAGGACGCAGTTCGGCTCGCCTGCAAATGAAACCCAAATGGCAGGAAATCGACCTCCTCATGGAACAAGCGATTTATCGTCTCTCTACCAGGTACCCAGAACTAGTCGACAACGGGGGAGACGACGACGACGCCGCACTGCCCCAGTTCATTCCAACGCCAGGAGCACACACGGGGGCCCGCGCAAAGCAAGTACCAGTAGTCACCATCACGGCCCCCCCAACGACGCGCCGCCTCTTCCTCTACCTCAAAAGAAGACGAAAAAGGCGGCACCTCCGCCGCCCACTTCGTCAGTCCCACAGACGAGATCGAGGACCGCCGCGGCAGCCGCCGCTGCGGCAGCTTCCACTTCGGCCGCCCCTGCGACTTCGGCTGCGGCTGTCTCCAGCGCGTCCGCCCTGCTGGTTACCACGGCGCCGTTGGCAACGGATGTGGGAGCCGCCGTCCAGACCACAGCCGTCGTAGCGCTTGGAACGAGCAGTCAACTGAACCCGGCGGTGCCGGCATCCGGGGGAGTACCATTGACAGGAACTCCATACATTCAACAATCTTTCGTTCCCCAGCCCATCTACTCTGTTCCAGCTCCCTTCCCGTCCGCCGTTCCCGCCGCCAACACAGTGAACGTCCCGGGGACATTCCCCTCCGTCGTCCCGATCACTGCCTCCGCGGCTGGGGGCCGACCGGGAGTGGTGGAACCGCCGGTGGCGGGCATGCGGCAGTACTCGGTGGGTCCGTCGGTACAATTTCCACAGTATCCGGTTTTTCCACCCCCTCAGATGCAGTGGCAGCAGCAACGGCAGCAACAACAACAGGCCAACCTGGAGACGGAGCTACGCCGCATGAGAACGGATTTGGAGGCTCAGAAGAGGGAGATGGCCACTGCCAAGACTGACGTCGCCAGACAAGTACAGAACATCCAACAAGCCGCTCAGCGAGAACGACAACAGCTCCAGGACCGTCACGACCAACAGGTGCAGGAACTGCAGCGCCAGTTGGAATACGCACACGAGGTCTACCAACAACTGGAATCCCAGTATGCCTCGCATGGAACCTCTTCCTCTTTCCACCCAGAAGAGCACTGGCAATCTACCCCAGATAATCAGAGGCCATCGCAAGACGTCCGGTTTGACCATCTTACACGCGACGGAGTCTATCGGGGAGGACGACGAGAGGCAGGGCATGCGGGAAGAGGCGGGGGGAACCCTACATACAACCAACAACGGGGGACCCGACAGGACTGGCAACCAGATCCAGAGCCGGCAGCAGCCGCAGGAGGATCTGCCGCCACCACGAGGAAGGAGGCCGCCCCCACTACCACCAGTTCCGGCGCCGCGGGGACGAGTAGAAAGGCCGCCTCCGCGAGGGCCCTGCCGTCTTCCAGGACCTTCCAGAACACTCGGGCTGCTACACCCGGGGGAGGGCAGCCAGGAAAGCACCACGAACATCCCGTCATCAACCGTTTTGCGCGGCTCATTCCTGATTACGGAACCAGAGAAGTACTTCGTAACTATGAAATACCACAGGAGGACGAGACCCCCGAGTGGTATCGAGACAACTTGCCTCCTCCGTGGGACAAGCCTCCGGCAGCCAACGAGACCCTCATCACCGAACCAAAGAAGCTTGAACAATTAGTAACGATGTTTTCAGGCAGGAAGAGTGACTATCCAGGATGGATGGCAAGTTTCGTGGCCAATATTCACCGCGCAAAGGCCTCCATTGGCATTAAGGCAAAGTGCCTCATCCGAGCACTCAACAAACAAGACGAGATGCTAAAAGAGCTACTGGCCACCCTCTCAGCAGACAGGGACTCGTACGCTAGGGCCATCCACAAGCTGACGGACTGGTACTCGCACCCCAGAGGCATGCTGGCTGCGAAGTTGCAAAGACTCAACGAAGTCCAGAACGTGAGGGCAAACGATCTTCCCAAGCTGCAGAAGCTGCACATCAGAATGGAGGACTATTGCGACACGGCAGCAGCCATGGGAAGAGCCGACGATCTGGTCACCGTACGGGTGTACGAAGAAAACCTAGACAAGATTGATAAGGAGCTGCGGAGGGACTTCTTCCGCTGGGTCAGGATCCAGAAGGCAAGGAGAGATGTACCTAGCATGCTGGCGTGGCTCGGCGAACTTGTCACTGACACCAGGGAGAGCGAGGAAGCTCTAGACTGGGAAAAGAAGGACAAGAAGAATGAACAAACAGTCATGATTACGCACACAAAGGCCACAGTGGAGGAGGAATGCCCCATGTGCCAAAAAATGCATCAGCTGGCTCTTTGCCCCGACTTCCTCAACCTTACACCCACCCAACGACGCCGCAAGCTGGAGGAGTGGAAAAGGTGCTACTGCTGCCTCACCGCAGGACACCAGATCAGAGAATGCACGTCCGGCAGCGTCTGCCCCACTTGCAGCAGGAAACACCATCATCTGCTGCATGGCTCCCTTCGCCGGAGGCGTCCAGCAACGCAGAGAGTGCGGGTCCTCCACGCCGACGTGGAGAGCGACGGTGGGGGAGAAGAGGACAGGGCAGACGACGAGTGGTCTGAGGACAGCGCGGTAGAAGAAGTGGCTCTGAAGGCGGTCAAAGATAGAAGCGCGGTCTCGTTGCAGACTCTTCCCGTCCTCGTCCAGAACCCAGAGACGAAGAAGTCCATCGTGATGAACCTGCTCATGGACCAGGGTTCCACAGGAGCGTTCCTCAGCAAGAAGGCCGCGGAGGAGCTGTGTCTCACAGGAAGAATGGTGGAGACTTCAGTGGCGGGATTTGGCGGAGCGGTCACTACAGAAAGAACTCTAGCAGCCGCTGTTAAAGTCGCAGCAATCCATAATCCGACCAAGAAGAATTGGGTTTATGTACATGTCATGGATGAGCCGGCTGGAAAGTATCAACCCACCGATTGGGCCTCCAAGAAGGACAAATACGAACACCTGAAGGATCTTCCTGTCCTCTCCCCAGTGCCAGGACGACAGGTGGACATCATGATAGGCATGGCGTCGCCGGAACTGCTCTGCTCTTTAGAGGCAGACAGGGTGGGAACAAACAAAAAGGATCCCATCGCAAGACTCACCAGGCTAGGGTGGGTGGTGGCAGGGCCCACGGGAGAGCCCAAAGTACAACCCATGGCATTCTTCACGTCCGTCACAACGCCGCTGTGGGAGACGATGCCTCTGGGAGACCGCAGACGCATGGAGAAGGATGAACTACACAAGCGGGTGGAGAAGATGTGGGAAGTCGACAGTCAGATCAACAAAGAGAAATTCTCTCCGGTCGAAGAGAAGATAATGGAATGGATGAAACAGAAGCTCCAGCTCAAGGATGGGAAATATGAACTTCCCACGCTGTGGAAGAACGACGCCAGGCCCGCGAACAACTTCTCCTTTGTAAGGAAAAGACTGGAAGCGCTGAAAACGAGCAAACACTTTAAGGATCGAGAACTACGAGAAGAATTCATGTCCAACCTCGGAGACTGGATAAGGGACGACCATGTAGAGGAAGTAATCACGAGCCAACCTGCCAAGGACAAAGCGTACTACCTGGCTACATTCCCTATCGTACGGCGGGACAAAACCACCACCCAGGTGCGACCTGTCATGGATGGAAAGGCCAAAGCAGGAAAGACCAGAGCACTCAACGAGTATCTCCACAAGGGACCTAAGCTCATCAACGAGCTCACGGAGGTCTTCCTCAGGTTCAGGATGCGAAAGGTGGCGGTGGCGGCGGATGTGAAGAAGATGTTCTACCAGATCCGTCTCGCAGAAGAGGACAGAGATTGGCACCGTTTCCTTTGGCCAGACGGCGGGGAAGACGGCTTCAAAATCTATCGGTGGAAGGTTCACCCGTTCGGCAGCGCAGCCAGCCCATGCATAGCCATCTATACCATCAAGGAGCATGCAAGGAGACACAAGGACAAGTTCCCCAGGGCGGCGGAGATGGTCATACACAGTACATTAGTGGACGACAATCTGGACTCGGTGGATACGGAGGAAGAAGCTGTTCAGCTCATGAAAGACGCGCAGCAGCTGTACGCGATGGCAGGCATGAGGTTGAGAAAGATCATCTCAAGCTCTCCCCAAGTACTCAAGTCGTTCCCCGAAGAAGAAAGGAGCCCCACGTTGGACTTGGCGTCCTTCTGCACAAAGGACGAGAACATCCAGCTCGTCAAAACCCTGGGGGTCATCTACCTGTGCGAGGAAGATCAGTTCAGCTTCAGTATGGAGAAGCCCCAAATCACCAAGTGGACGAAGAGAGAGATCCTCAGCTTCGAAGCCAGACTCTACGATCCCCATGGGTTCGTCTCTCCCTACATCATCACGTCGAGGATGATCCTGCAGAAGCTGTGGCGGCTGAATCTAGGATGGGACGACAAGCTGCCGCCCGACATCGAACATCAGTGGCAACAATGGCTGGAGGACCTTGATCTCCTCCCCCAGCTGCGAATCGACCGCTGCATCTCGCAGGAAGGCGTCCGCAACGCCGAACTGCATGTTTTTTGTGATGCATCGGGTAAAGGATACGGGGCGGCAGCATATCTAGTCACTGGAGGAGAGGACGGCAAGAAACGGCACAGCAGACTGGTCATCAGCAAGGCCAAGGTGGCTCCCGTCAAGCAGTTCAGCATCCCTCGTTTGGAGCTCATGGCGGCCCTCTTGGGTGCCGAGCTGGCAGAAAAGGTGTATCCATTGCTAGGCGTCCCTAAGGAAGGAGTGCATTACTACACCGACTCCACCAACGTCCTCTGCTGGATCAGGAGCGATTCTCAGGATTACAATTCGTTCACTGGAACCAGAGTAGCAAAAATACAGACGGCAACGGACAGGAACAGGTGGAAATGGACCGACACAGACCACAATCCCGCCGATTTGCCTTCTCGGGGCTGCGGCCTCGACAAGCTCATTCAGAATAGTCTGTGGTGGAAAGGTCCAGCGTTTCTCGCGGAAGGAGCCACTCCAGAGCAGCCCTCAGCACTCTCTCCAACCGACGACGTCCTGAAAGAATTGAAGAAAAACGCCCAGTTCTCTTTCCAAGCGGCCGTGCTCCCCCTGCCTAGAGATGGGTACGGGGGAGAGAACTGGTTCCCGGTGGGGGCGGGCTCCTGGATGAAACTCCTCAGGATCACAGCTTGGCTGCGACGCTGGAAACACAAGCAGGTGGGGCCCCTTCTCCTAAGAGAGCTACGAGCAGCAGAGGCTGTGGTAGTCCGAGCGATTCAGACGTCTGCGTTTGGGAGATCCATCTACGACTTGCAACGGCATCAAGAACTCAGTAACAAAAGTCACCTACTGCGGCTGCCACCTATGCTGGATAGTGCAGGATGTCTCAGACTGTCGGGACGTCTTCGGGACGCAAAATGGTTGGACTACGAGGAGAGGCATCCTCTACTCCTGCCTAAAGATCACCCTGCCACTGCAGCACTGATTCGTTACTACCACGAGCAGGTGCTTCACCATGCAGGTGCCCAGCACACGCTCAGCATCATCGTCAGACGCTTCTGGATAGTAGGAGGCACAACGGCGGTCCGCAGAGTGGTGCAGAGCTGCGTGGAGTGTCGAAGAAGAAAAGCCCAGCCCAGCCAACAAGTTCAGGCCAGCCTGCCAGACTACAGGCTTCTACAGCCCAACTTCTACCCCTTCCAGAAGACAGCCCTAGATATGGCAGGACCATTCCGTATTAAGTACAAGGATGTCAGGGGAGAGCGTAAAAGGTATGTTCTTCTACTGACCTGTATGGTTTGCAGGGCGCTGCACCTGGAAGAGCTTCAGGACCCCAGCGCCGCCAGCTTCCTCGCCGCCTTCGACCGATTCGCGGCCAGGAGAGGGGTCCCCGCCACGGTGCTGTCGGACAATGGCTCCAACTTTGTCGCTGGCCTGAGTGAGCTTCGGACACTGTGGACAGAGGAGAGTATGAACGACATCCGTACTAAACTGCCGCAGGTTGAGTGGAATTTTACCCCGCCCAAGGGTCCCCATTTTGGGGGAGTATACGAGAGGCTCGTACGAGCGGTAAAGCAGACACTGTACCATACTTGCCCATCCGCAGAAGTCCTCCCGTGGGAAGAGTTCCACACAGCGCTAGTGGTGACCGAAGGAATCCTCAACAGCCGCCCCTTGACCTACAGGACGAGCGCCGCCGACGACCCCACGCCGATCTGCCCCGCCGACCTTTTGGCCGTCCCCCTGTATAGGCCGCTGGCGGGAGCTCCGTGGGGATGGAATCTACGAAAAAATTGGCATCAACTACAAATTCGGCTGGATCATATGTGGACAAGACTGCGCCAGGAACTTTAACCTTACCTCCAAGAGCTCACGGCGTGGAGAAGCAAGCGGAGACCGTTGGAGGTCGGCGCCGTGGTGGCCCTGATGGACGAGAAGAGGAGAGGGAAGTGGCCCCTGGGAAGAGTCACCAAAACGGAAGTCAGCCACGATGGCCAAATCCGACGAGTACATGTCCTTTCGGCCGGCACCACTTACCAGAGGCCCATCTCGCAAGTTGTGTTGCTCCTTGACCCGGACAAGGACGAAGACCTCTCGAAGGAGATGGGGGAGGCCTCGGAGTTCTCCGCCTAGGGGACCAAAAAGAGAAGTACACGTGGTTATAGAGTTCAAGTACTAGTCAGCTCTTTTCAGTAGGAGCCCTTCGGAAATACTACGCGCGCGCGACAGATCGGCCAACGAAGAAACCTTTGGCAGCTTTCCAGCTGCACTGGAGTCCACCTCTCGAGTCTCCACAAGGGGAATAGGAGTCCCCTCCGTATGTAGCAAAAGTGTGGCCAATAGAATAAGTTTGGCATGAAACGGAACCAACGCTGGAGTCCACAGTGTGCCACGTCGCCAAGTGTGAAGCAAAAAACCACAAAAAGAGTCTCCGCTGATGGAATCAGCCTTCTGGAGGGTCTCCATGCGCGTCGGCCCCGAGTCCCGCCCTGCCTATAAAAGGGGCGACAAAAAACGAGGAAATTTAGTCTGGAAAACGAGGTGCGGCCGAAAACTTTGTCACAAAGAGTGTTGAGAAGGGAGCAGTCGACGTCGAAACGTCTAAGCTGCGGTCAAGAAGTGGGGGAAACGGTGTGCAGGGCCGATCAGGAGCAGGCCGAGTGTGTAGTTTAACGTGTTCAAGTCCGATCTCGGGGCGGCAGAGTGCTAAGAAGCAGTAGGTGTGATAACACCCCAGCTGCAGGCAGTGCAAGTTGTGCTCAAGATCCTCCCCATCGATCATCATGGCCTACGACAACTCTTCCTCTCCGAGCGGGGGGATCGTCAAGCTGTGGAACAGGAGCGCCGCCCACTACAACGGCGCGTCCTCCGAGACGATCAGGAAGCGGATGGAACCGGCCCAGAGGAAGATTTATGACTTCTTCAGGGACACCCACAATCTCATCCGCATGGAGTCCCCGGCCACCACCAAGCTCAGCGCCCGCCAGAAGGCTGCCCTCTTCATCGTGGAGGACCCCAAGGATTGGTACGACTACGCGCCCGTCGTCGAGACCGAAGTCAACGACTACGGCCTGTTGAGCTTCGACTTCGAGTGGCACGGGGAGCACACCGACCGCATCCTGCCTAGCATGTGGTCGGACTACCGATTCCAGCGCAGGATCGTGTTCGTCCACTTCGCCACGGCCTCCGGCAAGACCTGCTTCTTCGACCTCGAAAAAATGAGGGGCGGCAACCCGGTGGACCCCATGCACCCGCTCCAGTCCCTGCCCGACATCTTCGTCCCCTGGCTGAAGGACCCGACTGTGATCAAGGTAGGCTCGGAGATCTCAGTGGATGCATTAGCATCGAAGCTGACGCTCCGGGGCACCGTCGACACCAGGAGGGTGTTTTCCGAGTACCAGAAGGAGGAGAGGGGCAGGCTGATCAACGTCGGTGAGACGGCCAAGACCGGCACTGGCATCCAGGCCTTGTGGATCAAGAACTGCGACTTCCGGCCCATGACCCGCTCCAAGTACGAGAAGATCTACGGCCCCTCGCCCTACCCCGACTGGCAAGGCCAGCGCGTGTGGCCGCTGTTTAGGAGGCCTGCCCAGATCTACAAGTGGCCCCAGAAGCTTGACGGCACCTTCCAAGATGACGTCTACTTTTACAACTGGCATGACGCCACCACCCAGATCGGCATGCCCACCAAGCTGTTTCAGGAGGACACAGAGCGTCAGGGCCGCTGCGCAGTTGGCGTCGAGGACACGGTCGAGTCCACCATCTTTAAATACCTCGGCGAATTCAAGGTGGGCGTCGAGGATGAGCCGGAGGAAGCCATGCAGCCGGGCGGGGACGAGGACTGGGAGGCTGAAGTCGAGAAGATCCTCCATGACAGCGATTACGACGACGCCTTCGACGACGTCTCCACTTCCGGGGAAGCTGCTCCCCCAAGGAAGAGGCGCAAGTCCTCCCTGCGTCAGATCACAGGCCAGGCTCCCGCGTACGCCTGCTACTGGAATAGGGACATCGACCGCAACAACCCCTACCAGTACAACCCGGTGTGGGGAAGGCGCTGCGAGTTCTGCGGCGTAGGAGGCCACAGCTTGGTGGACACCAAAGGGGTCCTCATGTGCCCGCGCAGGAAGGAGATCGCCGTGGGGGAGCGAGTGTGCATCTACCCCTACTGCGGCCAGCAGGACACTCACATGACGCTCGTATGTCCCCAGCTCCACGAGATCTGCTGCATGTGCCTTCATCGCGGCCACGGCGAGGAGGATTACTGCCATGACTGGAGCATGCGTCAGTGGCAAGAGCGTCAGAGGGAGTTCGAAGCCTTCGCTCCGTACGGTCTCTTCACTAAGAGACGCCACCACGATGAACGCTGGGGCTTCTACGCCGCCCGCTTCGGCAGCCCGTATCCGTACCCGGTCTTCTACAGGGATCTCATCCTCATGTCCATCCCGGCCGCCGACGATCTTCTCGCGCCCCAGAGAGAGCATGTGAGAGTCTCAGCCCGCGGCCCTAGAATGGGATCCGGTTCAGCAGCGCACAGCTCTGGACGCCCTAGTGCGTCAAGGAGCCACAGTGCGTCAGCCCCGGAACCTCGCCGCCCGCCGCCGCCGGCTGCGCCGCCCAGCGCCTGGTCCAACCCGCACAGGCCGTCGTCTTCCACCCGCCAGAGCGCTTTCAGCAGGCTGGGGGCGCGCGTCACGTCCCCCGAGCCAGGTACGTCTCGTCCCAGATCTCATGGAAGCCCTGATACTGCTCGCTCTACTTATCGCCCAGGGCGCCTCGACCGCGGCGCCTCACCCAGGCCTGGCTGCTCCAAGGACCTGAGTCCGCCTCCACGCCCGGCGTCTCCACGCCCTGGCACCTCCGGTCGCCCTACCTGCTCAGCCTCCCGCAAGGATTCACCTGTTCGCCACACCCGCTCGACCTCCCGCAAGGATTCACCTGCCCGCCGCACCCGCTCCACTGCTCGTTCAGGACGTCCGAACTCTCCCGCCCGGCGCGTCTCCAAGTCGACCTCCTCCGGGAGCGACGACAGTGTCCAGGTGCTCCGCGTCGTCGAGAGGAAGAGGAGCTCCGCCGAGGAAGACCCCGACTACCGCCCCACCGCCAGAAAGTCCTCATCGAAGAACTCAAAGAAGAAGTAAGGAAACGGAAGAAGAAGACGCAGTTTACAATTATACATTTACGATTACCTTGTACCGTCCGTGCTAATTTGTGTAACTAATTTCCTGTATTAAAACGCCCTTTCGTTCCTCTTTTACATGGCAAGTCTGTCTGCGGCGTAAGTTTATTATAATGTCACGCAACCTCTCCGCGTTCCGCGCCAGCCGCCTTGAGCGTCAAAGCGCGTCTTTTCTCCCTTTGCGTTGCGTCCGCGACTACGCCTACGCCGTGGGCGTCCGTCTCTTCCCTTTGTCGTGCGTATACGCATACGCCGCAGCTGTTCGACGCTCCTCCTTCCGCCCGGCGCGGTCGGTGCGGCTCTTCCTACGCCAGCTGGCGTTACTGTTATGTGGGTTCTGCCCCTTTCCCGAAGTATGTTACGCGGCAGCTGCTTATAGCAGCCCACCGCGTCCGGGGGAGTGTTGCGACCGCTGGCAGGAGATGCATCAACAGCTTGGCACCAGAGCACCAGAGAAGGGATCTCTGAGGGAGGAAGAAAGCTGGCTACCCCAAGCTGTTTGGAGGAGGGGA
>JAAUYB010076497.1_pt1 | contig 10940 bp, 9 predicted proteins | sample 7278071 | NCBI WGS metagenome assembly JAAUYB01 (sample SAMN14350121, study PRJNA611818) | marine sediment metagenome | isolation source: surface marine sediment (1.8m) | place: French Polynesia: Moorea | collected 2018-08 | reverse complement strand
TATCGGCAATTAGACCTAACCAACCAAGGAACGATTGACTGGGAAGGGTTGAAAACAGCTATACAACCGACAACAAAATTAGTTTTAATTCAACGTTCTTGCGGTTATTCTTGGCGTTCTAGTTTATCTATTGCAGAAATTAAAGAAATTGTTAAAATCGTCAAAGCCCAAAATTCTCAGACGGTTTGTTTTGTGGATAATTGTTATGGTGAATTAGTCGAAACGTTAGAACCAACAGCAGTGGAGGCTGATTTAATGGCAGGTTCTTTGATTAAAAATTTAGGGGGAACTATTGTGACGACGGGAGGCTATATTGCAGGGAACAAATCGTTAGTAGAAGCGGCTGCTTGTCGCTTAACGTCTCCTGGTATTGGCAGAGAAGGTGGGGCAACTTTGAATCAAAGTCGGTTGTTATTTCAAGGCTTATTTTTAGCCCCTCAAATGGTAGGAGAAGCGATCAAAGGCAGTCATTTAATTGCCTATGTTTTTGATAAATTGGGGTACGAAGTTAATCCCTTGCCTATGGTTCCTCGTCGGGATATTATTCAAGGCATTAAGTTAGGTTCTCCTGAAAAATTAAGGGCTTTTTGTCGTGCGATTCAAACCTATTCCCCTGTGGGTTCTTACCTTGATCCCGTACCGGCGGAAATGCCGGGATATGAGAGTAAATTAGTGATGGCTGGTGGTACATTTATTGATGGTAGTACGTCGGAATTTTCCGCTGATGGGCCATTAAGAGAACCTTACATTGTTTTCTGTCAAGGAGGGACTCATTGGACTCATATTTCCTTAGCTTTAGAAGCTGCTATTGAAGCCATTTCTTGATCCTGTAGGGGCTTAATCCCATTAAGACCATAATTATTGTACACTCTAGTTTAAATAGTAATAGTTATGAACAATTTAAAACAATATGCACCAGCAACACAACGAAACAGAGAACCTATTTTAGAGGTGTTATTAAGGGTACTTCCATCATCAGGAAATATCCTAGAACTTGCCAGTGGAACGGGAGAACATTCTCTATTTTTTGCCCCTGCTTTTAGTCCTCGTCTCTGGATACCTTCTGATCCTAACCCCATAGCAAGAGACAGTATTGAAGCATGGAGACAAGAGAGTTTAATTGACAATATTCAATCTCCTCTTAATATTAATGTAGAGGATGATAGATGGGTTATTGAAACAGAAAAGCTAAACATTACAACAATTATTAATATAAATATGATTCATATTTCTCCTTGGAACGCTTGTCTCGGTTTAATGGAAGGGGCAAAACGAATATTACCGTCGGGGGGAATCTTATATTTATATGGCCCCTATAAACAAGAAGGAAAACATACTGCACCCAGTAATAAATCTTTTGACCAATCTTTACGTAGTCAAAACCCAGAATGGGGAGTCAGAAACTTAGAAGATGTTGTTAAAGTTGCCGAAGACAAAGGGTTTATTCTCCAGGAAAAGATTGAAATGCCAGCTAATAATTTATCCGTTATTTTTAAGAAACAATAACTTAGAGGTTTAAGATGAAAGCAGATCAGTTTAATTTCAGTAAAAATAATAACAGTAATCTTTATAATCAAGATTATTATTTATGGCTTGAAAATACAGTTAAATTACTACTTAACGAGAAATTTTCTGAGATTAATATAAATTATCTTATTGAAGAATTAGAGGATATGGGAAGAAGTGAAAAAAGAGAAGTTTCTAGTAACTTAAGAATTTTGTTGATGCACTTACTAAAATATAAATATCAACCCAAAAAAAGGAGTAATAGCTGGTTATTTACCATTGTTGAACATCGAAAAAGACTCAAAGTTTTGTTTAAAAATAGTCCAAGTTTAAAGAATTATTATTATGCAGTTTTTTCTGAAACCTATCAAGATGCAAAAGACTTGGCATCAGCAGAAACAAGTTTATCTATTAATAATTTTCCTGATAGTTCTCCGTTTACTCCAGAAGATGTTTTAAATGAAAACTATTTACCCTAAAAATCTTACTGTAGAGACGTTTATAAAACGTCTTTACCTCATTTTTATTTGAAGAAGCCAAAGTCTTAGAATATCATTTAGATGAAGAAAAATTACTAAATTTAGTCGAAAACAAATATGGACTAAAACCTATGTTTATTGAGAAAGTTAGGAAACCTGATCATGTTTGAAGGAAAGTATGCTGAAATTCCTAACTCCCCATCAATTCCTTTAATAAACTTATCAACCTTGAAACCCTTTTCTCATCTACTTTTGCCCTTTGCCTTTCGCGTAACTGACAGTTGTATGTTATTACAGAGATGTTATTGTTCGTGTTAGCCTCATGTATAACTTATGACTAATTCTATTTATATCAGTACCATTGAACCTAGAAGCGGCAAATCTTTGATTGCTTTAGGAATTATTGAATTAATTCTCAGAAAAACCACAAAAGTTGGCTTTTTTAGACCCATTATTCAAGATTCAGTTGATCATAAACCAGATAAACATATTGATCTCATTTTATCTTATTTTAAATTACCTCAAAGTTATGATGATTCTTTTGGGTTATACTATTCTGAAGTTAATCATCTTATGGAAAAAGAAAAACTAGATGAAATTTTAGATAAGATTATTACTAAATATAAAAAGCTAGAAAAACAATGTGATTTTATTATTTGTGAAAATTCTGATTATGTAGGAGAAAATTCTGCCTTTGCGTTTAAGATTAATGTCGCTATTGCGAAAACTTTAGGATGTTCCTTATTAATTTTAGGTAATGGTTATCAAAAATCCGTAGAAGAAATTAGCATCTCTCTTAAAATTGTCGCTGATTCTTACCGAGAAAAACATTGTAAAATTCTAGGTATTATTATCAATAAAGTTTCTTCATCTGACCTAGAATTTATACAAAACTATTTACATAATAACTATAAAAAAAATGACTATTTATTTTCAGTAATTCCTTATGATGAAAGGTTAGATAGTCCGAGAATGAGGGAAGTAGCAGAACAGTTAAAAGCTAAGGTTTTATATGGTGAAAAACGGTTAAATAATTTGGTTTTTAATTATCTCATTGCTGCTATGCAAATGCAGCACGCAATTACGCAATTAAAGGACAATGATCTGGTGGTGACACCATCAGATAGAGGGGATGTTATTATTGGCGCATTACAAGCACATCAATCGACCAATTATCCTAATTTAGCTGGTATACTTTTAACCACCGAATGTGAATTAGAACCATCGATTAGTCAATTAATTGCGGGTTTAAGTTCTCCGTTACCTATCCTTTGGGTTGATACTTATACTTATCCAACTGCTTCCCGTCTCCAGACTATTTATAGTTCTTTAAAAGCAGGAGATATAGAAAAAATTAATTGGAGTATTGAACTGTTTGATCAATCGGTTGATTTGCCTATTTTAGAACATCTAATTGATAAGATAGAAGTCGAGGGAATTACTCCCAAAATGTTTACCTATAATTTGATTCAAAAGGCAAAATCCAATCAACGTCATATTGTTTTACCAGAAGGAAAAGATCACCGTATTCTGAAAGCAGTTGCTACCCTCAAATCTCAAGATATTGTTGATATTACCTTATTAGGAGAAAGAGATCGTATTGAACGAACCATACAAAGTCATGGTATTCAATTAGATATTAATAGTCTCAATATTATTAACCCGCTTAAAAGTCCCAAACTGGATGATTATATTCAAACCTTATATGAAGTTAGAAAACATAAAGGAATCACCTTAGAAAATGCTAAAGATATGTTGATGGATGTGTCTTATTTTAGTACAATGATGGTGTATTCAGGGGATGCAGATGGTATGGTATCCGGAGCCATTCATACCACAGGCAACACCATTCGACCGGCTTTACAAATCATAAAAACTAAACCTGGGTATCAGTTGGTTTCTTCTGTGTTTTTTATGTGTTTAGCGGACAAGGTGTTAGTGTATGGAGACTGTGCTATTAATGCGAATCCTACGGCCGAACAATTAGCAGAAATCGCCATTATTTCCGCAGAAACAGCACAAACCTTTGGCATTTTTCCCAGGGTTGCTTTACTGTCTTATTCATCAGGAGAGTCAGGAATAGGGGAAGATGTAGAACGAGTCAAACAAGCCACCATTCTCGCTAAAAAACGCCGTCAAGACCTTTTATTTGAAGGTCCTATACAATATGACGCTGCGGTGGATAAGGCGGTTGCAGCGCAAAAAATGCCCAATTCAGAGGTCGCTGGTTTGGCAACCGTGTTCGTCTTTCCTGACTTAAATACAGGCAATAATACTTATAAAGCGGTGCAACGAGAAACAGAGGCGATCGCCATCGGTCCCATTTTACAAGGATTAAAAAAACCGGTCAACGATTTAAGTCGCGGTTGCACCGTAGAAGATATTATTAATACGGTGGTTATTACAGCTATTCAAGCAAGTTATTGCTGAAGGATTACAATAGTCTAAAAATAAAGGGATAACGAAACACCTGATTAGGATTCGTGAGTACCTTAATAATAGCAATAATAGGCATCACTACCGTAACAACACCTAAAATAGCTAACAACAACCAACCAATTAAAACAAGGGTTAAAATTCCAAACACAATACCATACAACCAAACATTGAGATGAAAGTTTAAAACTTCTTTCGCATTGTTTTGGGCGATCTCATCATTGGAAATAAAAAAGATAGCAAGAGGAATGCCAATAGAGACAACAGTCGCACTAAAAAAAATCGATCCGTGACAGATAGCCGCCAACAATTTTCGCTTGGTAATCTCCTCACTCATAACCTTAATTCCCTTTTCTCATCACTGCTCATAATAACAAGAGTCCGCTAAAAAATTAACGCACCCTTGTTTCCATTTTAGCCAACTGTAGCAGCACAAACTTTATTGATAGCGGTTTCTAACTTTTCGGCTGCTTGATCGATCTCCTCATTGGTGACAATTAAAGGAGGAACAAACCGCAATACCTTCGGTCCAGCCGGGGCCAACAGCAACCCTTCATCCATGGCTGCTTTCACAATATCAATGGAGGTAATAGACATTTCCTCATTGATTTCCATACCATTAATTAACCCCCAACCGCGAACATCCGTAAATAGGGTGGGATCTTTTCGGGCGATCGCCCGTAAGCGAGTCCGTAACTGTTCCCCTCGGGCCTGAACATTTTGCAAAATATTCTCTACTTCAATGGTTTTTAACACCGTCAAAGCGGCGGCAGAAGCCAAGGGGTTCCCTCCGAAGGTGCTGGCGTGGGTTCCAGGGGTCAAAACGTTACAAAACTCCTTACACATCATTGCCCCAATGGGAACCCCTCCTGCTAACCCTTTCGCGCTGGTAAAGATATCCGGTTCCACCCCTAAATTTTCGTAACCCCAGAGTTTTCCACTGCGGCCCACCCCGACTTGTACCTCATCGAAAACCAAAAGAATGTTATTTTCGTCACAAATTTTTCTTAAACGCAAGAAATACTCGATTTCCCCCGGTCTTACACCCCCTTCTCCCTGTAACGGTTCTAACATGATCGCTGCTACCCGACGGTTGCCTTCATCCATGTCGGCGATCGCGTGTTCTATGGCTTTGATATCGTTGTAGGGAACGTAAGCAAACCCCGGCATCAAGGGTTCAAAGTCCTGTTGATATTTCGGTTGGCCTGTGGCGGTAATGGTAGCGAGGGTCCGCCCGTGGAAACTGGCCTTAGCGGTGAGGATAACGGGTTGTTCTAAAAAGTCAAGGACGGTATGGGAATATTTGCGAATGAGTTTGATGGCGGCTTCGTTAGCTTCTGCCCCAGAATTACAGAAAAACACCTTATCAGCACAAGAATGCTCAATAATCCACTGCGCCAGTTCTCCTTGTTGGGGAATATAGTATAAATTGGAAACATGATGCAGGGATTGGATCTGCTCGCTGACGCTTTTGACTAAAGCAGGGTGGCCATGGCCTAGGGTACAGGTGGCAATACCGGCCACAAAGTCAAGATATTCCTTGCCGTTGGTATCCCAAAGACGACACCCTTCCCCCCGTTCAATAGCGATGGGAAACCGTCCATAGGTGTGCATCACATAGGTATCAAAGTGTTGCGGATCAAAGGATTGGGTGGGGTTTTCTGTTAGGGTAGGATGGGTCACGGTTGGCTCCTGAAAAAGTCGCGTTACGCTTGTTTGGCCAATTGTAGTCAATCCGGTGAGCAAAGTTAGATTTTGTTTAGATTTTTCCCAGATTTGCTCGTCACTTAATTATAAATTATTTATTAGCAGAATTTTTTAGTTTTGTTTTGGGAATACTCTACTTATAAGAAAGAGCATAAACACTTATTTGCAAATAGTGACCATAACGTTGAAATTTTAGACGTTAATAACTTTCAAGCAATAGCAATCATCAAGGGGAAAGAGAACCCAGACTATAGAATAGTTTATAATTTTATAACTATCTCGTTGATTTTTTTTATGACCTCTTTAGCTGTTCCCGTTTACGGTTTAGCCTTACATACCACCAGTTCACAGTTAGGACTAAGTTTAAGTAATTTTTCCACAGAAGCTTATACGAAAACCTGGAATTTAGATCGGCAATTATCGAATTATTTACATCAATATCTACAAGAATTTATTCAACCGAAAATTTGGCAAGATTTTCAGTTTATTGCTGTGGCCAAAGGACCAGGAAGTTTTACCAGTAATCGGATCGGTATGGTTGCTGCTCGAACGTTAGCACAACAATTGAACCTGCCTTTATTTGGGATTTCTAGTTTAGCTGCTTTTGTTTGGTTTCAGAAAAAAAACTATAAAGTGAATGAGCCTATTTTTGTCCAAATGAAAGCCTCAAGAGGAAAATTTTTCGGAGCAATTTATTGTAAAAATAAACCAGAAAATTCACTGAATATCATCCTAGATGATACAGTAATGTTACCGAAAGAATGGAAAAAAAAATTGCACGATTTAAACCTTTCTTGTCAACCGTTGATAACACCATCAAAATTAGGAATGACAGCCAGTAGTGTGTTAGAATTAGCCTATTACCAATGGCAACGAGGAAAACGTCCCCATTGGTCAGAAGTTATGCCCTTCTATGGAATGTCGGTGTTTAATTAAACTCCCAAAAAATAATCATTTAATGTGACTAATACATTAATCATTATTTCTTGTTGTAAATACGAATAAAAGTCTTGTTTTTATGATATTCTAACTCATATATTTACCATAAGGACTATCATGATTAAAGCTTACGCAGCCCACGAAAAAGGGGGAAAATTAAAGCCTTTTGAATACGATCCTGGGGAACTAGGAGACGAAACCATAGAAATTAATGTTGAATATTGTGGCATTTGTCATAGTGATTTGAGTATGTTAGACAATGAGTGGGAAATTAGTCAATATCCCCTCGTTCCGGGTCACGAAGTGGTGGGAACCATCAATGCAGTGGGAAAGGGAGTAAAAACCGTTTCTGTGGGACAAAAAGTGGGGTTAGGCTGGTTTTCCGGTTCTTGTATGAGTTGTGAATGGTGTATGGGAGGAGATCATAATCTTTGTCCCGATGCTGAGAGTACCATTGTCGGCCGTTTTGGGGGATTTGCTGATAAAGTGAGGGCTCATTATAGTTGGGTCATTCCTTTACCTTCAAACATCAATCTAGAAAGTGCCGGACCTCTATTTTGTGGAGGCATTACTCTCTTTAATCCTATCATTGAATGTGGTATTAAATCCACTGATAAAGTGGGTGTGATTGGGATCGGAGGTTTAGGACATATGGCCTTACAATTTCTCGATGCTTGGGGGTGTGAAGTCACCGCTTTTTCGGGAAGTCCTGATAAGGAAGAAGAAGCCAGAAAATTAGGGGCTGATCATTTTATTAATTCCCGTGAAAAAGATGCCCTAGAAAAAGTAGCCAACTCCTTTGATTTTATTATTTCAACTGTTAACGCCGATCTCGACTGGAATGGTTATATTAACGCGTTACGTCCCAAAGGAAAATTACATTTTGTTGGGGTAACCCCTAACCCACTTTCGGTAGCTATTTTTCCCTTAATCTTAGGACAAAAAACTGTATCCGCCAGTCCTTTAGGGAGTCCTCACACCATCGGTAAAATGTTAGAATTTGTCCAACTTCATCAGATTGAACCAATGATCGAAGTCCTGCCGTTAGACCAAGTTAATCAAGCCATGGATCAACTAAAAAATGGTCAGCCTCGGTATCGTTTAGTTTTGAAAGTTTAACTTTCTCCCAAAACAAAAAACCTCGGTACATCACCGAGGTATTCTAGGAGAACTCAATATCAATGGGAGATACCGAAATCACACGATTTTAGATCGCAAACAAAGCCCCTGTACATTAAGATTTTGTTTACTGTCCCTATGTTAAGTAATGTAACAAAAATGTTAAATCTTGTCAAGAAAGTCTTGACAATTCGAGTTCGGGGTTATTAGTTCTCGGTTCGGATGGTGGGGATGGGGAGACGGGTATTAACCCTGAACTTCTGCCTCGGAGCCCCCTGCCTTCCAAGGCTTCCCCCTCGGTCAAGAAGGGGGATTGATCTACGAAACCCGAAATGTGTATGATGGTATATTGCTTTATAATTGAATCTCAAAGGGTCTTGATCGATCTCAAGACTCCTTATATTGTTGTGCCGTTCAACCACATACTTTTTAAGATATAGACACTGATGTAATTATCAATCTTCCCTGTTTTCCTCCTCTAAATACAAAAACATTGAGCTATTTTCATCAAGAAAAGATGAAAATCAATCCTTTTTCCTATTGTTGAGAACCATTAAACATGAAACCACCACAAGATACAAGATTCGACTATGTAAAAATTGGGTTAGCTTCCCCCGAACGGGTTCGCCAATGGGGAGAGAGAACCCTTCCCAATGGGGTTGTTGTCGGAGAAGTGACCAAACCCGAAACCATCAACTACAGAACCTTAAAACCGGAGATGGACGGACTATTTTGTGAGCGGATTTTTGGTCCATCGAAAGACTGGGAATGTTGGTGTGGTAAATATAAACGGGTTCGTCATCGGGGTATTGTTTGCGAACGGTGTGGGGTAGAAGTCACCGAATCCCGAGTTCGTCGTCATCGCATGGGCTACATTAAACTAGCGGCCCCTGTCACCCATGTCTGGTATCTCAAAGGGATTCCCAGTTACATGAGTATTTTACTGGATATGGCCCTACGGGATGTAGAACAAATCGTTTACTTTAACGCCTATGTGGTGCTTGACCCAGGAAACGCCAGTAATTTAAGTTATAAGCAACTGTTAACCGAAGATCAGTGGATTGAAATCGAAGATCAGATTTATGCCGAAGATTCGGACTTATATGGCATAGAAGTCGGTATCGGTGCAGAAGCCATTCAACGGTTACTGCAAGAAATGAACCTAGATGAGATTGCCGAAACCTTACGGGAAGAAATCGCCCAAAGTAAAGGACAGAAGCGGGCCAAGCTGATTAAACGCTTACGGGTGATTGATAACTTCATCGCCACTGGTTCCCTACCCGAATGGATGGTATTGGACGTTATCCCCGTCATCCCCCCAGACTTACGCCCCATGGTACAGTTAGATGGCGGTCGTTTTGCCACCTCAGACCTCAATGACCTCTATCGACGGGTAATCAATCGCAATAATCGTTTAGCCCGCTTACAGGAGATTCTCGCGCCGGAAATCATCGTCCGTAATGAAAAACGGATGTTACAAGAAGCCGTCGATGCGTTAATCGATAACGGAAGACGGGGACGAACCGTCGTCGGGGCAAATAATCGCCCGTTAAAATCCTTATCCGATATCATCGAAGGTAAACAAGGGCGTTTTCGTCAAAACCTCTTAGGAAAACGGGTGGACTACTCCGGTCGTTCGGTTATCGTCGTCGGGCCAAAGTTGAAGATTTATCAGTGTGGTTTGCCTCGTGAAATGGCCATCGAGTTATTCCAACCCTTTGTCATTCATCGTCTTATTCGCTTAGGGTTAGTTAATAATATCAAAGCGGCCAAAAAGCTGATCATTAAAGGAGACCCCAGCGTTTGGAATGTCCTCGAAGAAGTGATTACTGGACACCCTGTCCTCCTGAACCGCGCCCCCACTTTACACCGTTTGGGGATTCAAGCCTTTGAACCGATTCTCGTGGAAGGTCGGGCTATTCAGTTACATCCCTTGGTTTGTCCGGCGTTTAACGCCGACTTCGACGGCGACCAAATGGCGGTTCACGTTCCCCTCTCTTTAGAGTCCCAAGCAGAAGCGAGACTGTTGATGTTAGCTTGCCATAATATCTTATCCCCTGCTACCGGTAAGCCCATTGTTGCACCGTCTCAGGACATGGTATTGGGCTGTTATTATTTAACCGCAGAAAACCCCAACGCCCAAAAAGGAAGCGGTCGTTACTTTGGTAATATCGAAGATGCGGTAAAAGCGTTTGAACAGGGACTGGTGGACTTGCACGCTTATGTGTGGTTACGTTCAGAAGACCCCAACGAAGACGTGGTCACCGATAAACCCGATGACGAGGTTCTCAAAACAGAAACCTTAGAAGATGGCAGTGTCATTAAACATTATCGGGAACGTCGAGTGAGGGAGATCGAAGGAGAAGCGGTTTCTCAGTTCATCAGAACTACCCCTGGACGGATTATTTACAACAAAACCATCAAAGATGCTTTAACAATAGCTTGACCTCTGCCTTCTGCCTCGTAAGGCAGAAGGCAGAGGCCAGGAGGCAGAGGTGCGACCCAAGGCGAGGCTTCCTCGCCATTGGAAAGCGCACCTTCGAGGGCTTTTCTTCATCACTTCCCCCTCATGGTACAAGCCTCTCCCTTCAAGGGGAAAAGGGTTTGGAGGAAGCTTGTACTCCCTCCTGCCTCCTTTTGACCTCGTTAACTTAAATGTCGGGCTAAGTCCCACGCTGTACCGTCCGAGGAGTTTAAGGGAATCGGCAACGGTCAGCGTGTGGATACAGCCCGACCAATATATTAACGTGCGAC
>JAAUYB010216630.1_pt1 | contig 10946 bp, 8 predicted proteins | sample 7278071 | NCBI WGS metagenome assembly JAAUYB01 (sample SAMN14350121, study PRJNA611818) | marine sediment metagenome | isolation source: surface marine sediment (1.8m) | place: French Polynesia: Moorea | collected 2018-08 | reverse complement strand
TAGGTCAAGCTCAAGGGAAAGAAAATCCACACGAAGGACTGGTAGAAGAGAACAGGATTCAATAATCAGAATAACTCGTAGGTTTGACGTAACGAGAAAAAGAATCATGTGTCATACGTTCTAAATGATAAGTTATCATGCACGTACGTTTGTTAATCTTACGTTTCCCACGGGGACCTAGAAACGCTACTGCCCTCCAGTCGTTTTACATACGTCCTACCAAAGTTTTACGTTGCTATGTATGTAACGTACCGTACAGGAAAAGCTACGCAACGCCAGAACAATAGAGCGAAAAAGAACATTTGCCGATGTCTCTGTTTACAGCGTACTTAAAGACTATATATTTGACAACAGAAAACAAAAGTTCTTGTTTTATGCTTCGAGGTCGGCTCTTTCCGATCTCTTAATTGATAAAATACCATTCGTGTTTTTAGTCTTGTGCACGCTCCGGCACGTAACTCCTAGTCGCTCCAGGTATCAAACTTTTTGGGGAGAAATGGGGAGACTTATTCGCCGATTAGGTTAGGGAAGAGACAAAATAGCAAGGACGAATTCGCTTGCATGATTTCTTCTTTCATTTTTCCGCTTTAGCTGGGGAGTAGGGAGTTTCAGCGCCGGCCGATGTCTCCCAAAATACTTTTTCTTCTTCTATAGAGTTTCCACGAATTTTGAAAGTTGGTCCTGCCGCGTCATGGTGGACTGCTGTCCTGCCCCGTCCTGGTCCTGACCTCCTCCCGGACCGGCAGGTCCGCCGCCGCCCCCGGGTCCAACCATCCCGGCGCCGCCCATGTTGGGCGCCCCCTGCAGGTTCATCTGCGCGCCGGGTCCGCCTCCCATCTGGTTGCCGCCGGGCCCGCCCGGGCCGCCGCCACCGCCCGGCTGCCCCAGCATCATCTGACTGGCGCCCATGTCGTCGGGGCCGCCCGGGCCGCCGCCGGCCCCCATGGGGTGTCGCGGCGAGGCCATGTGCTGGCCGCCGCGCGGGCTGTTCATCATCTGGACGCCGGGCCTCGGTGAGGGGCCCCCGGGCCTGGCGGCGGGGTTGGTCTGCGGGGATCGCACCGGCATCCCTCCGGGAGGCGGACTCCGCACCTGCGAGAGCATCTGCTGGGCGGAATTGCCCTGCATCATGCCCTGGGGCATCATCCCCTGGGGAGCGAACTGGCCCTGCATGTTCATGTTGCCGCGAGGGTAAGGAGGAGCCGGCTGCTGGAAGTTGGGTCCCTGGAAGTTACCCGGCTGCTGCTGTTGCTGCTGGAGGTGGATGGTCCGGTAGCGCTGCTGCTGCATCATCTGCTGCTGGTTCATCGCCTGCTGCTGTCCCATGGGGTTCTGCTGCTGCTGCGGCTGTTGCGGCTGCTGGTTTCCCTGCTGGGGCATCATGCCCTGCGGCAGCTGTGCTCCCATGTTTCCTCCTGGCCCTCCTCCGGGTCCTCCCATGTTCCCTCCTGCAGCTCCTCCCCCTCCCTGCCCTTGGGGTCCAGCTCCAGGCAAGAGGTTTCCTCCCGCCTGGTTGCCCCCGGCCTGATTCTGCTGTTGTGTGCGCTGCTTGATGAACGCGGCCATCAGGCTGGGGTTGGACTTGAGGATCGTGAGAACCTGCTGCTGCTGCTGATGGGATGAGGGAGACTTGAGGGCCTGGATCAGCTGCTGGAGACTCTGCATGGTGGGCCTCGTCCCTCCTGCTCCCGTGGCTCCTCCCTGGACTTGCGGACCTCCTGCCTGCTGGCCGTGGGGACCCATGGGCCTCTGCTGTTGCATGCCCGGACCAGGATAGCGCTGCTGCGGTTGCATTTGCCATTGGCCCTGGTTCATCATGCCCTGGCCCATTCCCTGTCCCATTCCCTGTCCCATTGACTGTGGCATCTGGCCCATGACCTGCGGGCTGCCCTTGCCGAAGCTGGCCTGGTTAGACTGCCGGTGAGCTTCCTCCTGCACCTTCTTGACCGCCTCAAGGACGTTTGGCGCTGGGCCGCTCCCAGGCTTGCCACCCGGGCCAGCGTGAATCATCATGCCAGGCTGCTGTTGCTGCACACCCATGCCGGATGGGCCGGCCTGGATGTGCGGCGACTGCTGCTGCTGCTGCGGCTGCATCTGCTGGCCCATGGCTGCGTTCTTGTCGTGGGTGGGCTGCGGCGCCGGCGTGTGGCCCAGGCTCTGGTTCATCCTGGCAATTCGCCTGCGCATCATTGCGGCCTCCTGAAGCCTCTGCTGGAGCTGTTGCTGCCTCAACTTTTGCTTGATGTTCAGGCAGAAAGGCACCGGGCACTTTGCCTCCTGACAGAGCTTGGCGTGGTAGCAGCACAGCGCGATCAGCTGCTTGCAGATCGGGCACCCCCCGTTGGTCTTCCGCTTGCAGGTCTTGGTGTGGGACACCACCCTCTTCATCTTGTGGCAGCTGGGCAGCCGGCAGTTGGCGTCCCTGCACTGGCAGGCGTGGACGAGGGACTGGATGCAGCGCTGGATCGACTGCTGCCGCACGCCGGCGTTGTTGGCCGCGCTGCTGTTGTCCGATCCCTCCGAGTCCAGCCCGAACCCGAGCCTCTCCATGTTGTGCGGGTGGCCCTCCTTCTTGTAGCAGTCCACGCAGAGGTCAAAGTCCTCGCAGACTGTGCAGTGGTACCGGGTCTCCACGCTCTTTTCGCAGGTATTGCACGTGTACACGAACTTGTCCTGGCCCTGTTAAGGGAGAAAAGTATGCTATGTTAGATTGTTTTTGGACTTGCAATAACATTTCCAACCAGCTAATTGATTGATGACTGAGCAAACAACTGAGTAAGCCAATTTTGCGAGTATGAAATAATGAAGTGAATACTGCATAAAAAGACCTTGACAATTTACCTGAGTGTGAAGTTCGTATAGGAGCACCATGGAAGAGAATTTGCACCTCCGAAGGCTGGAGAACTCGAGGTGCTTTTCTCTTGCCATCGTCAGGAAGGCGTCACGCCCGTCCATTAGGTCGCATGACATGAGCGGGTCCGGGTCCTTTGTGTCCGAGAGAAAAGAGGCCTAAAAGTTTAAAAAATGTTTCAATGACTTTGCGAGGAAAATGTACCTGAATGGGGCTTAGACTTGCCGCGCTCTGGGCTGAGTGGAGTCGAATGGTGAAGAAGACTTCCTTGTGCTTTTCCATCGTTGCGAAGACCTGAGGAAAAAAAGAGACATGAGTACTTTTCTACTTGTATCTTATTTCCCTCTGGCAAACGTACCTTGGCCGTGAGATCTCCACCGGAGCCCTGGGAGTTCTTCTTCTGGTTCTTGCGCTGCTGGTTGCTCTTCTTCTTCTTCTGGTTCTTCTTTTTGCCTCCCTTCTTGCCGCCATCCGCCCCGCCGCCGGGGGCGTCGGTGCTATCCTCGCCGTCGCCGGCGGCGTCGTTGTTGGCAGCGGCGGCCTCTGCGGCGGCCTGGCGCTCCTGTTCCTCGATCTCCTTCTTGCGGGCCGCCTCCTCCTGCTCCAATTCTCGAATGTTCTCCTCAAGAACATTGGGCCAGAAGTCTCCCTCGAAGTAAGGAAGCTCGGCCGGGCTCTGCAGGTTGTCCTCCAGGGCCTGCTTGTAGATGTCCTTGTAGTCGAGGACGATGCGCTCGATGATGCCCTTGTCTAGCATCTTCTTGTACCACTCTTGCAGCCGCTTAGGCTTGGGGATCTTCTGGTCCGGCGGGTGGCAGTGGAAGATGTAGTCGTCGCCCTCGGAGGGCGGGCAGGCCCAGATGTGCGCCAGCGTGTAGCCCAGCTTCTTCATGTAGTCAAGGTAGCCGAGGAGGATCTCGTGGTAGACGGACGTCCTGAAGTGCCGAGGCTTGAAGAAGTGCACCGAGTCCAGATACGCGATGTACACTCGTCGCGTGTTGGGCGCGGGCGAGTCCGAGCCGTACTCCTGCACGTGCATGCCGAAGAAGCAGACGTCGACGCCGTCGATCTCCTCAAAGGCAAACATGGCGCGCGCGCGGTACGGGAACGTCTCGTTCATGGTGCCCTGATCCACGAAGCGCTTCTTCATGCCCTCCTTGACCTCCACGGTCTTCACGCCCGAGTAGACGACGCGGATGTACACCTCGCCAGAGTCCGCCTCCTTCTTGCGCAGGAAGTTGTTGACCCGCGTCTCTATGTAGGTGCCGAGGCGGGTGACGGGCAGCCGCTTAGCCGTGAAACGGTTCTCCTTGCGCTTTGTGCCGCGGATCTTGTGGCAGTTGTCGCAGGTGAAGCCGCTGGGCCAGATGTTGTTGATGTGGAGCACGCACACCTGGTGCAGCTTGCGGGTGCAGTCGTCGCACGTGACGAACTTCTCCCGCTCTAGGTGGTCGTTCTTCTTCTCGTTGAAGTCGCTCTTGGGTACTTGCCTTCAATGGGAAATGAAATACATTAAGTTTCCGGCTTCTCCTTTGCCTAATAGCTCTCCCGAACTTACGTGGTGGGCTGCGAAGGGTCGTCGCACAAGGAGACCAAGTCGCCCTGGATGTCATTAAAGCATTTGGAGCAGAAGCAGTACTTGTCGGAGAAGAGGGCAGGAGTCGGGTTTCTGTAGAGGAAAACGTTGGATAACATTGGTAAGCAAACTAAAGTTACAAAACATGATCAGCTCGAAAGTGTTGTTTTTACCTGCGGCCGAAGGCCGACAGGTCTAGGAGTGATCCAAGTGAATGTTGTTTGGGAGGGAGAACTTTCACAGATTGTTGAAGGGAAGGGACGAGAACAGAGAGGTAGTATGGGGGTGCCTCCTTGTTGGATTTTTTGTAGTTGTTAGGGGGGAATAACTTTCAAGTATGGTCCCAGCAAAAAAAACATGTCTTTTGTATTGTCCAAGAAGGGAACATAAATGTTTTTGAAACCCCATGTTAAGTATGAGTTCAATGCCCATGAACGGTTATCAAGGGAGGTCCCTCTTCATTACATAATCATAGTATGAAGAAAAGCTGCTTAGTCCATTGGTTTTTATATGGACTTTCTTCGCACTATGATTTTGTAACGAAGCCCCCCCCCTTTCTCTTGAATGAATACAGGGGGCTCACACCCTATTCTGAAATTATGGTGGGGAAACCTGATTGCGGTCTCGGTAGTTTAGGTTTTTACCCTCTATTTTCATTTTGGGGTGTGACCCCTCCTTCTTTATGCAGAAACTTTTTTTTGCTTCATTTGTAGTTCCCCGCCGCAGGTCATTAAACAAAGTTTGTTCTTGCTTGCAGATAACTTACTTATTTTCGTAGACGAAGTATTTAGCGTCCCTGGCTATGGTGCAGATCGTGTTCTGCTGCCCGTAGCACACCAGGGTCTGCGGGCTGTAAGTGTATTTCCGGCCGCAACAGTAGCCGAGGGAGTTCATGACCGGGTCGATCTCGGCCTCGAATATTTCTGACAACTGAAAAAGGGGGGAAACGGTTAGCTTTCAAGCAAAATAGAGCTTTCGTTCAATGCATACCTTTGTACAAAACTTGTAGACCCTCGAAGTCTTCTTGTTGTAGACCCAGGCGTTCTCGAACATGAGCCAGACGTCGTCGACAAACTCCCAGGGGTCCTTGTAGGCGCCCTTGTCCAAGTTCTGCTTGATGGAGGACATGTCCATGGGCTTCTTGATTATGTCGAAGTAGTCCGGGATCCCTAACGCAGTGGGGTCCACCGGGGTGCGGAAGGGGACGCCTTCGGGTTCCTGGTTGTACATCTTCATCAGCGGAGGCTCCAGGGCCTTCTTGAGCTCTTCGGCGGAGAAGGAAACCTTGTTGGCGCCCTTGGGAGGCTGCAGCTTCTTTGGAGTGGCGCCGGTGGCCGCTGCCGCCTTGGAGTCTCCTGGCTTGGCCGCGCCGGGCTCCGCCTTGACCTCCTTCTTGATATCTCCCTCGGACTTGATCTTGGCGTCAGAGGCGGAGGAGGTGTCCATCTGAGAGGCTGGGCCGTCAGGGATCTCCTTCTTGATCTCCGACTCCTGCTTTATCATCTCCTGCTTGAGGCCGCCGTCCGCTCCCTGGGCCATTTGCTGCTGCTGCTGAGCATTGTTGGGGTTGACGTGGTTGGGCATGAGCCCTGGAAGAGTGTCGGTGGGAAGCTTGTTGGCCAGGGTGCCGGCCACCTTGTTGATCACGTTGGGGCTAGGGTCGTTCACCGGCGTCTTGGCCAGCTGGGAGAGGAGGATGGTGTTGCCGCTATTGCTATTGGGAGTGCTCAAGCCACCCTGCTGCTGTTGCTGCTGTTGCTGCTGTTGCTGCTGTTGCTGTTGCTGCATCGGAGCGTTTCCTGTAAGGTGCTGTACCAGCTTGGACGGACCTCCCGGCAAGCCTCCGCTGTTGCTCTCCAGTTGGTTCCTGAGCATGGGGTTGTTGGCCGGACCTCCTGTTCCACCCGGGGTGCTGGTGACGGGCTCCAGGTTACCGAGACCTGAGGTCGGCTGGTTGGGGAACATGGCGTTGGGGCCGGTTGGACGGACGCCGGGGTTCATCGGGCGCATGATATTGGCTGTAGAAGAGAGGAAACATGATTAACATACCGTACAATCCAAAGTACAGCAACAGCAACAGAATGCAGAGTGCGAAATCACTACATGACGACTTACGGGTCTGCATGCGGTTGAATCCCATTTGGTTCTGCGTCTGCTGGTTCATTTGCGGGCCTCCAGACCCCGGCTGCTGGCCCGGCTGCTGGCCCGGCTGCTGGCCCGGCTGCTGCTGACCGGGCTGGCCGCCCGTTTGGTTGGCGAGCATTTTTCTCTTCATCCTCTTCTCCTCCAGTTCCTTTTGAATCTTGTAGATTTTTTCCGCGAGTAGCTGGTAGTATTCGCCCTGGAAATGGAAGAGATAATACGTTACGTTTCTAGTTTTCGCGATACGTTGGGCGTCCACGTTCAAACGTTCAACAACGTCTTTTGGTGCTTCAAAAAACGTTGTATTTACCTTTGAGTTGGCCGCGCTGTACATGTCCCCTTCCACCTTGCGAGCGTAAGCCACGAGGTTGTGCATCCTTTTGTCCAGCATTGCGCTGGGATCAGGTGTAGGGAAAATTGCCTGAACCCTGCAAAAGGAAATAGGTGTAAAATATAGTTAATAAAACCGTATCAATACAATATTCTATGAAACACGTATCGTTCTTCTAGCTAAATTGCTCAGGAATTTTGTCATTTTCTCGTAAAACCGGAAAATTTTTGACTTACAGTTTAAGGACCAGATGGTTCCTAAGTTCGTCCGTGACTGAGCTGTGCCACTCCTTGAACGGCGCCATGGAGGTGGCTGACACGGCCGGGAGGTTGTTGGGCAGCTTCACGGGATCAACGTTCCCCTCCATGAGTTCCTGGGCCAGCTGACTCGGGCTATTCCTCGTTCCGCCGGGACCAGCCTGACTCACCGGGGGACCGTTGTTGCCGAAGCTGGGCGGCTGGTTCCCCCCTGCGCCCCCCATACCTCCTGCGCCGCCGGCGCCGCTGTTGGCACTGTTGGCGTTCGGGTGGTTGACGGGCAACTGCGGGCGGATGTTGCCCGAGGGTCCCGGCACTCTTGGTCCGCGCGGTCCAGCCCCCACTCCAGGGAAAGGGCCGTTCTGACCAGGGGCGATACCGAGGACCTGGAAGGCCCTCTTCATGCTCTCGTCGGAAGGGCCGGGGGACGGGTTGGTGTTGCCGAGGGGCTGCTGCGACTGCTGTTGCGGTTGCTGTTGGTTGTTTGGGCTGAGAAGAACGGGCAGGGAAGGAGGGCCGTTGGCGTTTCCCGCGGCTGAGTTGGACTGCTGGTTCACCATCTGCAACTGCTGCTGTTGCTGCTGGGGCCCGCCACTGTTTCCTCCGCCTCCGTGTATCGCCCGCCTCTGGTTGCTGTCGTTCTGCTTGAGCGGGAGGCACACAGGGCAGTCCGGCCTGTTGCAATGCTTCCAGTGTGCTATTATCTGACGTGAGCTTGAGCAGTGGGGCACGTCGCAAGTCTTGCCAGCCTGGCAGGAGGTCATGTGGTTGAGGACGTTCTTCATGGTGCGGCAGTGCGGCAGGTTGCATTGGACTACCTGACCGCCGTTCTGGGATATCTCCCGATCCCTCCTCTGACACTTGTGGGCGTGGAGGAGTAGGACCAGCTGCTGTTGGATCAGTTTCCGCTTCTCCGGGTCCGCCGCCGTCGGAGCAGGCGGGCCTCCTGAACCTCCACCAGCTGGACCTCCGCCGCCTTGGTTGCCGGCGCCTTGTGGACCTGCGTTGGGTCCTCCGGCGGGCTGATTAAGCTGCGCTTGTTGCTGCTGAGGTTGCTGGGGCTGGAGAGGCATGTTGGGCTGCTGTTGCTGGTTGACCTGGACAACGTTCTCCATCTTGTTGGGGTACCTTGGGGGCAGGCTGACAGGCCCTGGGGCAGCCTGGGGAGCCTGGCCCATGACGTTGGGCTGGCCCATTCGTGGCTGCTGCTGCCCCTGCTGCTGCACCAAGGTGGGGTTGCCGGCGTTGGTGTTGATCACGTTGGCGTTGATGAACTGCGGCGGTCCGGCGCCGCTGGACACCATGACGGACTGCGGGCCCTGCATCCTGACGTTGGGCATCCGCGCGTTGATCATGGGCCGCTGCTGGAAAGGCTGCATCATGATGTTGGGAGGCCGATTCGCCATCATGATCTTGTTGCCGCCAGGGCCCTGTTGCATCATGGGCTGCTGGCCAGGCTGGATCATGGCTGGGTTCATCGGCATGTTGGCCAGGGGCCGCTGCTGCTGCTGCCCCGGCACCATCATGTTGCCGTTGTTCATGGTGGTGACCGTGTTCATGTCGCCGCCCGACACCGGCATCCCCACCGACATCATGGGCCCGTTGGGCTGCTGCGGGCCCCCTCCTCCGCCCACCTGCATCTTGGGGCCGCCCGTGGTGAGAGCGTTGACCAGGTTGATGTTGGGGTTGCCAGCTATGCTGACGACCTGCCCGGGCTGGGGCGGCCGCATCTGCTGCATGCCGCCGCCGGGCTGCTGCTGCTGCGGGACGCCGCCCATCTGGGAGGAGGTGACGACGGAGTTGCCCATGTTTCCCGACATGTCCGAGCTGGACACGATCCCGTTCGGCATGATGTTGCCGTTGGGGCCGGCGGGCCTGGGCCCCCCGGGGATCTGGGGCTGCTGCTGCTGCACCACGTTGGGCGCGCCCCCTCCGCCGGCGTTCCCCTGGGCGTTGTTGCCTCCCCCGGCGCCCCCGCCCCCTGAGGAGGAGTCCCCCATTTCGAAGAGGAGCTCATCGGGGAGAGTGTCATTGAGCGTGTTGAGGATGTCTACAAAAGAGAAGGAAAGAGAGGGATAGTTTGAATCAAGCCAAGTTTTCTGCAATACATGATAATTTCCCCGAACTAATCTGTGTCGAAGGTCGATACGGGTAAAAGTTTTCCCCCTTCCTACCACCTAACCATATGTACTCGCAGATTTTCAGCAATCAGTTCCAAGTTCCAAGCAATATCGAAAACATTGCTCAATGCGTAGTGCCGCATCAGAACATGACGAAAAAAACAACTTTAATTGCGTAGTGTACAACCCGCTCATTACATAATGGAAAGTCAACGTCCTTCGCATAAAAATCGTGTCGCGAGGATGGACAGCAAATTACCAAACAAGTTTCTCAACCCCGCAAAATGGCCATCAAAACTCCGGACAAGCCGCAATGGTAGCTCCCCATGCACGGTTTCATGCCGGCAGTCTTTTCCTTTCATGCCTACCTTCGTCGAGACGAGGCTTCTTGCTGATGGGTCCGTCCTCCATGTCGAGGCCGGGTGGAGGTCAGTCGCCGCACACCGGGCGCGCCGGGTCTCCTCCGGGTCTATTCTATCACGGTGTTCCGTCTGTCGATCAGACGCAAAGGTTTCGCCTCATGTCCGCCTCCTCTGGCGGGTGCCAGGAGCGCGAGGCCGTCCTCAGTGACCTCCTGGAGCTGATAGCGTCGGCGAGACCCCGCGGGGGGATCCTCCGCGGCGAGTAAGGGCCAAGAGGGGCGCCTCTCCAGACAGAGCGCCGATGCCCCTTGCGCCGCCTCCTGCGCCGAGCGACGACCACTCTTTCACTTTTGCTGCTGCTATCCTTCCTGCGCGGGCGGAGGGCGGCCTCTCACCGCGCCGCGGGCACAACAGGAGAGGGGCCCGGGGCGCGCCCAGACCGGGACACAAAAACCCGGATTTGGCGCAATAGGCCCGAAGGAGTCCGCCCCGGCCGCTAAATAACTTTTGCGCGGGGGGCCCCCACGCACACTTTCTGTCTATCACTCGTCGACCCGCGCCGGGCTCCTGCCTCGCGATGGGCCCCCGAAGTCCGGGCCCCGGGACGTCCCGTCACGCACTAGCTGACTCGCCGCGGCGCCCGGACTTGTCCGGCGCAATCCTCCGTCCGGGCGGGCCCGGGGGGTCCCGCGCCCGGCCAATCCTGCAGACCGGACTCCGGGCCTCCTCCCGACTTTGTTGAGTCGGGGTCGACGGGGGCCTCTGGGCGGGGCCTCGGGCTCGAAAGTGGCCCGGACGCGGAGGGGCCACCAGCGGAAAATGGCGACGCCAAAGAAGAACTGAAGAGGAGAAAGAGGAGGCGAAGAAAAGAGAGAGGGAGAAGAGGAGAGGGGAAGAGAGCGGCGACGCTCGCTCAGCTGGGATAAGGCGAAGGAGAAGAGTGCCCAGATGGGGACAAGGGAGGGGGGAAAAAAAGAAAAAACCGGGAGACGTGACACCAAATTCAAGCAAGATATGGATGCATTGGCAGATACAAAAGAGGAACTGTCACTGCTGGAGACCACTCTGTATCAAATTTTAGTACTAATATGAAGTTTTCGACGTTCGGCTAACCCTAGGTATGGCAATGGAACGTTGTCCCCCTTCTCTTTCTGGAGTTTTCTCCCTTTCCCCCCTGGCCGCCCTGTCTGAGTCTGCCTCCCTCCCCCGCTGCTGTTCCCCTCAGGTGTCTCCCCCGAAGATGGCGCGGCCAAAGAGCGGCGGGGGAGTCCGCCCTCCCTCCCCTTCCGCCCTCGCCTGCCCGACCG
>JAAUYB010183584.1_pt1 | contig 10954 bp, 7 predicted proteins | sample 7278071 | NCBI WGS metagenome assembly JAAUYB01 (sample SAMN14350121, study PRJNA611818) | marine sediment metagenome | isolation source: surface marine sediment (1.8m) | place: French Polynesia: Moorea | collected 2018-08 | reverse complement strand
GGCTTGAGTTCTTCCATCGAGGGGAAGGGAAAGATGTTTGGATTCGACACCCCGGTTGAAGAAACCCGGTTCTACAGAGAAGTCAAACAAGAAGGTCGTGAGGAAGGTCGTCAAGAAGGTCGCCAGGTAGGCCGGGAAGAAAAGGCCAAGCAAGCAATCAACGCCTTTGAAGTTCAAATGAAGCATTACTTGGAGACCGGAAAGTTTACCGAGGAAGAATACCGGCATGCAATTAGTGCATTTCGTGCCCAATTGGCCGGTAAACACGGGGAGGCTTGATCCTCCATAGTTTCAAAGCCTGATCAGTCCCAAAAAGTTGCCGCGCTCAGGTTGTACTTGGCCAGGTATTTTCTCAGCCTATCGGAATCGTTGACCGATTTGCGTTGGCGGCGGCTGGCCTGGAACAGCTTGCGGCCCGCTTGCGCCATGTTTTTCGATTGGCGGCAGACTTCGATGACTTGAGCCAGTTGCGCGCGGTCGAACAGGTCCACTTCTTCTACCCCCTCGGCGCCGAGGTACTCTTCCAGGACCGCAAAGGCCGCGTCCGGTCGGGTCCACTGCCGTTTCAGGCGACCGATTTCCTCCTCTACGATCTCCTGGTTGATGCGGCCGCCGCCGGCCAGGGTTGCCATGCGACTGATGGAGGCGCTTAAGTCGCGGAAGTTGGCCGACCAGATCCCCTCGGGCCCCGTGGCAAAGGCAAGGTAGCGCTGCCAGGCCTCTTTGTTGAAGGTCACCTTGCGGTTGGCGTCGCGTCCGAAACGGGCCAGTTCGAAATGAATATTGGGCTCGATATCCTCCACACGTCCGGCCAGTCCGGGAAGGTGGAAGGTCCACAGGTTGATACGGGCCAAAAGATCCTCGCGGAACCTACCCCGGCGAACCTGGTCGTACAAATCGCGGTTGGTGCCCGCGATCAGTTGGAAATCGCTACGGACGGTCTTGTCGGAACCCATGGGCATGAAAACCTTGTGTTCCAAGGCGCGCAGCAGCATGGTTTGTTCGTCCATGCCCAATTCGCCGATTTCATCCAGGAACAACAGACCATTGTGCGCGGTGCGCAGCAGTCCGGGGCGGTCGCTCTGGGCGCCGGTGAAGGCGCCGCGCACGTGGCCGAACAAGGTAGACATGGCCGTGTCGCCCCGCAGGGTTCCGCAGTTCACCTCGACGAAGGCGCCCTCCACCTGGCGGCGCAACTTCTTCAACTCGTAGACCTTGGAAGCCAGTTGAGTTTTGCCGGCACCGGTGGGGCCCATCAATAAGATCGGATAGGGCGAGCCGACAGCCACCTGCTCGATTTGCTCGATCAGGTGGTTGAAGCCCTGGTTGCGGGTATCGATACCTGACTTCAAGAAGGCGCGCGCTTCCAGGGTCTCGCGTTCAAAACGGGCGGCTAACTGATCGTATTTGGAGAGGTCCAGATCGATAATGCGATAGGTGCCGGGTCCGGGATCCTTCTTTTTGGGCGGCGAGGCTTGGATCAACCTGCCGGGGAAGTAACCGGATTCGGTAAGTAGAAAGAGACAGATTTGGATGACGTGCGTCCCGGTGGTGATATTGATCAAGTAGTCTTCCTCATCCGGTTTGAAGTCATAGCCGTCGGCAAATTTCAGCAGGGCCGCGAAGACCTCTTCAAAGTCCCAGGGGTCCTCGAAATCGATCAGTTGCAGTTCTATATGGGTCTCGGGGGAAACCAGGGCAATATCTTCAGCCAGGCGTTTGGTTTGATTGGCCAGGCGGGTTTGCACCAACAAATCCAGGCGGTCGATCAACAGATCCTCGTGCCGACAGAGTGAGAGCGTCGGACGCCACTTATCCCAGCGCTTGGCGGCCTTGGCGGTATCCAAAGTCGCTCCAAACAGGCCGATAACCACGGTTTTCTTCACCAGTTACCTCGATTCCAAAAAATATTCGGCAAAGCCGGCCGGCCGGACAGGGGCTGTCCAACCGACGGAGTAAACTCCGGTTTGTGTGATTTGGGAAAGCCAGTGGCCGTTCGGGCCGGTGTGATCCGGGTATCCGGAACACGGGTTGCGCCGCCCGGACGGTCCACTGACCTACAGTATACGCCACTATAAAAAGAAATATAATCCGATAGTTTGCGAGATACAAAAGAGATTGCCTGAGAAGCGGGAATAAAGATGGAAATATTGATAACATCCTTTTTCAACCACGTTTAGCTCAGTTAGGGGATACCGACCCAACTTTGGCACAGCCCTTGATACAAGGTAAGTGTGACCGAAAGCAACACCCAACGGCGCTTTCGGCTATACTGGAACCTGATGCGAGGAGCGATGGCATGAATCAGAATTATCAGCAGATCGAAACCGCCCATGCACCGATCAAAGCATGGGTCAAAGGCGTACCGTTCTCGGAGAATGCCGAGCAACAGTTGCGCAACATCGCCGCCTTGCCCTTTATTTATAAGTGGGTCGCCGCGATGCCCGATGTACACCTGGGTTTGGGTGCGACCATCGGCAGCGTGGTGCCTACCCGTCAGGCAATCATCCCCGCCGCGGTCGGTGTGGATATCGGTTGCGGTATGATGGCCGTACAGACCAGCATGACCGCCTCTCAATTACCCGATAACCTGGCCGATGTCCGTTCGGTGATCGAAAAAGCCGTCCCGCACGGCCGCACCAAAAGCGGTGGTCGCGGTGACCGGGGCGCCTGGGGTAACCTGCCTGACCGCGTAGCCGATGCATGGACCCAATTGCAGCCCGGATTCCAGGCGCTCTGCGAAAAGACGCCGCAATTGGCCAAATCCAACAACGTACACCACCTCGGAACCCTGGGCACCGGAAACCACTTCCTCGAAGTGTGTTTGGACGAGAAGCAGAATGTGTGGATCATGCTGCACTCGGGTTCTCGCGGTGTGGGCAACCGAATCGGTTCCACCTTCATCCAATTGGCCAAGAAAGACATGGAGCGGCACCTGGTCAATCTGCCCGACCGCAACCTGGCTTATCTGCAAGAGGGCAGCGAGCACTTCGATAACTATGTCGAAGCCGTCAACTGGGCGCAGACCTTTGCGCGGCGCAACCGTGAAATCATGATGGCAAACACCATTACAGCCTTGCGTGCAAGCGGACTGCTGCCCCCGTTCGAAACCCATTTGACCGCGGTCAACTGTCACCACAACTACGTCCAAATGGAACACCATTTCGGCGAGAATGTATGGGTCACCCGCAAGGGCGCGGTTCGTGCGGGTCTGGGCGAACTGGGCATCATTCCGGGAAGCATGGGCGCCAAGTCCTTCATCGTGCGCGGTAAGGGCAATGCGGACAGCTTCTGTAGTTGCAGCCACGGCGCGGGCCGCATCATGTCGCGAACCCAGGCAAAGAAAACCTATACGGTAGAAGATCACGTGCGGGCAACCGCGGGCGTGGAATGCCGCAAGGACGCCGATGTGATCGATGAAACGCCCATGGCCTACAAGCCCATCGACGCGGTCATGGCGGCTCAGGAAGACCTTGTAGAGATTGTCCATACGCTACGTCAAGTGGTTTGTGTCAAAGGTTGACCGGAGGTTTGTGCGGGCGGTATTGTCCGCGCGGCTCCCAACTTGACGCCCAAGGAAAAGGAGGATCGCGCTATGATCGAAATTGACGGATCTCGCGGTGAGGGCGGCGGACAAATCATCCGGTCGGCCCTCGGCTTGTCCCTGGTGACGGGAAAAGCGTTTCAAATCAAGAATATTCGCGCCGGTCGCAAGAAGCCGGGCCTGTTGCGGCAACACCTGACGGCCGTGCGCGCCGCCGCTGAAATCGGCAGCGCCCGCGTGGAAGGCGATAACATGGGTTCCAAAACCCTGCGCTTTGAACCGGGCTCGGTGAAGGGCGGTCACTACCATTACGCCGTGGGTACCGCGGGCAGCGCCAACCTGGTGCTCCAGGCGGTCTTGCCGGGCCTGCTTCAGGCTGACGAACCCAGCGAACTGATCTTGGAAGGCGGAACCCACAACCAGGCTTCGCCGCCGTTCGATTTTCTGAAAAACACATTTGCACCCGTGCTGCATCGCATGGGGCCGAAACTAAGTCTAACCCTGGACCGACATGGGTTCTATCCCGCGGGCGGCGGTTGCATGACCGTGCAAATCGAGCCGGCGCCCTTGAAACCGATCGAGTTGAATGAACGCGGTGCCCTGCAATCTATCGAGGCCCATGCCGTGATTGCACGCCTGGCCAAACACATCGCCGACCGGGAACTGAATACGGTCGGCGAACGTTTGGAAATCCCCCATGAGCATCGCCACATCCGCTTCGCGGGTGAATCGCAAGGTCCGGGTAATGTCTTGTTGGTAACCCTTACCGGCGAGCATGTCACCGAAACGATCTGTGGTTTCGGCGATCGCGGCATGCGCGCGGAAGACCTGGCCGAGGCGGTCGCGGCCGAGGCTCAGGCCTATCTAAACGCCGACGTACCCGTGGGCGCACACCTCGCCGATCAACTGTTGATACCTTTTGCCATGGCCGGCGGCGGCAGTTTCCGGACCACCGCGCCTTCCTCGCACTTCACCACCAACGTAGAAACCGTGCGCACCTTCCTGGACGTTTCCTTCCGCGTGGAACACCTTTCGGAAAAGGCCTGGGCGGTTACGGTGCGTTGATTCCCGTCTCCAGTTCGGAAGCCCTGGCCTCGGCGAGCAGCCAATCTCGGATGGTTTTGATTTTGGCAAGGTGGCCCCCGCCGCGTGGATAGACCACGTAGTAGGCCACGTCATCGCTGAGGCTTAGGGCGAACGGAGTCATCAGGCGGCCGCTGTTGAGTTCCGGCATCACCAGGCGGCGGTTGGCCAGGGCGATGCCGCGACCCTCGATGGCGGCTTGAATGGTGATATTGGCGTCCGTGTAGAGCGGATCGCGGATGACATCGACGCCTTGCACGTCCGCCAGTCGCAGCCAGGTGGTCCACTGCTCGCGAGTATCCGTGTGCAGTAACCGGTGGTAGCGGATGTCGCCCGGCTCTCTCAGCGGGTATTCTCCGTCCATGAGGCCCGGCGCGCAGACCGGCACGAAATCGGATGAGAAGAGGTAATCGGAGGCCACGCCCTGCCAACGGCCGCGGCCGAAGCGGATGGCCAGATCTACCTTATCGCGTTCGAAATCGACCAGTTCCAGGGTAGCGTTGACCATGATTTCCCAGTGGGAGTGCTGCTCATAGAAACGGGACAGGCGCGGTACCAACCAGCGCGAGGCAAACGACGGGATGACGCTGACCGTCAGTTTCTCCCGGGTTTCCCCGTGCATCAGCCGGCGCGTTTCCGCCGCCAGTTTATCCAAGATCTCGGTGGCCAGTTCCGCGTAGGCCTCGCCCGCCGCGGTCAAGATCAACGATCTCGGTCTTCGCACAAACAATTTCTTTTTCAGGTACTCCTCCAGGTTCTTGACCTGGCGGCTGATGGCTCCGTGGGTGACGAACAGTTCTTCCGCCGCGCGCGTAATGCTGAGATGGCGCGCCGCTGCTTCAAAAGCGCGAATAGCGTTGAGCGGTGGCAATGGCTCCGGCATTATGCCTCCTTTGCAGAACCTACGTCCTCGTTATGTTTGATCGGTGGTGAGTAAATTTTGCTTTAGAGCATTTTTACGGCTAGCGTTTTCTTTGCTTCGCGCGCTGACTTGCTTTTTCCAGGGCAGATTGAAGTCCAGAGGCGGGCTCAGGCTCGCTTGTCGAAGATTCCGGTGGGGGTTTACGATTAGTCGATTCCTTTCGTAAGGCCTTATCCTCAATTGGTTTGGCTGATAATGGTTTGACGGAGGGCCTCTCGGTATCTTCGGCCGCAACCGTATCTGACACCGTTCCTTTTTTCTTGACCCTTGGTATTGACGGGGCAAGACTTTTTAACGAACCGGTGCGACGCTCGAAGATTTCCATCAGCAGTAGAACCAGCACCAGGCCCAAGAACCAGGGGCGAAGGTCCAGAAGGTTGTTGCGCTTGGGAAGGTCCTTCCAGATACCGCCCAGATTGGTCCGTTCCGAGCCGCCCGAAAGAGCCGCCAGGGCTTCCAATTCGCTTGCGCCTTGACCGGACCGGGCCGGTGCGAATTCCGGTGAGTAGGGTAGGCGAACCGGCGGCAGTGTGGAAACGGCCTCGCCCTCCAGGGCCAGGGAACTGAGCAGGGTTTCGTCACCGCGTAGCGGGAGTTCGGCAACCAGGCTGTGGGGGCTTTCCCAGCGCAGGCCCATGTTCTCGCGGGTGGGTTTCTCGCCTGCCTTGCCGCGCAGGATGTTCAGTTGGGGGATGGTTTTGAAGGGATCGTCCGTACGCTCCGGGTCCAGGTGGAGGGTAACGCGGACCGTGCCGCCCCGTTGTTCCTGGGTGAGCAGGCTGCCGCCCGGAAGGTCGTCGTCCCGGCCGGCGATCCAGCGGCCCAGGCTGGTGAAGAAATCGCCCACGTTGTCCCACCCGGCCAGGGGACCGGTGAACTCGCCCGAGGCCTCGCCGGTGAAGGATACCACCCGGCCGCTGCCGGCAAACCAGGAAGCGACGACCGGCGCTTTGTACTCGTCACTGGTCACGGCGGCAAGTTCGGCGCCGTCTCGCAAATAACAGAGGTTGTAACCGCCCAACGGCGGCGGGTTGGAAAAGTTGAATCCGCTGAGGCCCAGAATGCCGCTGCCCAGTTGGAAGGCGGTAACTCCTTCCACGAAGGTAGAGCGCGCCACCACGAAGGTGTCTTGGGCAAAGATACGCGGCAGAGCGGTTGCATCCTCCGTGAAATAGATCTCACCGCCGCCTCGACGGGCCACGTCGATCAGAAAGGCGCCGTCAGCGTCTGAATCCGTGCCCAGGCCGACCACACTGACCGTAAGCCCGGCCGCACTCGTCTTCTCCAACAGTTCCCGGTAATTTCCCGGCTGCTCGGCATCGGCGGCGTCGGCGAAGAGGATGATGTGGCGCGTGGCCGATTCGGCGTTTTCCAGCATGCGCGTGCCGGCCACCAGTCCGTTGTAGACGAAGATGCCGCCGCCCATGGACTCCACGCTCCGCACCCGGTTGATGATACCGCCGCGCTTCTCGCCTACCTTTTGCAGATCCACGGCGATATGGGGATCGGTGTCAACGGCGATCATGCCGAACTCGTCGACCGGTGAGAGCAGTTGGACGACTTCCGAGGCGGCCAGGTTGGCCAGGTCCATCTTTTGTTGACCGCCGGGAACCGTCATGGCCATACTCCCGGACCGATCGACCACTACCACAATCGCCAGGTTCAGTTTTCGATGCTCCTGGCGCAGTTCCATGGAAACGGGCAGGATCGGGTCCAGCGGTGACTTGTACCAACCACCGGTGCCGTAAGCGTTCCTACCGCCTGTAGTCATGAGGCCCGCGCCGGTTTCGGTGACCCAGGCGGCAATGGCTTCCATGCCCGCATCGCCCATTTTCTCGGCGGGGATGTCCTCCAGGACCATTGCCGCGTAGCCGGAAAGCTCGTCCAGGTTCCAGCGCAGTTGGTCGGGTGTTCTGACCACAATTTCCAGGCCGCCCCGACGCATGAGATCGGCCAGGGAGGTGTCGGCATCGGCCGAAACCAATAGGGTAGGTCGTGGACCCCTGACACTGACCAGGAAATCAGCGGTATTGTTTTCTTTCACGGCGTCACGGCCGGCGCCCTTGATGCGTAGTCGGTAGCGTTGGGTGCCGGGCGCGCGCGCCATGTCACGGAAGATCAGCCGATTGCTGCCCGGCTCCAAGGCGCGTGTTCCGCGAGCAATGACCTGATCGTCGCGCAGCAGTTCGTATTCGGCGTTGCGGGCGTCCGGGGAACGGACCCAGGCGGTGATCATGAAACCCTCGCGGGCGCTGACCTGGTTGGGCGCTTCCACCCGTTCGATCGCCAGGTTATCGCCGGCTCGATCCAGCAGACGGTAATCCAGGGCGATGCCGCGAGCAGAAGCCAGGGCCGCCGCTTCACGCGGATCGCTGCCGGTCCACAAGCCGTCGCTCAGGACCAATAACCGGCCGGAACCGTCGCGTGGGATGAGGCCCATGGCCATGTCCAACGCTTGTTTCAGATCCGAGCCGTCCTCGTCCACCTGCCCGCTCAACTCGCCCGGGTCGGCCTGATCGGGAAATTTCTCGACGGCGGGTCGGTAGCCGAAGGAGACAATGGCCAGGCGACTATCGGCCGGGCGATCGTCGCGAACCAGGTCCAGGGCTTCGCGTGTGCGCAGGGCGCTGTCCTCGGGCATGGATTTGGAGCGATCCACTACCGCCACCACCACACCGGCCTTGCGTTTGATTTTCAGCGACGGGCCGGCCAGAGCCAGAACCAGCAGAATGGCGCCGACGACGCGCAGCATGATATGTAGGCGGCTGCCGGTGGCGTAGGTGCGCACGAAAACCAGGACCGGGATCAGGAAGAAGAGCCAGATCGGGTGACTGAAGGTCATACGGCCACCCCTTCGGCGCGCCGTTTGACCAGCCACCAGTGCCAGCCCAATAAGGCCAGAGCGGCCAGTAACAGCGGAATGGTCAGCGCTTTGAACTCCTGGCGGCGGTTGACCAGGCCGGACCAGTCGCCCCAGGTACCGGTTTCCGCCCGGGTCAGAGTGGATTCGGCCAGGTCGAGGGTATTGACCGCGAACGCCTCATCGATACCTTCGGCGTTTACCCCGAAGAGGCCCACCCGGTCACCGGTCAACAGCAGGTCGCGACCGGGCGGCGTGATGATGCGAGTGGTTTCGTCCGGTTCGGTGATGGTCACGGGCAATCCCGCTCGCGCCAGTTTCAGGTTGGTGGACGCGCCGATATGCAGGTTGCGGCTCCCAAGACCGGGTTTCGATTGCGCGCGCCATTCCAGCAGGTTCCAAAACAAGACGGGCCAGGCGGGGCTCCGCTGGAAGGTGGAACTGTCGGGCGCAAAGAACATGGTGATGTTGTGGCGACCGCCCAGGTCCTCGTCCTCGATAAGCGGGACATTACCGGCGGTGATCACGGGCAGCCGGTCGGGATCGCCGGAACGTCGCGGCGCGCCCCAGATGCTGCCGCCGAAGTCCAGGCCCTCGCACAACGGGTGACCGCTGTTGCGGATGAAGGGACCTGCCAGGGGTTTGGCATTGGGCGGCGCGGCGATGGTCAGGTACCATGTCTTATCCGGTGGGTCCAGCGGCGGCGGTTCGTCGGTAATCACCAGGTCGGGGATACCGGTCGCCCGGCTGTAACGCTCGGAGGTTACCACTGCCCTGGTAACCAGGTCCCCGATTCGCTCGTCTTCCAGTTCGATGCGCACGTCGACGGTGCGGATATCGGGACGCACGAGCACGACGCGGCTGTCGGCGGGCAGGTCGTCATCCTCGACCGGGGCGACGGTGACCGCGGGCGCCTCGGCCGGAACACTGATCACCAGGCGACGCACCTCGTCGGCGCCCAGGGTCAGGGAGCGGCGCGTGCTTGATTGACCGAAGGAAACGAGCAGGTCTAACGTGGCAGGCTCGGTGTCCAGGTTGGCCAGTTCCACCATACACCAACCGCCGTCGGCATCGACACCACGGCTCGCGTTGACGAAAGCCAGGTTCCCTCGTTGCTTGCCGTAGGCCTGCCACTTGATATTGCCGGCGGGTTCGGAAAGCGGCGCATGGTCGGTCAAAACCCAGATGCGGGCATCATCGCCGCCCAGGTCGCGAGCCAGGGAGAGACCGCCGCCCAAATCGGCGGTCGGGGCGCCGCAGGTCCAGGCGTCCAGGGCTTGGATCAGGGTATCGGCCTCGTCCAGGGACTCCGCGGTCAAACGGGCATCCGATCCGGCCAGGATGAGATGGATGGGGGCGTATCGGCCGGATTCGGCGGCATCGATCAGGTCTTGAGCGGCTTGTTCACGCGGGCTTTTATCGCCGCCGGCGGACATGGAGTAGGAATCGTCCAGGACCACGGCCAGGGGAATCCGCGAGGAACCGCCGTAGAACGCGGGCGCCAGTGCGGCCAGGGTGAGGAGAATCAGAACGGCCAGTTCGATGAAGAAAAGCAGGGGCGTGCGCAACTTCTCGATTTTCTTGCCGCCGCGTGGTGAAGCCGGTTGGTTTTCCCAGAGGAACAGGGCCGACACGGTTTGGGGCTTCGAGCGGCCCAAAAGGAAGTAGATAGCGACCAGGGCCGGGATCGAAAGACCGCCCAACAAAGCCCAGGGGAAACCGAATTGCAACATGCGGCGATCCTACGGGGCTCAGACGGTGGGCAGGGATTTTTTCATAGAAATCATGGAGCCGGTTTCGGAATCCAGCTTCATCAGCTTGTAGACGCGCTCGCCGGGACCCAGGCTGCGCGTGCCGGAAGCGGGCTGCCAGTCGAAGCTGAAGGTGATCGCCCAGATCTTGCCCTCTTCGATCAGTTCGGCTTCCTCCAGCATGACTTCCAGAAGCGGCGTATCTTTGTAGACATTGGTGAAATATTCTTTGGCCTTGGTGACGGCCTCGGTGGCATCGATCATGTGGTTTACCTCGAAGAAACTGCCGGGAGAGCAGGAATTGGGGTCATTGTAACCCGGTAAGCTAATATACGACAAAAGTTTTGATCGAGCCTGCTGAGTTTGAAAGGAAACGGTCGTAGGAAGAGAGCCCGGTCTCGAATTTGAGTAGCGTGAACAAGCCCCACCTATAAAAACCCGAAGCCGGAACTATGACCTAAGTCCATGAATAGAATTCGCTTACCGGCAAGGTGGGGTTTGTTCGCGCCGGACAAACCAGTACTCGAGAGCATGAAGGGCACGATACCGAAGGCAAGATCATGCGATCGAAACGCGAAAGGATTGCCTTCGGAAAACGATTGGAATACTGTGTTGGTTTTATGTCCCTCCAGCGCAAATAAACACACCCCATGCCGGCAAGCTTGCCATCGATACTTCCACTTTGGATGTCCCCGCGGTATATCGTTTTACGGGTGTGCTTGTTTAAGCTGCCCGGCTTGCTCATGGGTCCCTTGATCGGCAGGGAACAGGTAGGTTTTCAGGTGGGTCTTGTG
>JAAUYB010060186.1_pt1 | contig 10956 bp, 15 predicted proteins | sample 7278071 | NCBI WGS metagenome assembly JAAUYB01 (sample SAMN14350121, study PRJNA611818) | marine sediment metagenome | isolation source: surface marine sediment (1.8m) | place: French Polynesia: Moorea | collected 2018-08 | reverse complement strand
CATCGTGCGCTACTGGCCCAGCCTCGCCCACGAGTCCTCCTGGGTGGAGGTGAGCGCGGAGCTGCAGGGGCAGGAGTGCTGCTCGCTGACGGACGTGCACCCGGTCGGGTCCGTGCTGGCCACGACCACGTCCACCGTCGGGCTGGTGAGTGTGGAAAACCGATCAAAATGTGTTGAAGTACAGAAAAGTCATTTTTATTTCTTTACAGATCTACTTGACCGGGGCCAGTTCCGGACTCGGCCAGGGCTCCATCGCTTGCAGGATGCTAAGGATCCCTCAGGGCCTGCTCGGGGGAATAGGCCGCAGGATGTCCAGCCTGCTGTGGGGAAACGTCGGCACAGGCATCGAGGCCGTAAGCCGTTTGTGTTTGATATAGCAGGCAGCGCCGCGAATTCTAACTTTTCCTCCTTCCATATCCAGCGCCTGGTTCAAGTGCTGGGCCAGACTCACTCCGGCGACGACGAGGAGAAGTCCGTCTTCGTGCTGACGGCCACCGCGCTGCAAAAGTGGCTCCTGATCAAGGACGAGGAGCCGGACAGAATGTTCTACAGTTGCGACGTGGAGGAGATCGCAAGGACCGCCTTCGCCAACAGCGTTTGGGTATGTGGTCAATACGACATTTTTAGCAGCATTTGACTTTATTGCTTTCCTTTTCTCTTAATGTTTTTGCCCTCCTTTTGTGGCTGGCCCGCTTCACAACGCGCGTTACAATTCTCGGAATCCAATCTCCTTGTTCATCTTCACAATGGCTGTCATTTTAATGTCGTAGTAGATTCGTTGCCTCCCATGCAGCAGTCTCTTAGCACCTGTATTTTTCTGCTCTTATGTTGTGTCTTGTCCCTTGTTCACTGCGACCCCCTCTCCGTGGCCATCCTGAGGATGTCCACCACCTCGTCCCTTATCCTGAAGGCGAGCTCCTGCCTGAGGTACGTGGTGTGGTACAGCAGGACGTAGTTGAGCTGCCCGCGGAAGACGTGGGCGCTGTGCGTCAGCGGGGAGCCCATGTGCTGAGCGGAGACCATGTGGAACACGTCCTCCAGGCGCAGGTTGGCCTGGCTCGCAAGGTTGGCCTGCTTAAGGGAGAGCGGGCCGGCGTTCCAGCCGCAGTCAGAGGTCGAGGCGTGGTGTTCTCTGCAAGAGGAGATACGAAAATGTTCAAAGTTGCAACTGCCAAATGACGTTTTCAGTCAATTTACCTTCTAAACAGCGCCCCCATGTCTCCGTAGACAGCGACGCCCATGTCGTTTCTGATGGAGATGTCTCTCAAAAACTCTGTTCCCCCTCCGCTTCCTCCCAGCGAGAGCATCTTGCTGTAGACCCTTAGCATCTTGAGCGGCTCCCTTGACCCCTTGGAGGCGTTGTGCCGCACGGTCATCTCGTGAGCGTAACGCCAAAAGTCCGCCCTGTCGGCCACCGGGGGAACAGAGTGGTCAGCCTCGAAGTAGGTGGTTAGACAGCCGTGCTGCCGGTTGCCGCCCCCGCTGCCGCAGTACAAGCGGAGGTTGGCCTCGTTGGTCACGCGTAGGTTCATGGTCTGGTCGGGCGGGCGCTCTCCCCCTCCTCCTCCTCCGCCGTTGCCCACTTTGCTGTCCCCGTAGGGCGACTGGAGGACCCTAGACACTGCGAGAGCGCCCGCCGCCAGGATCACCCCGTGCAGGGAGGCGTCGTCCTCTTCCTGCATTGCCAGGAGCTCCGCCGTCTGCTCCTCGCTCAGCCAGCCGCGCAGCATCTCGGTCCTGTCCTCCTCCAGGGGCTTCTTTTCTGCTCCAAAAAAGTTTAGTTTTTATTACGCATGGAAAAAGACGATTTTTTTCTTTTTTTACCTCTCGGCCGGAGGTCCTCGAAAGGGCTCCTCCTCGGCATGACGTAGGAGGTCGCCGCCATCTTGGCCATCTGGAAAAAGTCCCCGAAGTGAATCCCCGACTCGCTCTGGGGCAGGAGCGACTCCACCGGCTGGTGGATGTCCTCGGACGCCGACGCCAGCGGCGACAGCGACGCGTTGAGGTTCCCGCCGTCCTGCTCCAGTATGGCGTCGAGGATGAGGAGGAACTGCCGGGTGAGGTGGAAGGAGCCGAGGGTGTCGGTGACCGACGGGTGGAAGGTCATGAGGATGAAGCTGCGGAAGCCCTCCTCCTCCTCGTCGAAGTTGGCGATGTTGTCCTGGCCGTTGACCTTGCCCTGGAAGTAGCGGAGGAAGTAGCGCCACCTCGTCGCCACAGGGGAGTCGTCCTCGATGATGGCGGAAACCTCCGGACCAAATCCTGTTGGTTAAATCGCAACTCTTGTACTGAACCCAACTACTTTGTAAATTAGTTTTAACTTGAGAACATAGGAGCTTTGTTGAATGACTAATTAATTACCGAGCACTGCCTTCTCCATTGAGTCCTCCGTGACCAGCTGCACCCTCCACAGAGGTCCGTTCTCGACATCGAACTTGCTGTGCAGCATGTCCTTGCATCTATAAATAGAGAAATTACAATCTTGTAGTACGCACGCACGTGAAAGAAAAGGTGCTCTTCGTTGCAACTCACTGAAAGTCAGTGTCTAGGGGAAAGGTCGGGCACTCCATGGGAATGAAGTAGAGCTGCCCCTGGTCTCCACCTCCCGGGTCCGACCTGATTCGGCTGGTGAGCTGAGGGTAGCGGTGCTGGAACTCCTGGAGGGCGCACTTCATAAGGCCTACGAGGAAAAGAGCGGGACCAAAATCAAATTAGCCCGCCCGCTGCAGGAAGCGACAAAAGATAGAAGCGATAATTATCGATTAGGCTGATTAGCTGTCCCTCAAATCACCGCTCACTGGGCGCACAGATACTCATCAGTTATACGCTGTTGCTTTTATTATACTGTATCTCTTTTGTACAGTGTATTTACCTTCGTCGATGGCCTGTCGCGTGAGCAGCGTGAGCCCGCACATGACGTTGAGGTTGCCAGACTGCGAGTGGCACATGTTGCAGAAGAGCTCGTTGCTGCCCAGCCTGCGCTTGTGCTGACCGGGGCCGGCGTCATACGAAGGGGAGGAGGCCCCGTCGCCTCCTCCGCCGCCGCTGGCGGGGCCAGACATTGCGACGGTTTCTCTTCTCTTCTTTAGCCTGCAAAGAGAGATTTTCCCCTTCTTCAATGATATCAATCGCACGGCGCTTTCTCACCTCAAAGGGTGCACAAGTGCAAATTTGGTGGGGAATTTTTAGCTTCTCATTTCACTCTGCTTTTGTTGCCGTACAGGTAGCCATTTCTACCTTGCGTGTTTCATTTCTTCCCAAGCGCTTAGGACAGGAAAAAACTTACTATAGAAAAAGAGCTCTTCTATATGCACGAGATGGGAGGGGGAGGGGATGTTGCAGTTTAGAGAGGCCTTTTTGAAATGCAGAACCTTGACGGTCCTATTTCGGACCGACTGCGATACCTCGCACACCGTGTCAGCTTACGACCGAGACTGAGATCCTCCTCCCTTCACCTCCCCGCCCGCCCCGCGCACCCACACAGAGCAACGTGCGTGCAAAGGCAAAGGCGTATGACTAGTACTCCTACCTGTTGTTGGCTTTTATCAGCAGCTCCCTCCTCCTTTTCCGAAGCTAGCAGCATTGGGATGGATGCAGGGAGGAAGGAAGGGCCTCCTCCTCCTCCCTCAACTTTTTCCGTTGCGTCTTCCCCTCCTCCTCACCTGTGTTTCCACGCAGACGGAGGAAGGGAAAGAGGAATTACCCTCCTTGTTCCTTCTCTTTTTTTGACGTCGCGGGCGGGATCCGGTATTCCCTTCGTCGCCTCCTTCCCTCCCTCCCAAGCTTGGACTCCCTCCATCCTTTTGCAAATATGATCCTTCCGCGGGGCAGTTTCGGAACGTTTAATTGTTTGCAGGGATATGATCGTTGGAGTGAAGGGGGAGAGTGACTGACAAAGTCCTGTCGGTCGTGAAGGCAGGGAGAAAAAGGCCGGGTTTTTAATGGCAGTGTCATTGTACAAACACTCAGTAGTCTGCACCTCAAATAAAAAAAAGTCGGCGAATGAATGAGTCATTGACGAATCTTCTTTCCCCTTTGCTGTATGCAATAACCGTCAGTTGATGAGTTTTTAAATTTTCTGAATTTCCCCCAATCTCAGGGCCAGGGCCAGGACCGCGCCAACCCGACCTGGCTCAAGATATGGCTGCTGGACATGCAGTTCAGCTCCTCCTCCGGCACCGTCGCCGTCCTCATGGCTGCCGTCAACCCACAGGTCTCCAACCAGATCCACTACGCCCTGGGTATAGGTTTTTTTAGAAGTGTATCAAGTTGTCTGTGCTTAAAATCTTGTATCATTTTCAGGCACCATGTACGTTGGAGGAGAGGCGCCGCCTCTCAAGTTCCGCAACTTCTGCGTCCTGAAGCACACGGCCGTGTGGGACGAGGCGGAGGCAGAGGCCGGCGGGAACGGGGGAGGGAGCTCCAACGCTCCCTCCAAGCATTTCAGCTACAGGCTCCTTCTGGCCGGAGCAGCATTCGCCTACGTTTACAACAGGGACAGCATTATGTGCATTTCAGGTGCGTATATACAGTACTGTCCCTCACATGTAGCAATCACGGAAATTGTGCGTATGCTTATCCCCTTGTAGCCGTGGTGGACAACGACGAACCCGACACCCTCGACTTCTCCGGCATGGGCAACGGCATTCTGGGCGCCGGCAACTCCGAATCAGGCTCCCCGCTCTTTTTCACCGTCAACCAGGGCCTCGTCTCCGTCACCCCTACCGCGCAGGCTGCCGCCGCTGCCGCAGCGGCGACGGCGGACACTTCTTCCGTCAGCTTCAACGACAGCGCGGCCGCCGCCGAGAGGGCTTCCTCCAGGCTCTCAGAGTCGCTGAACCTGTCCGTGTCCAAGGCCGGACTCGACAGCCTCGTCTCCTCGGAGTCCAAGAGCGACCAGCTCAAGGCTGCCTTCCTGCTCTTTTGCAAGAGGAACATTGTATGTGCTCTGCTGTGTTTCTGTCATTTCTATATCGAATGATTATAATTATTTTTCTAGACCCAATCATCCGCGGTGGTCGAGGAGCTGTTCCCCCCGTCAGAGCGCGCAGCCGCCCCAGCATCTTCTCTGGTGGACTCCTCCCTGGACAGACTAGTGCTGGCCATGTCGAGGGACTTAGTGGACGACTTCCCTGCGTCCGACCCTCGCTGGATGGAGTCTGTTCCGGCATCCGAGGCCGACGGGGGCGCCGCCGAAGGACACTCCTCCTCCGTAGGAGCTACAATGTAGGATCTCTGTCAAATAATATTACATTGAAATAACGATTTGGCTTTTGTTCTTCAGGTCCCTTCTGATCCTTCACCAGCTAGAGGATAAGCAGACCGCCATGGAGTTCTACATCAGCTTCCTGCAGGAGGTCGGCCTCTGGCGCCAGCTGTCCGGCGTCACCCTGCGCGAGGTGCGCACCCCCACCGCCGCCGCGCTCTGCGAGCACGTGGAGAAGACGGCCGCCGCCATCTCGCTCCGGCAGATGCACTCGGAGCATCAATCTTTGGTCGACAAGGCCATCCGCCTGTGCCTGAGGAGCCGCAAGGACATCGACTCGTCTGCCACGGACTCCCCCTGCGCCTCCAACCAACTCACTCCGCAGGACCACTTCTACAGGCAGATCTCCCGCGTGCAGGACGTGGTCTCGGGGCTACAGGAAGCGCAGGAGGAAGCCGTCAACTCGGGTTCTCCCGCGAACGTCGTCTCCACCGTGCTCGCCGTCAACAAGATTCTAGTGGTATGTCTCCAGAGATTTTAGTTTTAGTTTTCCCATTGATATGAATCTTGCCGTTCTCCAGACGATGCTCCGCGACGCCCTGCACACCAGGGCGAGGAAGCAGGAGGAGTTCTCCCGCCAGAAGAGACTCCAGCAGCAGCAGGCGGACCTCTCCGCCTCACTGTCCAGGAGGCAGCAACAGCACGTGACGGCCGGGGACTCCGCCGCCGCAGACACTTCCACCTTCGGCTTCGACTCCAACCCCGACTTCGAGTTCCTGCCCTGGACGGCCGCGCCCGGCCCCGGCGGCGTCCGCGCGGCGCTCGTCGCCCAGTTCGCCGCCACCAACGACAAGGCCCTCCCGCTGGCCGAGGACTCCTCGGCGCGCGCGGCGCTGGCGGCGCAGATGTCAGACCTCGCCGACCTACTCCTGGACGGCTACCGCTCTCAGCTGGACAGGATGCCCTCCTCGTCCAAGTCCGGGAGGCGCAAGGCCGTGGTGTCGCAGTTCGAGCGCGACCGCCGCGACCTGGTGATGGCGCTGGTGGAGAGGGGCTTCTACGACTCCGCCGCCAGCCTGGCTGAGAAGTACCTGGAGTTCGTGGGCCTCATCGCGCTGTGCGAGGCCACGGGCGACCGCGCCAGGCTGGACGGCTACATGGAGGCCTTCGCGGACCAGGGGTTCGCGCAGTTCGTCTTCTCCTGGCACCTGAGGGAGGGCAAGCAGGCGAAGCTGCTCAAGGAGACGCCGGCCGACAGGAAGAAGGAGTTGGGTGCCTTTCTCCGGCAGGGACACTCGAGGTATATAGACCCAACTTTTTTAAAATCTTTAAGATTCCTTTGGCATCGAAGATGAAAGCGCTTATTTTCATTTTAAACTTGCTTGCGTAAGTCTAGTCATCGCAGCACCTAATTTGTCCACGGTATCTTAGGTTGGCGTGGCTCCATTCATTGGAGGCAAACGACTATTTCGGTGCGGCGGAGACTCTCAAGTCGCTGGCGGAGGACGAGAATGAACTGCTGTCACGCAAGAAGGTACCATTGTCCTGAATTAGCCACGCGTGCGTGCGAAACTGGGAATCAAGTGTCTTCTTTCATTTATCGCAGACCATGCTGAGCCTGGCCAAGCTGTCCGCATTGGCCTCGGGCGACGACGAGGTGGAGCCCTCGGAGATGTCGGGCGCGGCGGTGTCGGCCCTGGTAGAGAGGGTGGAGCACGGGCTGAGCACGGTGGCGGCGCAGGAGCAGCTGCCGACCGCCGCCATTGAGGCTGTTGGGGAGAAGAGGGACACCATGAGGGTGCTCACGCCGAGGGAGATCATAGAGGTTAGTTTTAGTGATAAGGCGAAACGTTTATGTGTACTTTGTACGTACAAAAGGCGTGCCTTTTTAAGAACTTTCGTGTATCAGTACTAGTTTAGAAACAAAGCCCCATCTGCAACTCTTTCTCCCCACCCTGAAGCTCTACGTGGGACCCGACAACTCCCAGGCCGACCCGGTGGACTTCAAGAAGGCCCTCGACCTGCTGGACTACGTGGGACTGTCGGCCGCCGACGCCGAGTCAGACCTGGGCGACATCCGCCTCCACATCTTCGCCCGCGCCGTCCTCAGGGACGACTGGTCCAAGCTCGACGTGGACAACCCGGTGGAGGCGGTCAGGGAGACTGTGTTCTTCAGGCTGGCAGAGTTCTGCTACCTCCAGGTATCATTTCTTGGTCTTGGACGCATTGTTGTAATGCAACAACATCGTATCATCCCCACTACAGGGCATGGACCTGAAGGAAGTACTCCCCACCCCCGAGGAGCTGTTCGCCTGCAAGGAGCTCAAGTCGCTTAAGACGGACGCAAACTTCAAGTTCCTGATCAAGTCCGGGTACGAGCACATCGACCGGGCGTCGGCGACTTCGGGAGCGAGGGAGGAAGGGGAGGAAAGCATGCAGGAGGGTTGAAGCGCGTTCCGTGAAACGCCCCTGCTGTGTACTGTATATTCAAGTGCAGATCTCCACGCGGCTTGTAATATTTTTGTGAGAAAAACCGTACTGCCGAAACTGTTCCTTTTGTGCGTCATAATAAAGAGTTTTCACCATTTTCGCAACTAAATGCCGTGAAACATTATCTCAGAAAACGCCCCTTCGAACCATGTCTAGACATATCCCCCTCAGCATCATCTTCGTGTGTGGGTTTGACCCTGCCAGCCTTGCCGCCTTCTTGAACCTCAGTTTGGTGATGATGGAGGCATCCTCGTCCGTTATCCTCTTTGTTGCTTCATACTCTTCTTCCTTGTCGCCCCACACGTATGCTCTTTTCGCTTCCTCCGCCGTGGCCAGAGCAAAAGGCAGGACATTGTACGAAACCCAGAAGCCAGCCAGGGCACACCGGTCAAAGTCCAGCAAGAGTTGCCTGCAATTGATAACAATGTATGAAATTGCTTTTCGACCTTTCTATCTTTCCACCTTACTCGAATGAATATTTTGTATCACCTCCCAGTTCTTTCAGACACGTCATTAAGGTGGAATGATAATGCTTAAGCAGCTCATCGAACTGTTCCTTGTCTGCAGGTGTTGCTGAATGAAGAAACGTTGCGAGGTCGGTGCAGGGTGATGCCCATCGGGTCATGGAGATGTCAATCCAAGTTGCTCTCTCGGGCTCGCCATTGTTGTCATGTCTGAAATGCACACACACACACGTCTTGGAGTACATTGTGGAAAATCAAATTTGTTTCAAGATAGTTTACTTGAAAAGTACGTTGCTGAACCAGGAGTCCCCATGGCAAATAACGTTGAAGCCGTCACGTCTGGTGTCATGGATTGCATCCCGCTCCGAGAAGAAGCCTTTCTCCTGATGGAACCTGTTGTACCTTTCAAACAGATCTTCACCAGGGTCTTGAACAGCTGCCACAATCTCTCCCATCCCCTCTGCAAGCGCTGGCTCAACGCTGCGGTAACGTGCTGGCTTGATGATGTACATGTAGTCTGTTGCCATCGGCTCCCAGCTCTTGATGAAGCCCTCATCCCCATCTGGGTGAGACTTGACGTGGACCCGGCCAAGAGCATGGAATCTTGCCATCTCTTCAAGGGCCAGCCTTAGGTACTGGTTGCCCAGACCCTTCTTCTTGTCCTTGGGATCTGAGTAGCCCAGCATCTTAAGATTCTGCATTACCAGGAACGACCTTTTGTCGTCTTCAGGGTGGAATTCAGCATAGACAGCGTCAAAGCAGTTCAAGCTGAAGGATGCGCCCTTCTCCCTGCAAAATGCAGAAAATATGTCTTCAATGTTTTTTTATTTATTTTTAGCTTGCTACTTGCACCTGACCAGCTGCTTCCATGCTGGGATCACTTTCATGTAGAATTGTATCTCTTTCTCCTCCAGCTTCATTCCCTCCATGGCAACAGTCTGCTCCAGCTGCAGCTTCACCATCCAGTGGTGCTTCTTCTCCACACCATCCACTACAGCAGTGACGTCGCAAGCCTTTCGAAAGCAATTCATAATATATATATAAGTACGCGCTGGATATTCCATTATAATTTACGCTTTGGAAACTTACCAGCATCTCACTGGCGAAGTTCTCTCCTGGGCCAGTTCCTGGTCTTACCCAGCAAGATGTGATGTCCAAGAGGCGTGTGCCCTCTATGGACTCCAGGATGTTCAAAATCTTTTCCCTGTTGAGCACGGAATGTTCCTCTGCCATTTTCATTCCAATGAACAGTACTCTTTATTGTTAGGGATTTACGAAAGACAAGACCCCTCCTATGTGGTGCACTATTTGAACGCGACTGCGTCTCCTGATCTTGCTATTTTTTTATGTGGTTACTGTCATTGCACACTCGATCGTCGCATTTGCAATCACTGTTCATGTGTTAAAACCTCAAGCACAGTTTCTGCTCTATGATAATAGCAGTCAGCTGAAATGCCGAATTGCCGGTTCCTGCAAGTGGGATTTGGGCAAAGGGAAAGTACCAGTGCAAGCAACTGGTCCGATGTTGACGCAACGGCCGTCGGTCCCTCCCCCTTTTTTTTACCTGCTTCCCCTTTTTGCCATGCTCAAAATACCATTGCAAGTCATGCAGTCATGTGGGCTTGGTTCCTGGTTTCCAATCTCTCCGCAATTCCGTAAAAATGTTTAGTGGGTGACCTTGGTATGATATCGCGCAGATTAATATTTTTTTCCCGCTCAGTCACCTAATTGTGCAAAGAAGGAAGTTTGAAGTGTAGTCATGTTGCCTGATGGCCCCATAAAAGAGAAGAAGGGCGGCGAGCGATTTTTTTATCTCCGTGATTTGGTGGTGCGCGGGCAAACGAACGCGCAAATGCGATCGAAGCAATTTCGGTTTTTCCGAGCGGGTGGATGCGGGGGCAATGTCACGTTTTAGCTGCAATTAATATCACGAGAGATCGAACCCACAAAGCCGACGTATATTATTGCCTCGCGCCGCAAAAGCACGGGAGATTGCACGACGACAAATAAACAGCTAGAGAATATAAATTGTGCTAAAATATGGGACAGCCGATCTGAAATATCTGATTGCACCACCGGTACTAACCTTGTCCCACATAATCGTTTCTCTCCTGGCAAATTCCTTCATATTATTGTCATACCTCGATTCTGCAACGATGTCGTTTTCTTGGTTTTTTTCTGCTAGCAGGGAAAACGAAAGTACACTTGGGACGGAGGCCCGGACGGAGGACCATCTCCTCTTGCTCCATAAGTCATTGTCAAGGTCCTCCCACACGGTCCCTCTCTCCTTCTCAGGAAATTGCAACTTTTTCTCCGCTGGACGAAGAAGAAGTGGCGCGGCAGAGCGGAGAAACTTGTTGCAAACAGCAACAACAACGACGACAACGTCGTCTCTGGCCGATATATCAAGTGCTCCACTAACTGTGTATGCTCTTACAAAACCCCTTTCGATCCCGTTCCCTTCTATCCCTTTTTTATGCACCTCCCCATGCTGGGAGAAGCGAACATAAACAGCGATATTGCCCTCCGATCACCATCGCGCCACATTAAGTGCACCTGAGATCGGAAGCAAGCCTTTGCAAGCGGGAAAGGGAAAAAGGGATGTGACAGGGGTACAGCCTACAGGAAAAAACACCGCGAGGAGCACTTGTTCACCAATGATGCGTACAGAAAAAGGTCCCCTCCTCTCGTCTCTGTATAGGGAGTATAAGAGAGAGAAGAGAGCCTTTTCGGGCCGCCGCCACCGGAGAAGAAGGGAAAAGAGAAACACCTTTCTCTCCCTCCTCCTCTTTTCCT
>JAAUYB010065431.1_pt1 | contig 10959 bp, 9 predicted proteins | sample 7278071 | NCBI WGS metagenome assembly JAAUYB01 (sample SAMN14350121, study PRJNA611818) | marine sediment metagenome | isolation source: surface marine sediment (1.8m) | place: French Polynesia: Moorea | collected 2018-08 | reverse complement strand
GGTGAGGCATCGACCGCGGAGTAGTAGCGGCTTCCAAAAAAGACGGAGACAAAGCGAAACCGTCAAATCCTAAACGACCGAAAATATCAGGTGCACTTTTGCTCTTTCGATCTCCCTCTCTTGATAAGAAAGCGGGTCAAACTGGCCCGAGCGACCAACTCTTTTCCTCCTTCCTCCTCCTCCTCCGCCCACCAACTTCCAAAAATAAATTGGGAAAGAGTTGCAGCGCCGACGCCGCCACCGGCAGACATTTATTTATACCTCCTCAGCAATGCCTCGGGGCAAGGGGAAGGGTTTAAGCGGAGGGGGAAAGAGGCGTCGTCGGTAATCTCTTCCCGGTATCGCGGGAGAGGATCTCTTGGAACTGACAATGAGGAGAGGAGGAGGAAGAGGGAGAAACCCTCAAAGTGAACAGACGGACGGTTTTCCCTTTTCCCTCCTTGTTCCAAAAACACCCGCTTTTAGTGCAATAACTCTAAAGATACTGCATTGGATTGATTCATTCGATTCTGCTGTACTCCCAGCGCGCGGATTCATTCCTTTGCCAATCTTCCAAAGTGACTGCACCATACCCGATCCAGCTTGAGGTTTTTCCTCGCCCACAATCGCGGTTTTATATTGGAGAGTATCTTTCTTTTGTCTCCGGCCCTCCGCCGTTTATCAACATAATGTAAATGCCACCCCCCTAAAAAAAATCAAGACATTCCTTCGCATCTGAAGCGGTCTCTAATTATTAAAAACGATGGCGAAATTTGAAACCGAGCCCCCTCCAGTGAAAAATAGCGGTTTTGCCGTCAAATTGAAGTAGGCCCAACCCAGATCGATTCCATCGGAGGCGAGACATAGCTTCCATCGGAGGCGAGACAAGATTGTTTTTATAAGGAAGCAAAATAGCAAGTTACCAGTAGACGTCACGATGATCTCTCCCTAGTCCAGCTGTTTCGCGATGAAAAAAGGTCCGTCTAAAAAGATAGAGTTTCTCCTGGTCTGGTGTATCGCAAGCAAGGGTTAGGAATTCACCAATGTATTAAAATCCGTTCCCAAGTCGCCAGTTTCAAAAGGCGACAAAATACTGAGGATGTACCGGTAGAGTTGTTTTGTGTGCTGGTACAGTGTTTTTGTCAGCCCTATGTACCCTCTTTTAGGTCGGTTTCTAATTCAGATGACGACAGCTTGGCTCTATCTTTATCCCGGCATCAGCGAGACAGACATATTGATTGGCATCGATATTTCTCGCCGAGGACGGAGACAGAGTCGAGCCGCAGGTTTTATCTGAGCGCAAGCTCTGGAAAGGTCGCAAATTCGCAAGTCGCATAGTCCGTCCTTTTTTGAGAGGAGGAATATGAAAGGAAAATGTCACAATCCACGTACGATTTTTAATTCAAGTTTTTTTCCTATAGTTTTTTCTAGCTTCTTTTACGGTAAGTCTCGCTCCGGCCCTTCCACTCATTTATTCGCCCCGAAACCTGTTCATCGATTGTCGCCGATACCTTTCACGTCCCTTCCGCGTGTTAAAGAATAACGATGCCGAGGTTTCTCAAAATGCACCATATAAATGTAGTACTCACACTGCCACGTTGACCCCGAACGACGCCGTGTTCCTCATCTGCATCATCCACTCCGGCGGCTGCTTCTTGCTCGGGGACTTGGACCGGCCTGCGACCAGCGCGGACGGGGCGAATTTCTTCATTTTTATGTCTTCCTTTGCACTAGAAATTGTATCAACACAAAGAATCCCTCCTGGTTCTTTTCCCCCTCAAGCTGCCAAGACTTGTCAGCAGTGTGCGGGGATAGAAACTCAAGTGTCAAAAGTTTTGTTCCTTCTCCTTTTTCTCCTAGTTGGAAATCACGCTTTGTTGACCCATGCGGCGGCGGCCGGACGAGATGCCGGCGGAAAAGAGACTGGCGGAGGAGACCGGCCCAGATACTCCGCCACAGCCACGGGGCGAAAAGACGAAAAGGAGTGGCGGACCCCCCTTCCCCACCTCCCTCCTGTTGCGGACCAAAGTTTCTACCACCACCTCCTCCTGCCCATGCCCAAGCAAGCGACCAAACCGACCGGGGCAGTTAAATGGGCGGAGGGATGGCCGGGGAAGCCCTGAAATGAAGTGGAATGGAGGTGGGCAGAGAGGGCTCCTACGTAGTGGAAAGAAAACAGGATTGTGGAAATACCACCATCACTGCCAAACGAGCGGGAGGAGAGAACAGAGGGAATTAAAGACTGGGGCATCTGATTAGAGACGGTCAAATTCACGCCGGAATATTTTGTATGGTCCCAAATCATGACACTTGTGACATCTTTTGAAAGTTGTGGTACTAGGCCCAAGAGTCTGTTTTATGAAATTTTATATTTTGTATAAACCACCTATTTGTTTGGAAAAATGAATCGAAATAAACGCGGAAAAGAGAATATCACGACATTGGGAGGTGAAAGAAAATGAGGGCATTCAACCAGGGTTTCCTACTACTTTCCCTCTACTGCAGTCGCCTCCAATAGGGTGAGAGGTGGAGGGGTCAAGTGGAAAGGAAAAGTGGCTGACATTGGAGACTTGATTGCTTGTTTAACCTTTTCGTGACACCCAAGCAGGGGACTGGAAACCTGGTCTTAACCATGTGCGTCAGTGCAATGAAATCCACCGCAAAAATATCACGGTCCCAGAACGAGTACCAGAGAGAGCCCTTGGCAAAAATAACCAATGTTAGCAATGCAATGTAGCAGGATACAGTTATTATTTTCCTAGGAAAATTATTATGCGGTAAATGATAAAAATACACATGTGCACGTACGTATGGTTATACGTAGATGCTCTGCTTTTCTTCATAAAAAACTTGCTTCGATCCCGAAGGTATGCAGTAAAGTGAAGTTGGAGAAGGACCAATTCCAGTGCCGATGGCCCACCGCTTGCCCTTGAACGCGGTGAGCCAAGTACAACACAGTCTATAGTACACTGCGGAGAAAAGGGTGAGATCGAGGGACCCTAGGCTGAAGTGGAAACGATCTTTATCTTTTGGGCAGATTCTGTGCGGAGAACCCGTTTTACGGAGAGACGAGGAAGGCATTTTACAGCCTTGCTTCTCGGGACGGGGCGTAAGGGGAGAGAGACATTTTAAGTATCTTTTGGTACCCACGTAACAAAACGGAATGGTTCCATTTGGCAGTATTGCGCGAAAAATCTCTTTAAACAAAGTGTACGTACAAAAAATTTGACAGTCTTCAAGCATGCAATTTTGTCCTTATACAGCGCAACAAAAATATGAAATGTAGAAAACCCAGGCATACTCGAAAGGCCAAGCAAGGTGTTTGGTGGAATGAAATTAAGTGTAGAAATCCTTGTACAATACCTGTACGTATGTTGTTAATGCCTTGCGCTTTTTCCCTTGTCCAGTATAAAATGTGACGGCGACTTAACTTCACCCGCCGTTCAGAAAAATTACCCAACGTGACATGTGTACGTACGTATATTATGTATTTACGTACATGTGAGTGATGCGACTGCATGCAGGTTGGGGGACAAGAGATATTTTCAAAATTGGCGCCTCTCTGCGCAACCTCGCGCTTCCCTTCCGCCTTTCCCTCCCAAAAACAGGCAAAGAAAAAAGACAACAACAAAGTGAACCAACGCGCCGAACAACGCCAAGGCCAAGGACGCCAAGGCCAAGCACTTCCAGTCGGACTCGGACGACGCCAACAGGACGACACCATCCGCGGGGGCGGACACCAGGCCAAGCATGTCTGACGGCGACGCCGCCGCAATGGCCGCGGCGGCCGCGGCGGAAGCGTCTGCCGCGTCCTCTGCGTCCCCGCCGCCCGCCGCCGCCGCCAACATGAGCTCCGTCTTCGGCCAGGATCTTTTGCAGACTCTCCCGGAGCAGGTGAGGCGAATAAGAGTATCCTGTGGAGCTTCCATGCTTATCTCATTTCCTCTTTTTTCAGGCTCGTGTGGATCTTCAGGCCCGATGGGAAGAGTTCTCCCGCGTGCTGCAGGAGGAGCGCGTTCTCAGAGAGCGGGAGGCCGTCGTCAAGGGTGAGAAGGCCTCACCAGATAGCAATCCGGAGCAGGGCTCCGACAATCCAACCAAATCCATCTATTCAATGCCCGTTTCCTAAATTCCTCTTTCAGAGCACAAGAGCTGCGAGGTTGAGCACGAGCTAGACTCCACCCGGCGGCGCCTGGAGGCCAAGCTGGAGGAGTGCGCCAGGCTGGAGTCTGACTGCAGGCAGCAGAAGGAGCTCCTGTCCTCCGCGCATGGGCGGTCGGCCATGCTGGAGGAGCGCGAGCGAGGCCTTGGGGCTGAGGCGGGGGCGCTGCGGAGGGAGAGGGACCAGCTGGCCACCGAGCGAAACGACCTCTTCGCTCTGGCCGAGCGCAGGCTGACCGACATCGAGACCGCCAGGGCAGACGCGGCCAGGGTGGCCAAGCAGCTCGAGGAGGTATACTGTATACATTGGGGCCATTTTTGGCGTTCCCTTTCTCACCACTGTCTTCCTTTCAGGCCAACGCCGAGAGGTGCTCCGCCCTGGTGAAGGCCGAGGAGCTGACGACGCGCGAGGTCAGCCTGGACTACAGGGAGAAGAGGATGGCGGAGGAGAAGCAGTTCCTGGAGACGCAGGTCAACGCGCTCACGGAGGAGGTCAGGAACAGGAACGACGAAATCATCAATCTCAGGAGGGAGCAGACGTCAAGGTTAGACAAGCTGATAAAAACATAATACGATATTTTCATTTTCAAGGCCGTCATACCCTTCTCTGGTTGGTAGCGAAATTGTAAGGAGTTTTTTGCCGTCTGTACCTTTCAGAACGGCAGAACTCCAGTCGAAGCTGTTCACCAAGAACGAGGAGAGCAGGGTGGTAGAGACCAAGCTGGAGTTCCTAACGGAGGAGAAGCAGGCCCTGGCCAAGCGAGCGGAGGAGCTCTCGGAGAAGCTCAAGCTGGCCAGGGACTCGGAGATGAAGCTGGAGGAGCACTACCGACAGGAGCTCCTGGCCCAGACCAACCTCGCGCAGCACTACAAAAGTACTGTCAGATGAAACGCTCGTTTCGTATTGTTAGACAACGCATCTTTTCTCCTCTCTTCCAGGCTACTGCGAGGAGTCCGACCAGAAGGCGAGCGACCTCGAGAAGGCCGTCTCCGAGCTGCAGGGCCTGGTGCGCAAGTCCGAGGACCGCTACGGCGCCCTGGAGGACAACTTCGACAAGGAGAAAGCTGAGCACAAGGAGGAGCTCAAGCGGAGAAACGAGGCCATCAGGGCACTCAAGAAGGAGCTGGAGGACGCCAACAACCTCATCAAGACCCTCAAGAGTAAAGGTACAGTCTTGCACTCTTGCTCTTACATTTTCGAATTAGATTTGCTTTTAGAATGCTTAGACTGTATAATTAATCTTTTTGTAGGCCTGTCTCCGGAGGGTATCGAGAACCTTTCCCCCTCTGCGGCCGCAGCCAGTAAGTTGCTCAAGTCTGGGATGTCCCTCACCCAGGTGTTCACGCAGCTGGTGTCCTGCCAGGAGGAGCTTATCACGGCCAAGGACGAGAACGCCAGGCTCAACACCTACCTAGAGCAGATACTCAAGGCAAATAAACCGAAAAAAATCCCTCATATAGTTTACACAAACACTAACCTTAATTCATTTCATTCCACAGGAAATCGAGGAGCGCGCCCCTGCGCTTAAGCAGCAGCGCGAGGACTACGACCGCGCCGTCTCCGCCGTCAACACGCTTACTTCTCAGCTGGAGGAGGCCAGGCAGGAGTACGAGTTCCGGCGGAGGGAGGCCGACGCCGCCAGGCAGAAGATGGGGCACGCTAACAGGGAGAACGGGAGGCTGACGCAGCAGGTGCGAGACCTCAGCCGCCAGGTGGCCGTACTGGTCAAGGAGGTGGAGGCCAGCAGGGCAGACAGGCCGTCTTCCTCGTCCTCGCCTTCCCTCAGACGCGATGATAACCTGGACACGTCTGACAGCGGGGGCGTCATCTCCGGCCGCCTGCTCACCTTCGCCAGCGCAGCCGAACTCCAGCAGAAGAACTTGGAGCTGCTAACCGTCGTGCGCGAGCTCTCCTCCAACCAGGAGGTGGCGGAGAGCAGGCTGGTGGAGGAGAAGACGGCCGAGATGAGGAAGGAGCTGCAGGCGGCGGTGACGCAGCTGGAGGAGCTTCGTTCGGGCAGGCAGCGGCAGGAAGCCATGGTGGAGAGCATCATCATAGAGAGGGACATGTATAAGAACATTGCCACCAACGCGCAGCAGCAGCAAAGGGAGGAAGAGCGGAAGCAACAGCAACTGGTGGGGAACAGGGGTGACAACACGGTGCCCGTCGCTACATCCACACCTGCTGGTCCTGCGTCTGCAGGTAAGCTTGCAATGTATACCCATGTTAAGTTGAGATATCACCTTGTTCGTTGCACAGGAGAGGACGCCAAGAAGCAGCAGACCACTCCCAAGTCCAGGCACTTGTCCCTTCAAGAGCTGGAAAAGCGCGCTTCGACGGCGGAGGAGGAACTCCAAGAGGTGAAGAAGGACTTTGACGAGTACAGGGAGGAGAAGCATAAGAACGACGAGATCGTGAAGAGGGAACTTTCGGAGGCGAAGGAGGCCCTCAACGAAGCCAGGTAAGTTTTTTTCATTCTTTCCATACTTGGCACTGCGTGTATCATCGTTATTTTCTCGCAGGGCGAAAGCCATTAAGCTGTCGTCTCAGGAGGAGTACAACTCCGAGCGGTTCAAGATCTCCCAATCCAACGCCGAGTCGTACAAAAAGCAGGCTAGGTTGCTCGAAGAGAGGAACAACAAGCTTGCAAACATCGTCTCCAAGCACGAGGAGACCATGGAGGTGTTGAGGAACGAGGTGCTGGCATGCCAGTCCAAGCTGAGCCACGCCGAGGTGCAGCTGGAGAGACTGAAGCACGAGAAGTCTATGCTGAAGGCAGCTGAGGAGAGGCTGTTGCAGGAGAGAGAGCTCCTCCACCGCCAGAAGGACTCTTCGGCCCTGGTGCTGGAGAACCTCAACTTGGTCAAGCTCAGCCTGGAGAAGGTAGAGGAGGAGAAGGTTATGAGGCTGAGGAACAAGAACGATGACCTGGAGTCGGAGCTCTCCCTCCTGAGGAAGAAGCTGGAGGCGGAGCAAACAGAGTACAAGGAGTCCGTCAAGGCCTGGGAGAAGTCGTCGGAGGAACTCCGCTCCAAGTTGGAGAAGGCGCTGGAGGACCTCCGTGGGAAGGACGAGCAGCTGTCCGAGATGCAAAAGCAAAATGAGGCCCAGAGGCAAGAGCTGAGCGAGATTCAGGAGAAGCTGGAGATGGCAGAGTCCAACCTATCCGCTAAGGGAGTCACTACGGTCGCGAGGCAGGACTCCCACCCGGAGACTTCGGCCAAGGTGCGGGACCTCCAACTCATGCTGAACCAGGCCAAGAACGACATCGGCAGCCTGAACCAGCAACTGTCCGCCGCCAAAGACGCCTCGGCGCACTACAAGGACATTGCGGACTCTGCCGAGAAGAGGCTGACGGAGAGCAACAACGCCTCCAAGGCTCTTAAGGACGACCTCGAATCGCGCCTGCGCTCAGCTTTGGAGGCCAAGACGGCCGCCGAGGCCAAGATGGCGGAGGCCGCGGAGGCCGCTCGGAAAGACAGCGGCGCTGCCAGTGCGGCTGAGACGAGGGCTGCGCTCGAGGAGGCTCGCGGCCGCCTGGAGAGGACCGCCCAGGAGCTTGAGGCTGCCAAGGCGGCGATGGCGGACAACAGGCGGGAGCTTGAGGCGCAGGTGACCGCTGCAAGGGAGGCTCAAGAGATGTACGAGAGGGAGCTGGTGCTGCACGCCAAGGACGTTGAGGCGCTGACCACGCTTAAGGCATCCGTCACTGCTACACAGTCGCAGGTGGCGGAGCTGTCTGAAGCCAGGCGGAGGGCAGAGGAGGGCAAGGAGGGGGCGGCGCAGGCGCTGGCCGCGGCGGAAGAGGCCCACAGGGAGGAGTATGGCAAGCTGAGAGAGCAGTTCGGGACTGTGGAAGAGCAGAACAAGTCCCTCCACTCGCAGCTCGAGACCGTCACCCAGCAGATGACTTCCATGCAGAGGCACTTTGACGGCAACCCCGACGCCAGCCGTTCCTTCTCCGAGGAGGAGGGCCGCTCCACCGAGCAGCTCATGCAGATCATCAAGTACCTCCGGAGGGAGAAGGAGATCTTGACCAGCAAGATCGAGGTGACTCAGGCTGAGTCAGCCAGGATCAAGTCTTCCATGGCCCTCAAGGAGAAGCAGCTGGAGGAGTCGGTGGCGGCGCTGAATGCCGAGAGAGAAAAGACGTCCTCTTCCGAAGTGTCCTCTGCCAAGTACGCCGACCTCCTGCAGAAGGTCCAGACGGTGTCAGCGCTCAGTGACTCCAATAAGATGCTGCGAGACGAGAAGCTCAAGCAGTCCGAGGAGATATCCCGCCTGAAGAGGACTGTGGAGGGATCTGCGTCAGAGCTGGAGGCCCTGAGGGAGAAGGCGCGGTTGAGCGGCGAGCGAGAGGAGACCGCCAGGGTTGAGATGGAGGCCCTGCAGCAGGACAACCTGCGCTGGAAGACCCGGGCGGAGCAGCTGGTGGAGAAGCAGCAAAAGGTCAACCCGGAGGAGCTTAAGAGGCTGCAGACGGAGAACTCGGTGCTGACCAAGAAGGTGTCCACCCTCAACATGAACTTCAACAAGGCGCACCAGCAAGCCACGGCGACTCAGGGGAGGGCCAAAGAGCTCCAGCAGGAGGTTGAGAAGCTCAAGGGGGAGCTGATCCAGAAGCAGGGAGAGGTTACAAAGGCCGCGGCTAACCTGGAGAACCTTAAGAGAATGTTCCAGCAGAGGCTCAGCGAATTCAAGAACAAGAACGTCGCTCTGGAGAACGCTTCTAAGCAGGTGCAGGCGGAAAGAGACTCGCTCAAGACCGAGCTGGAGGGCGAGAAGACTGCCAGGAAAACGGACTCTACCAAGCAGACTGACGAGGCCAAGAAAGCTCAGGAGGAGCTGACCCAGGCGAAGGCAGCCGTCGGTCAGAAGGAGGCAGCCATCGCCGCCCTCAAGAAGCAGGTGGAGGAGAGGCAAGGCACCCTGGTCAAGATCCGCAAGCTAGCCCGCGAGTTCAAGGAGAGGAACGACAAACTGAACGCAGAGATGCTAACCCTGAAGTCTCAAGCAACGGCGACTGGCGGCGCCGGTGCCGGCGGCGGCGCTGATGGGACTGCAGTGGCTTCGCTGACCAAGGAACTGGACGAGCTGAAGAAGGAGAAGGAAGAGCTGAAAAAGTCGGAGGCCGAGCATCTCGAGATGCTGGAGGAGGCCCAGGGCAAGATTGAGGAGCTGGAAGACAAGACCAAGGAGGACCAGGACAAGATCGAGGGCCTGGAGCGCACTGTGGAGGACCTGCAGACCAAGCAGGCCAGGTTCAGAAATGTCCTCACCAAGATTCGTGCCTCCACCGGTCCGGAAGGAGCCGATTCCGGCCGCGCTTTGGCTGCCACAGAGCTTGAGAACCGAATGAAGGTGGAGGAGGAGTTTGAGAGGTTCAAGAAGGCAACGCAGACCCAGATGAAGACCCTGCAGCAGGAGAGGACCAACCTTGTCCGAGAAAGGAACAAGATTCGGGCGGAGCTGGTCAAGAAGCAGCAGCAGGCGTCCCAGGCAGCGGCCGCGACCTCGTCCACTACCTCTGCGACCGCCGCCGTCCCAGCCACTGCGGCCGCCACCCCACAGGAAAAGCCCGCGCCTGAGACTGTCAGCGTGAAGCCCCAACCGGCAGCGGCCACCTCGGCTCAGCAGCAGCAACAGAGGCAGAAGCAAGCCATCGCTGCACACATCCAACCCTTGCGTGCATCTCCTGCCACCGCCACCATCCGGCCCCAAAGGGTGCCTCGCTCCCCGGCGGCGGCGGCGGCCGGTGTTCCTCCGGCGGGGCAATCCCCATCGTCGACGGCACCTTCGAGTACTACAACTTCCACGTCCTCTGAGGTGCCGCAGGTGTCAGTGCAGCCCACCGTCGTCTCCGTCAGTCCCAACGCGGCAGCCGCGGCAGCCCCGTCGGCACCTCAGGCACAGCAGCAGGCGTCCCCGGCCGCGGCAGCAGTCCCAACTCCGATCTCTGCGACTGCTACCGTCGCCGCCGTCGCCTCTCCGATCGTGGCTCCTGTTCAAGGATTGAATCCTGTTGCCACTGAGTTTGTCCCGATGTCTGCGTCGGTGCCCGAGATTGCTCCGACAACCCCTGTCTCTGCCGCCGCTACGCTTGCCCCTCTGTCGACGCCAGTGGCGGCTGCGGCATTGGTTCCCGCCGCTCCTGCAGCACCGGCTGTGACTCTGCAACCGTCGGAAGAAGCCCAGCAGCCTGTCGCAGAGGCCCAGGGCGACGAAGTGGTCGCGGAGCCTGTTCCTGTTGCGGTTGAGTCTCCAATGGAGGAGAACCCTCCGGCGGGGCCAAGCAGTGGCACGGAGGACGGAGGAGGAGCACCGCCTGCCGCCCCCGCTTCTGCCCCCAAGCGCCAGAGGGAAGACGTCGAAGACCAGGGTGATGATAATGCCAAGAGGGCCCGCACTGCCGCCTCCACCCAGGAGGGCGGCGACGACGACGTCGTTGTGCTTACCTCTGACGAAGAGGACGAGAACGAAGCGGAGGCTGCCGCGGAGGAGGCCGACGGCGAGGAGGAGGAAGAGGATGACGACGACGAAGAAGGCGAAGGCGAGGAAAGCGAAGAGGAGGGAGAGGTGGAGGACGTCGCGGACGACAACGACGAGGTTGAAGAGGTCGCTGAAGGCGAGGTGGAGGAGGGAGACGACGACGATGCCGAAGAGGGCCAACTGCAGATTGCGGAGCAGCCGGAGGAAGAGGCTCAGGAAGTTGAAGCTCAAGGGGCTGTTATGATGGACTTCTCCACAGAACAAGAAAGTCCTGCCACTGAAGTCCCTGCAGCAACTGCCGCGGTAAGTTCACTTTAATTTTTTGCAAT
>JAAUYB010015136.1_pt1 | contig 10960 bp, 16 predicted proteins | sample 7278071 | NCBI WGS metagenome assembly JAAUYB01 (sample SAMN14350121, study PRJNA611818) | marine sediment metagenome | isolation source: surface marine sediment (1.8m) | place: French Polynesia: Moorea | collected 2018-08 | reverse complement strand
GTTCCGAAAGACCCTGATATCTTTTGCAGCTGGTCAAATCCCCGTCGTCGTCGCAGTTGCTGTCCCCAGTGAGTATGAGGATGGGTGAGGGGGGGAGGGCGGGCGGGCGGGGTGCACTTTTACGCCCGGCCAAACACCCAGCCCCAAAACCCCCTTCCTCCTCCTCCCCCCACTCAACCCAAAAACTCATCCTCTTCCGCCGCAGCCGCCTTCGTCGTTTGATAGGAGGACGAGGAGGGAGGAGGGAGGAGGAGGAAAGGCATCCTCTTCCTCCTCCAAAAATCTATTTCATCCCCCTCCTCCCCCCCCCCCTCCTTTTAAGAAGCCTCCTTTTGGGTGAGGCTCGGTCGTCAAAAGAAAGTTTTTTTCGCCCGTTCCGTCGCGGCGGCGGGAGGGGGGCGGCCTCGCGCGGGGGGAGGAGGAGGAGGATCGCGAGACACAAAACTTTTGCGGCGGCGTCGCCGTTGTGGCTGGAAAGTGGCCTGGATGGGGTGGGTGGGTTTACTGTATATAGTTGCCATCAGGGGTCAGCAAAGATGCCCAATGATAATTTATATTTGGGAAAAGTGGACATTTTTGTCGTGTCGCAGCGAGTATACAAATGTTTGGTGCATTTTTTCCCCGGTGGCAACCCTGCACCTCGACCTCTTCCTCGCGGCGTCGGTGGCGGCGTCGGTGCCACTTTGATGATGCCGCAAAAAAGAGAGTAAAAAAGGACAACTTTGATGATGCCCTCTCCTCTGACGTGGCGGGGGGGGGGGGACGGACGCGGAAAGAGAAAACAACCGCGGGGGAGAAAAAGTTTATATTTTCTGGCTCTTTTTGCAAATTCGGGGGCGCCTCTCCCACTTTTTTCGAGGAGGGGGGGGGGCGACCTGAGAAGGTGGGCGGAGTTCGCAAGCAATAGGCTTGTTTGTCGAAGGGGTCGATTCTCCTTTCTTCCTTCTTCTTCGCCGTCGTCGCCCCGCGAAAAAGGGAAGGGAAGAAAGAAAGAAAGAAAGGCGCGAGAGAAGGAAAGTTTGGGCTTAAAAAATTTACGAGATAACTTTTCTGGCAGGAACATTATCAAGGAGAAGAGGGGGGGAGGGGGGGGCAAGAGGAGGAGGAGGAGAAAAGGAAGAGAGAAAGAGGCTTTTTGCAAAAAGGAAAGGACGAGGAAAATAAGAAAAAAAGGGTTGAAGGGGGAAGGTGAAGTCTTTTTTTCCTTTAGCGCAATTACTAAATCCAATCCCGCAAGAGAGAGTGTCGGAGAGTTGGGCGGTTTTTTTGCCCTTGCACTTTTGGAATAAGAAAATCTGTACTTCCATGGGAAAGTGAGGATTTGGGAATGACAGTTTGCTGGCTCTTTCAAGGGGTCAAGTAGGATCCCTCGCCATTCCAAAGTCAAGTTCCGAAATCAAAAGTTGTAATTGAATAAAGGCTGTTGTAAGCGGGGGAAAACCAAAAATCAATCCGTTTCCTTTCATGCAGATAAAAGGTAAGGTCTTGTATCAAAACTAGCCGAAAGAAAATGTGCCTAATTATATACAACCAAAAGAATAAAACAGAAGTACATTCTTATACAAATAGCTAAACAGTTGTCCCAGCAACGAACGATCTGTTTAGTGGGATTTCTTGAATATTTCGGGCGAAAAATAATATTATTTTCTAAAGCGACTATTCCGCGTAAGCCGAAGCGAACCGTACGTGGGGTAGGGTTGAACGGGAATTGACAGATTTCAATTCCCGGGAGTCGAGCCTAGGAAAACTCGAATACCCGGGTACCCGGGCGGGAAATCGAGCTTAATAATGTCTACTTTTAGGCCTAATTTTGAAGCATTAAAATATTTTTCTGACTATGATTTTGTAAGAAAACGATTGGAGAATCTATTATTTATTTTCTTCACCTTTATGAAAAAGGTTGGTTTATCTGTAAAAAACTAAACTTGAAAACAGCATTTTTAAGACCCGGGATTTAGTTTGAGAAATCCCGGGATTCGAGCCTCCAAAAATCAACCGGGTACCCGGGAAATCGAGTTCGAGCTTTTCCCGCCCGTTCAACCCTACCTGGTACCCGACGGAGCCTGTACCTCCCTCGCGGCCGGTCCCAAACGGAAGAAAGTGCCACCAGTGGTCCTTGGAACTGTGTTCAGCTCCTGGCTGTTGAACCTGATCACTTTCGAATCCTGCTGTTGTTGATGTTGCAGCACTTGCTGCTGCTGTTGGGGAGCCCACCTAGGGGGCAGGTACGCTCCCGAGTTGACGAATCCGCTGTCTTGCTGTTGCTGTTGTAAGTGCTGCTGCTTCTGTCTGGGCACAAGTGGCATCACGGACGGGCTCTGATCCTCCGCTTTTTGGAATGACCTCGCCATCTCCATCACGTGTCCTCGGGATCTCCTCCTCAGCGTGTCGTCCGTGTCAGCCTCGTATCCGTCGGGCCTGCAGAGAGAAAATTAGTCAGCTGCAACTTCCGGTGGGCGGAGGAATCCAAATTTCAATTTGCCGGACCTGAATTCAAAGAAAGATGAAGTAGAGGCATCCATCTCGCTGTCGGTTCCTCCTCCCCCTCCAAATGGGGCAGTTGCTCCATTGGAGGGTGCTTTGGCCGTCGACGACTGATCCTCCTGGCTCATGTCCATCAGCCAGGAGTCGGTCATCTTGCTGGAGCCGCCGCCAGGGCCAGCATTCTTGGACCAGGTGTTGGAGGACGAGTGACGCTCCAGGGTGCTGTTGGCAGTGACGGTAGCGCTACTGTCGTAAGCTCCAGAGCCACGCTGCTGCTGTTGCTGCCGGAGCTGCTGCTCAAACTGCGCGGATGAGAAAGAGGAATTTGAAGCTGTCATGTTCAGCAGAGTCTCGGACTGGAAAGACGACGACGAAGCGTTGTTGATGTTGGCTGTGCCAATAGCCACTGGGACAACCGCTGCTGCCTCCCCACCTCCGCCCTCCGTCTCTGGCCTGGCGAGGGGACCGGCGGCAACGCTACTACTTTTGTTAGTTTGTCTGTCTATGGTACAGGGTGTCTCGGCGCCGTTGTCAGCATTCTTGCCGGCTAGCAGGAGTGACCTGGCGGCGCTGGGAGGCCCGACTTGGGATCGAAACTTGCCAGGGACCCTCAGGGAGGAATACTGGTTCCACGTTGAAGGACTGTCCTCTACCTGCGGGTCCACCTCCGACTCACTGTGCCAGCCGGGGACAAACTTTGTGGGCTTTGGCGGGGGGGGTCCTTTATCCGCCAGAGGGGCGACTACGGGGTCGGGCTTGAAGGGAAAGGGCTCTAGCTTTGGCAGGTTCCAGACGTCATCACTCAAGCGACGGGACGGGGACAAAGCGGAGGACTGATCCCGTCCAGGTCTTGTGGGGGATGGGACAAGAGGAGAAGCGCGATGGAGGCCGAGGAGGGGAACGAAGGAGGAGTCGACAGAGGAGCTCCTGCTCCTTCGACTGTGTCCTATGTTTCCGCGCGCGCCGCCGAAGCCGAGGGAGGAGATAGATCTCATGGTGGCGAATGCTCCCGGAGACTTTCGTCCGGGCGGGAGCACCCGGACGGCGCCGGGAATCTCCTCCGGTCGGATTGGGGCGTTGGCTGATGCCGTCGGCGTCTCGCTCCGACCGCTCGGAGGAGGTGCCTGCATCGGAGATTCCTCCTCATCCTCCTTCGCCCCTTCCTCCTCGGCCGCTGCCGCTGCTGCCTCCGCCTCCGCCGCGTCGGCCTCCTCTACCTTCTGCTCCAAGATCTTCACCTTTTCTCGGACGCTGACAAACTTCTTAGGCTTCTTTGCCTTGTTTGTGTCTTGCACGTGGACGGTAGTGGACTGGGAGCTGATAGAGATCTCCTCGTCAATGGCGGTCGTGGAGGTAGTCATGGTGGTCGGGTCTGGAGAGGAGACGTTTGACGGACAGGTGCCGGGGAGGCTGGGGGATGGGGTGAGAGCGGAGGTCTTCAGCTCTGGCGTGACGGTGAGGGTGTCTGATGCATGTTGCTGTTGGAAAACGGTCCGTTTGACAACGTGCTGATGATGCATCTGGTTTTGTCCCTGTTGGTACGAATCCTGCCCAGCATCAGGTAGAGCCTGTTGCTGGAAAATCGGTTGCTGCTGCAACTCCGTTGGCCTCAATTGGTTTGGAGCAAAGTCATGCTGAGGTTGAAGAGATGTGTGAGGTGTCTGCTGCTGCTGATACTTTTGGTGGGCGATTTGTCGTGTACCCTCATCTTGCTGATCCTCTTGTTGTTGTCGCAGTTGCTGCTGTTTCTTCAAAAAAAGCTGATGTTGTTGCAGCTGAGACTGCGGCTGGAAAAACTGCTGCTGCTGCTGCTGCTGCTGCTGCTTCTGTTTTTGTTTTTGATGCTGCTGCTGCGACGAGAAAAACTTAGATTGTTTCTGCTTATGCATCCTCCTGGGGAAGGTCCAGGATCCTGCGTTTGCTGTTTCCGGGGCAGTCTTGGACCTCCAATCCTGTATCATGGCATCCTCCTCCCTTAAACGCTCCTCCCACATTTTCCTCACGCTCTTGGTTTCTTGCCTCTTCTCCACAGCCTCGCAACTTCCAACACCATCCACCTGCTTCGGTTGAGTAGGCAAATTCATGTCCGACTCTTGGAAAAACTCTTCTGCAGAGTGATAGGCGACTTGGTCTTCTTCCCCTCCCTGCGGCAATCCCTCGACGGAGAACTGCGCTTCCAGGAACAGAGGGTCCGATGGCGGCGGTGGCTGCCGCTGCTGCACGACAGGCTGAGGCGCTGGAGCCGCCGAGGCCACCCTTACCCTGACCTCCTCCCTTGTCTCCACCGTCTCGTAGGTGGTCCTGGTAGTGGATCTCTGTTGCTGTGCGAATGCTGTTCGCCATTGCGGCTTCCTCAGCTCCCGCTCCAGCCGTTCGATGTCGTCGTTGCTTTCCCACCTGGGCGGCCCAGGCGGGGAAGGGCGACGAGACTAAAAGGGTGGGCCAAAATATGGTACTTATTATCGCAACAAAAAAAAACGGACAGAAAGCGTCATTCCACCTTGTTTCCGTCGCTCCTACCCGGCCCCAGATTTGGCCTGACCCTGCGGTAGTAGTATGTGGCAGCCACATCGTCCTCATTGTCGCTGAGTGACCTCCACTTGCAGGGGATGTGGCCCTCAAGGTCGGACTCGTAGTCGGAGTAGTACATCTCGCCCTTGACGAACTTGGACGGCTTAGGCACCTTGCCACGATTCCGCTTTCTGTGGTGATGCTGGTGCTCGTCCGGACGGAAGGGGAAGGGGTGGAGCTGCGGCAGCGGGCGGCGCTCACCGAGCCTGTGTTCGCTCAAGATATTGAGTGCCTAGGGGACAGAGCCGAAACTTTTTTATGTGCATCCGGAGAGTAATATTGTCTGAAAAACCTGGCTTTGGCGGACCATCATTGGCCGATGGTTCTGCGGCGAGTGCTGCTGTGGCGCTAGCGGCTGTGGCGGCGGCTGTGGCTGTTGTGGAGGCGGTTGCTTCATCTCCTGGATGACGGTGAGCTTGACAGCACAGGCACCGTCTCCGGCGAAGTTGAACGCCCTGGCCACGTACATGCCTTCATCCTTGCGCTGAAATATTTGTTAAAAGTTAATTTATACCACAGCCGTACAATAATTAAGGGGTGGTTGTAACTGAGGGTATACTTTTTTGAGCGATAAATTCCGAGAGTTGTCCAAAGGCTTGTTTTGTTTTTGTTTTTCCCAAAACGGGTGCTACAATTTATGTTTCCCCAAAAACCTGTCCTTTGAACATTTGTCATTTTAAGTGACAAATTCCGAGAGCCGTCTAAAGCCTAAAGGCCTATTTTGGGCACCTAAAACGGGTAATGCACGTGTCTCCCCGAAAACTGTTCTCCCAACTGGACCACGAAGTAGTGAAATTGGGCCCAAAGTGGGCCCAAAAATTCAAAGGGGACAGAGCGGTAGTAGTGACGGCCAAATTTAGCGTAAAATTCTGGCAGGGACTACTTTTTAACGTCGTACATTTTTTGGGGGGGTGGCTCTTCATAATTGTGTTCGTGCGCAAGAGATGTAGGCCCTTTTCCACTTCCAGGGACATCGCATTCGCATCCCCGGGCGCTTTTTTCTTTTCTTTTCCTTTTTTTTAAAAAAAATGAATGTATTTTTTGTGGCATTTTTTGTAGTCCTGTGTGAAGTTTTCAAATGAAATGAAGCTGAAATCCAAAGCTCCGTTCAAGTTTTGGAAAGGCGATGACAGCGAGAAGTCGTCGCTGTGGGAAAAAGAGGAGCACCCCCTCCGGAACAACAATATGGGTTTCACCGACACCGAGATACGGCACCGGTTCATCCGTAAGGTCTACTGCATCGTCCTCCTACAGCTGACTGTGACCTTCGGCATGATCTTCCCCTTCGCCTTCTACATGCCGCTCAGGAAGGTGGCCAAGAAGTACTACGCCCTCGCCTTCGTGTTCTTTTGCCTCGCGTTCTGTGTCCTCCTTATTATAGTGTGTGGTCCCCGCGCGCTGCGCCGCAAGTTCCCCATCAACCTGATCCTGCTCTTCTGTTTCACGGTTCCTTTGGGCCTGTGCATCGCCTGGACTATCTCTGCCGCCTATGAGCGCTACGACAAATGGACGGTGCTCATCGCCTTCGGACTGACAGTCTGCGTCGTCCTCTCGTTCACCGCCTTCGCCATGCAGACACGGATTGACATGACCAAGTGGAAAGGGATCGCGTGCCTCTTGGTCTTAGGGGTCTGCGTCATGACCTGTGCCTGGAGTGCGGTGGCAGCCTTGGTGGCTATGGACAAATTCACCTACAATTTAATTGAGCTGGCCGTTGCCACTGTTGGTTTGCTTGCCTACATTGTTGTTCTTGTGATCGACACTCAGTTGCTACTGGGTGGGAAGCACAAGTACGCTATATCGCCAGAGGACTATGTCGAAGGGGCCCTAGCCATTTATTTGGATATTGTAAACATTTTCATGTTTATCCTAAGGATTCTTGCCGCCGCCAAGGGTTTGAGCGGCGATTAGCTATTCTACTACGTATGATTGTCCTGTTCCAGAATTATACATACGTATATATGTCATGTGATTTGAACGATTTTCAGTGCTTCATTTTCACTCACTAACCTGCACATCCAAGATGAGAAGGTTCCACTTGTTTCCCTGCCTGGTAACGACGAACCTGTCCCAGGCGGTCCCCTTCCCTGGCTGCACCTTCCTCCCGTCCTTGATCCACTCCACCTCCGGCTCCGGCTCCCCGCGGACCTCCACCTCCAGCGCCATCGCCTTCTCTCCCTCGGCCACCGCCACGGAGGCCTCCGGACGACTCACGAACGAGGGCGGAGACGCCTTGGTCGTATTCTCCCTTTCGAACTCTTGCTGCTGGACGCTGGTCTGGGTGGAGATGGCGTGCAGGCGCTTGCCGGCCTTCACGCTCAGGCTGCAGGTGGACTGGCACCAGCCGAACTTGTTTGAGGCGCGCACTTTATACTCTCCTGCGGAAAAATAGATTATTTCAGTTTCTCCACAGCAATCATGATTCGTTTTGTTCCTGAAACTTATCATCACCATTTTCCCAAATTTTCCATGCGCCGTAGCACATCAACTATTTTGTACTGTTTGTTGCACGTAGGCAATGTAATTAACCTGCTTGATCTTTTTTGATGGATGTGAATGTGAGCCTGTGGGCACCGTTTGCCCCGCGCGCCACGGCCACTCCCACCCCAGCCTTGTCCGTCACCGGTATGTTGTTCCTGAACCAGACTACCTCCGCCTCGGGCGAGGCGGTGACGACGCACTCCATCGTTACCTCTTGACCCTCGATGGCTTCGAGGTTCCTCAGGGGGACGTAGAACGCTGGCTTGTACCTCTTCTCCTCGTCTTTGTGCACGACAACGACAGTCTTCTCTTTCCTAATTTTAGAGAAAAAGATCTTTACCCAGAATACCCACACCACTTTACATGATATGCGATCGATGTCTTACGTAAATGATGTATTACGTTCTCCCCCTCCTGCTGCTGCTTCCTGCACCGTTAGCTTTGCGTGGCTCTCGGCGTACCCGGCCGAGTTGGAGGCCCTCAGGCTCCAGTTGGCCGAGTCCGCCACGAAGGTCTCGTCGATGTCCAGTGTGCAGAGGCCGTCAGGGAGGCAGGTCGTCCGGTAGTCAGAGTTGCCTCCGCTCTTCACAGGAACGCCGTCTTTGAACCACGTGATCTGCGGCGGCGGGATCCCGCTCATCCTGGATATGTGAAAATGAAATGTTGCTTACTGTAACATACATCGCGAAATAATGTTTCCCCAATTCTTGCTGTTTCGTTTCACCTTGCGACCATCCTGCACCTGCTTCCCTCCTTCAAGACCTGGTCCCTAAGCGGTTCCGAAAATAGCGGGGCCACCTGCTGCTGCCTCACGTCCGTCACCGCATCCTTCACAAAAGGCCTCACAGGCGGAGGCTTGGCGGATGCCTTCGCCCTCAGCGTGGCCTCCTCGGCCGCCCGGCGGGCATCCTCCGCTTGCCGTGCCGATCTCCTGCAACAAAAAAGAAAAATTGTGGTTCGATGCTTATTGTGCCGCATTCAACAATTAGGCCATAGGCGTACAGTTTATTAACAGGAAAAAAAATCCCCTCTCCAAAAAAACACCTTGCTGCTTCGGCTTCCGCTCTCGCCGCCCTTGCGTTGGCCTCTGCCTCTGCCTCCGCTCTCGACACCCTCATCGCTTCCTCCTGCGACGACGCCCCCCAGCTCCTTCTCCCCTTGCCCTCTCCCTTGGCCTGCCTGAGCAGGGAGCGGAGGGCTTCCATCGACTCGTTAAGCTCCCTCTGCAGCCTCTGCACCCTCTCGTGGCCCTCGCTCCCGAAGGCCTCGCTCGCAGCAGAAGCCAGCTTCAGACAATTGTCGTCCTGAAAAGCATCAGGTTGAAAAAATATCATCCCTACTGAAATGGACGGATGTCTTTGGTGATCTCATTTTTGTTACCTGCTTCTTCCTGTTGGCTTGCATATACCCCTCAACCTCCCCTCTGACCCTCCCTGCCTCCCCTTCAGGCCCCTCTGCCATCCTCCTGGACCATGAGAGCACCGACCGGTTTGCCTCTCGGAGGAAAAGCTCAATGCCCTCGAGCAGTCGAATGTACTCCTTGGCCGCCTCGGCCGAAGAGCGGCGATCGGCCAGGAGGTCGGCCAGGGCCCTCCACCTCTCCTCAGCATGGCTTAGGCCCATTCTATATTAATAAAAATATTTTCTGACCATTTGGGAAACTTCATTTCTTTGCTTTGCCTAATTGTAGCTGCGTGCACGGGCATTTCTTCGGCCATCTGCTCCCCCTCCGCCCTCCGCCTCCTCAGGCGCTCCTCCAGCTCTGGCGCCTCCCTCCTGGCGCATTCGTCGAGGAACCTGACGGCCGCCTCCGCCGCGGGAGCGCTCGCCGACGCGCCAGACAGGGCCGTCTTCAGCCTCACCTCTTCCTCCAGCTGATGGATGTCGTCCGAGAGGGACCGGAGGCCGCCGGCAAACAAGCAGAACCTTTTAATAAGTATTTATGAAAACTTCCTTTTGTTTTTGCAACACGTGAGAGTCGAACCTTGCGTGTTTTGTTAGCGCTGCCTTCCTGTCCTCCCACGCTGCGTCGAACTCCCTCTGCCTGTCGTCCACTGCCGCGGCCATCGCCCGCCGGTCGCGCGCCAGAAGACGATTCGACTTGAGTTGGCCCATCTTGTCTGCGATGGAGTCCCTCTCGCGGCGGGCGAAGCGGAGAACCTCCAGCAGGGAGGAGCGGGCGGCCTCGTGCTCGCGGGCCATCAGCTCTGCCTCTGTCTGTGGTCAAGGTCATTAACACACATTAACATCAAGAACCAGCTATAAGAACAACAGCAACAGCTGCGGCAGCAGTTGAATCAAATGTAACAATAATACTGTAAAAACAGCGACGGTGATAGAGACAAAAAATTTAAAAAAATCGAAATCATACCACGTTATTGGGCACGTTCCCCTGCTTGTACTGCTCCATAAGGTTGGTCATGGTCTGGTCCAACTCGGCGTAGTTCTTGAAAAATGGCAGGAGCATCTGCAGGATGAGCTCGTACTCGCTGAAGAGCAACTGGAGCGCCTTCAGCTTCTGCTTAAGATCTGCCGCCATCCTCCTGGCTTCGTCCTCCTTCTCCACCGGCAGATTGCTCCCCGACGACAGCAGCTCCTCCGTCCGGGAGATGAGGCCAACGAAGCGCTCCTCAACCATTCTCTGACGAGGAAGGGCAAGGGCGCGCTCCTCAAGGCTGCAGGTGGGATCACAATTATTTTGCTCTTTAAAAAGAAATGCGTGTATGTGGCAAGAGAAATATCATTTCCCACCTGATGACAACCTCCCCCGGCCTGTCGAGCCTCTCCCCCGCCACGATTGGGAACAGCTCCGCGTCCACCCTCAGCGTCACCTCCATGGACTCCCTCTTCTCCCTGTCCAGCCGACCCCACTCCTCCTCCACCAGACGGTTGTCGCGCACTTGGGCGTCAAGACCTCGCCAAGTCTCTGATAGGGAGAACTGGAAGGCAATTTCAGAATAATTCTTTTGCCTTTCCTTCTTGTGTATTAAAATAAAGTGTCCTTACCAGCATATTTTGCAGCCTCTCCATGGTCTCCTCTACGTATCTCGCTCCCCTCACTTCGTCCTCGTCCGAGGCCGAACACCTCCCCAGCGCCTCCTTGGCCTTCCTGCCCTGGTTGAGCGCCTGCGAGCAGAGCTGCCTCACCAGTCCCCTCGCCTCCCTAGGGTCCGACTCCTCTTTTCCCCTCTTGCCCGCCTTTTGCCCCGCCATCTCCCGCTCGGCCTGCTCCGCCAGGCGGGTGAACTTTTCCACCGCCTCGGCCGCAGAGATGCGACGGTTGACCCGGCTCAGCAGGGATGACAGGCGGTGCTTGGCCGAATCCATCCGCCTAAAAAAATTATGGTTTTGTGGCCATTCGTAGGATATTTTATGTTGCTATACTACAGCTGAACCAACTGTTGCTGCTTCAGCAGTTGCTGCT
>JAAUYB010020074.1_pt1 | contig 10962 bp, 12 predicted proteins | sample 7278071 | NCBI WGS metagenome assembly JAAUYB01 (sample SAMN14350121, study PRJNA611818) | marine sediment metagenome | isolation source: surface marine sediment (1.8m) | place: French Polynesia: Moorea | collected 2018-08 | reverse complement strand
TTGATTCTCACCTGAGCGTCGCCAGCGCCTCCGACAGTTTTGCGTCCCAGTAGCACTGAAGGTTGATCTCCAGGAATTCGTGGAAGATCTCCAGACCAGAATCGAGCTGGCAGCACTGGAAAAAGATTTTTGTTATTTATCATTTTTAAAGTTTTTTTGTTTTCTTTTGTTCTGCACTTTTTCACAAGAATCAAAACGTGAGAAATAGCTTACTTTGCAAAAAGAAAAGGAAGCTAAAATGCGAAAAGAAAAGTTTACCTGCTCGCTGAATGGAACGCATGTGGGGCAATTCCCCACGGAGGAGGAGGCTGAGGAGGAGTTTGAGGACCCGTTCGAGGAGGAGGACGAACTGACTGCGGACTGGACCGACGCCCTCCCGGTCACCGAGGCAGAGGCCGCATGGGCAGAGGAAGAAGGGCCGGTCGTGGTGGGAGGGTCCCTAATTTGAAAAAGGATTTGAATTATTATTTATTGTATTTGGGAAATATTTGCGTTTCTCAATTGAACCTGAATATCTGCACGAGTAGCGCCTGCTGCATAAAGGCAAACTGTTCGGCCGCGTTCAGCACAGCAGAGGTCACAACAGCCTCAATATGAGGCTGCTGCTGTTGTTGCTGTTGTTGCTGCTGCTGCCTGGACCTCAGCTGCAGCGTCCCTCCGTTTAGATTTGACTCCGCCACAGACATGGCGTCGCCCTGCAGGCAGCTCACCGGCATTTTTGTTAAGAACACACTTGATTTTCCCACTTTATAAAAATAAATATTGTTTTCTTTCTTTTGCTTGGTTTCACAAGCTACTTCTTCTTGCACAGTTTTTCGCACTCACGCTTTGTTTTTCCCAAACTCTTCTCTTCTCTCCACTTAATTTTTATGGTGGGAAGTTGCGAAATGTTTTTCCTCTTTTTCTTCTCCTTTCTTAATGAAGGATGTCCTGTGTGCACTTCTCCTCAAGACTCTGGATTTCCCTTATTATTTTCGCCGAAAATGCTATTGTTTCTCAGGCGCCACTTTTTTTCTTCTTTTGATTTTTTTCAGCCGGCGGCGTCCCATTTAAAAGGTTTGCTTTTTTTGGGAAAAACTCTGTATTGCGACACACTCGAAAAAAGAAGCCCACTGGGTTTTTCCCGAAAAAGTGAAATAATGCATGGGAAAAAGACTTTTTTATATTTTTATGTGCGACCGCGAGGTGAGGGGGGTATCTTCTTGTTTTTCCCCTTCCACGGGTCTTGGAACCGAATTTGTTGTTTTCCACACTTTTGTCAAGCAAGTGTGATGCACTGACTGCGTCAGAAATGTCTTGATCAGATGTCACTCTCACTTTAATTTTTTGCGAGCTTTTCGGAACTTTTGTCGGTCCTTGTTATTTTACCCCTCCTCTATTTCTGGTGAAAGTGGAGCGAGTAGCGATCGCCGCAATTTGAACCCCAAGGCGATTTTCCCCTCTCTCCTCCTTCACTTTTTTCAACCCCCTCTCACTTTTATTTTCCGCAGATGTCCATTTCCCGCATTTCGACAAAAGAAAGGAGAGGGGGGAAATTCCTGGCACCTTTAAATAGCACTTCCTGTCACTTGAGTACGAAGCGTCCGTTTCCGTAACTGCTTGCAATATTTCGGCGACTTCCTACACACACAGGCGGTTTTACCCGACGAAACACTAAAAAAATCCGTTCAGTTAAACCTGTTGATTTCAGGAAGTAAAACTTCCTTTGAATTTCTTGTAACACTTCTTCGGATTATTTTTTTTGTTTCGTCGGGCTTTTCGGTGTGTTTCCTCTTTGCGTTTCACGGTTCGTAAAACTCTCTCCTCCGCTCTTTTTAGCCAAGGTTGACAGATGAAATGCGCCGCTGGAAAAAGGAGAGAGAGAGAGAAGAGAGAGAGAGGATGCTGCCAATGTCGCGGCCTTCAATTTTTCGCAATGATTTTCCCGCCGCAATACCATATGCACTTGGTTCGGAGGTTTCCTGGAGCGTATGAGTAATATACGAAGGTGGTTTTCTTTTTAATCAAGCAGCCAGGTACTGTTTTTGCTTCACCTTTCTAGTCTCGTTTCCACTCACTTGGACGAAAACCGAACGGATCTCGTTCCTTCTTCTCCCCCACCTCCTCCAATCTTTCACCTCATTATACACATCCGCTGCTGTTGCACCCTCCTCAAACTCGGGTGCATTTTCCTCCTTCCCCCCCCCCTCCGAACGAACGAAATTCCGAAACACAACAAAGCACGCACGGCGGAGGGAAGCAAAGGGGAAGGAAGGCTTCCGGAGTGGGATTCGCCGACTTTTTTTCTCCGTCACCTCTGTATATAACTTGAAACGCTTTTTTGTGGCGCGAGTTATTCGCACTGATGTTTATTATGCACGGGCACTTCTTTTTCCCTCCGAAAACCTTTGGTGAATTCGGGCGTTGACCTCGTTTTGTAAATGCAACGAGGTTTCCTTCCCCCCCTTATCTTCGCTCCCCTTACTCTCGATGCTGCTGTTTTCCTTTCCCCGGAAAAAAAGCGTCGAAAAATTAGAAAATGTTCTTTTTTTCTCCGGTGCCAATCGGGTCCCGTTTTCGGAAGATATGGGAGACGAAGAAGGATCCTCTTTGGAAGCGGCTTCTTGAACCCTGGGGTGACCTCTGGTTGGTTGGTTGGGGGTAGCAGTCAACCGCCAGATTCCATCTGGAAGAGAGAAGATGAGAGAAGCATGGGGCTTGAACAAGAATTATACTTTGGCAAAATACTGTACACACAAAAGTACATGAGCTAACATAAGTCCAAATTCAAGACATTAGGCAGCAAATTTTAAAGAAATATATTTTAGTATATACGGGGAAACTCTATTAAAAATAATTTTAAGACCGAGAAACTAATCTTGGGTTTCTCGTCATGAAATCAAAGAGGAAATTTGACAATTTCTATCTCTCTGTGACGGTTTCGAAATTCCTCGTCCGCCAGACATTCACACATTCTTCTTCTTCCTCCCACTGATTGAAATCCAAGACTCCTTAACTTAAACCAACAATATTTCTCGTCTTCCAAACTATAAGTGAACTCGAGCGAGACAAACTGCCTTTGAGTTTGTCCCTTTCCTTGACGCCCATTTATCAAGATACGGGTTGGGGGGAAGGAAGGAAAAAGGAGGCAACAAAAACAAAGATTTCCCGTCTCGTCTCGCCTCAGGTATGAAACTGGAGGCCACGCCCCGCACATCCGTTTCCCATATTCGGGAGAGGAAAAAACGGAAATCTCGCTTGAATGTCACCCAATCATATTGTTACAGATGCGTACCTTCTCGCATCCATGATTTTTGAGACTCTTTTGCTTAAAGTTATGTTGAATTTTGGGCAAAGAAAGAAAGAGGCCAAAAAGGATTTTAGGGGGACCAAATATATGCCGAGTAACCGTCTTGAAAGATGGCAAAAACCCTATCTTTTTTATCATCATTTTCCCCGCTCTCGAGTGTGCCAGGTCACAAAATACCCCACCACAATGAACCCTTTCTTGCTCTCCTGTCACGCAAAAAAAGAACTTTTTCCCAGGTACCAATTTATTTGAAGACGGCGGAGAAAAACATGTGAGATCCCTCACTTACAAAAAGACCTGATGGAATAATAATAGGTCAGAAAGAGTGCCTCCAACTCAAAAGACGTAATTCAATCCTGACTTTTTGCATTTTCCCACACACGCGGCTCCAGAAAAAAAACTCTTTCGTCGTGACACCATTTTCTCACGATTTAGGAAGACCCGCGAGAAAGGGAATTGATCAGACGTGGGCATTACCAAATTTATTTTTTCAAAACATATTTGCCAATAGAAAATCCCTGTGGTTTGTAGCAATGACGAAAGTTTGCAGTTTCTGTTTAGTTTTACTGCTTTCCTTAGTATGTTGTATTTTTCATTCGTAAACAATTGAGGCGAAAGAAAAGGTGGGAGAAGGAGGTGGTGGGGTTTGTTGAGATGCGAATCTCCTCTTTCTTCGCCTCGTCTTCCCCCCCTTTTCTCAGGTGGTGCTGCTACTGTGTGTGCTGGTTTGTGGGAACGAGAAGTCCCGGGTTGATGTGTTGTTCCCACAAATCCAGGTCGGTCGAGGGTCGCTCGCCGATTGGGCAAATAAAAAACTACATCAATGGCGAGAGAGTTTTTTCGTGGAAAAAAAGACTAATTATTTTTTTTCTTTTATGCGTTTGTTCGTGGCTGAAGTTTGAAAAGGAATTTGAAGCATATGCAACAACGGATTTTTGCTAGCTTTTGAAACATACTTTTTGCCCTTTTTTGCGAGAGTAGACATGCTGATTTTGTCTTTTTCCCAGACTATAACGCTCAAGCAAGTATTAGGAATGTCTCTGGCGGAAGGAGCCAGATAAAAACATCAGCTAAAATTTTCCCGCATGGAAAAGGCAAAAAAATCTTTTTTATTTCCCTCTCTTGAGTGTGGCCTCATTTTCGTGCCAAATAAAGCGTAAAGATAGTTTGGTACGTCAAAGCGTGGTGCGTGTACGAGGAGAAAAAAAGGCTCTTTGTACGGTTGCGCAAAAAAAGTCAATTACTGCCGGTCTATTAAGCTATTGCGCTCTCAGATCTGATGCTCTCTGTACAACCGTACAAATTCGAATGAATTCTAGGTTATACAAAAATTGCCAATGTCTATTTAGTTAACAATCAAGCTGTACCAAACCATTGTACACTGCAATACTACTTACAAACGCGGTTAAACTACTGTAGTTAACTTACCACGCAGTTGTTTAGTATCCAATCCTGCAGACAATTCCAAGGAGTCTCACACATTCAACCCCCACCTTTTTGACTGTCTGTGCTACAAGACAACAACAGCACCAGCATCATGCTCGAATTAACAGCACGAAAAAAAGGAGACTTATTGCGCGCAAGCAAAACCACTTCACTTCACTTCTCTCTCTCCTCCTCGATCCTCTGTGCGACTGAGTCACCAAAGTGGAGACGAGAGGAGAGGAGAGGAGGAGGAAGCCGCGTAAAACTCTTGGTTGTTACCGCTCCCTCTCTTTCCTCTCTTTCCTCCACCTGCCACCGCCGCCGCCGCCGTCCCTCCCCCCGCTTGCTCTAACTCACAGTTCCACGGAAAACAAGAGCAAAGCCAAGGTTCATTTAAGTACAATCCATAATGGTGGTTTTTTCCAAGTAACCATTTTGAAAAGAAATCGCACCAATAGCTGTTTGTTGCCTTCAACAGCAAGTGTGCTGTAAAACTGAAGTTTCCATTCAAAGACCTACCGGCGTCCCTTGTTCCCTCCAAGTGCGCAAAGGTGGCAGCAGCAAGGGAGAAGGGGACGCTAGACTCAACTACCCTCTCTCTCGTAGCTTAGGTGGTGGTGGCTGTTTCGCTCTGCGTGCAGTACCTTTACAACATTGGGGAGGGAGGGAGGAAGAAGGGAGGGAGGGAGGAAGCTCTCCTCCGCTTTTCCCCCCGCCGCCGCCGCGGCGTCGGAGGCGTATTAAAAACGCTCAAGAGAGTTTCACGCAAATACAAAAGGAAAAGCTAAATGGGAAATCGGTGGAGAGGCACACTATGATTTATGGTTTTTTTTCTGAAAGATTTTTTTCAGGGCGAAAGCTTTGTTATATCCATGCAGTTTATTTCAATATTAATTATTTGGGCGCAGCTTGAATCCAACGGGTAAAATATTGCAGGAGCTTTCAAAGAGCCCGAATCGGGTTCAGAAAAAAAATTTCGTTTGTAGCTACGTAGCTACAGACAAAAGACTTTGGCCCCCTAAGAAATAGAAACCTCATTCAAAAAAGGAAAGAAGAAAATGCTGCTTCTTGGGTGGCGCATGGAAAAGGAAGAGGGGAAACGTTATCTGTTTGACACTATTGAGGGTGCAAGTCCAGCCGAGCGGTCTTTGAAAGGCATTTTTTGCTATTCTTGAATATTCTTTGCTAGTTGAATCTTTGGTCTATCTACATGCATACGATTGTTGGTTCATTGAGAGATTCCCATAAAAAGGTTTCTTTTTAATTTTAAAGTTTATGTTTTATTTAACCTTGTTTGAGTGTCGGTAGCAAGCAAACAAGGAGGGGGATACAGAGAAATAAGGTGAAGCTGTACGTAGAGAGGAGAGGACGGAAACAATTTTTCGGCGCTGTGGGTCGGTCGATTCTGCCGGGGAAAAAGTGTCGGGTTACTAACTGTTCTCAGTTCTCTCTCTGGCCTATTTGCACGGGTTAACCGTCATTTTTTCAGAACACACTTTGTACAACAGCAAATGTCGTTATATACCGAAAAAAAGTAGTAGAAAGGGTAATAAAACCTTGGCAAATTCCCCCGCAGCAACCTTGTGATGAATGTGATTGCCCAAACTCACGCCGTCCGAAAAATATCCACTATTCCTGCGGCTGCGCAGTAGGCATTTCCTGTCACGACATATCACCTTCTTTTCTTTCCCTCACGTGCGTGTCCAGTTTGTGTCGATCCCTGGAGGGATGTTATTCGATCCTTGTTCGCACGGGCGGGGCTTCCACGCGCACAGAACTCGTTATCATGTTTGTCACAATTTCAAATCAAGTAATTCCGTTGCATATTTAACCGCTTGTGGGACTACTTCCTGTCTTCTCCTAAAACTGTAAAAAATATTCAAACTCAGAGAACCCAAAATGAAAGAAACGTTTTTGTCGCTTACATCCAAGCGTGGGAAGTGGCGCTCAATTTCTCCCCCCTCCCTTGGTAATCACGAAGGGGGCAATTGAGGATTGACCCCGAAACACCGTTGTTGAGTTTCTCCCTTTACTTTCGCCGACGAATTTTACCTGGCTCCTCTCCTCCTCCTCTTCCCTTGTAGCTATCAATAGCCCAAGCGGGGTCTCCCCTCCGCCCAGCGAGGAGGGAGGAGAAGGGAGAAACTGGGTGTTGGAATACATTTCATCTCTCCGTATTCAAAGCCAAGGAAGCTTGAAGCAAAAGGGTTCTTTGACTTAATCCCAATTTGGAAAGGGGTGGGCTTTCCTTCCAGATTTTCGTCCATTCGTTGGGCCTTACGTAATACTTAAGGACAAATGCGCACACGTCCCTGTTTCGTAATCTTCACCTCGGCGGGGTGGCGGAAGAGAAACCGGTCTGGAGTGTACCATCGCTGCCCGGCGACCGAAAAGCAGCGGCATGGTCCGCAGTCGAAAGCCAAGTTACGTCACCTTGTTTCTAAAGCAACAGGTTTCAGCACAGGACACAACACGTGCCTTCGCCCGGGTAGAGTGGAGGACAAACCCGGAATCCCAGGATTTCCGGAGGGAGCCGGGACGGACAACCAGGCATAGAGAAAGAAGGCAACCCTCGATCCGGGCGGGGCGACGGAAAAGCGTCAGGGAGAATAGGACTTCAACCGGGAGGAGAACACCTACCGCTGCGGCAACGAGGGAGAAGGATCTACTGACGTCCTCGTCGGTGTTCCGCTGATTGGACCTCTCGTCAGTATCGCGTGGTCGGTGATCGAGAGGACAATATCCATACATGGGCAGAATATACAGGGGGGTCGGAACACGGTCCGCAAGAAATAATTTGTGTAGAAATCATTGAAAGCCACAAACTCTTGTCAAAAATGTTTGCCCTTGCATGAGAGGAGAGTCTATTACAAGGTTCGCACTCCATACAAGCCCAAAAACAGAGCTTTTTGACACTTTTCAAATGCAAAAACTTTTGACACTTCAAAAAACTATGAAATTCTTGAAAAATCCTCCATTTTTGAAGGCTGAAAAACCATATTAATTCTGGTTTCTTTCCAGATATAAAAGATGTGAACTTTATACCTAGATCTCTTCTACAAAATGGCCGTGTTGGGATTTACCCACCCCTTCCAGTTGAAGTGTCTACTCAAAATTTTTGGAGGTTTTGGTTTTTTTTGTTCCGATCCTCCGTGTATGTAGGCTAGTCGGGAAAAAGAATCGCTACACAGATGGGGAAAAATAAACGCAAAAAGTCGAGGTTGGATTTTTTTTCGGAAGAGAACGTATAAGGAAAGAAAAGGCAACGCAAGACAAAAAAATAAAAAGAAGTCTTTGAAAAAACATGGTTTTAAAGAAAAGGGTCTTTTTAACTGCAATGGAAATCACCCCGCAAAAAGGGGTAGAATTTGAACCCAATTCGTTCAGAGGTTTTTCAAGAAACCCCAACATATTTCCCTCTTTGCCAGAAACAAGATATTCAAAATCGCTGCCTTTTTCCGCCTTGCTGTTTCTTGACATTTTCTTTGCACTTAAAAAGTTGCTTACTTTCCAAAAAAAGATCAAAAATATCTCCCCCGAATCTGTCTAAGTGGGCTCGACATCTACCCCTTCCCTTGTGTGCCCCGCTGTGCCTATGTATGGAGATACCGTAATATTTCCTAGGATGGCCTCGTCGAAAGAAGCACGACTTTTCGGTCGGTCTTCGTGTCATGTCATCCCTACGAGAACAAGAAGTTAAACGGCGACCATTACTTGACCTGTCGGCTACCGCCGCAGGCAAAAAGCGAGAAAAGAAGCGAGGACTAGCTTATTTGCACCGATAAAAAGGGACACCGGAGATTTTTAGCTCTACCGGAGTTTAAGAAGCGATGATTTATGATAACCGTACTATGTTACTTTGTTATGGTGGTACCGTATAAATGAGCTTGAAAATAGTTATTGCGATGATTGAAGATTGAAGACATGGTGATATTATATCGAAAGTTTAGTCATGAGAATTACGAAATCTCATGATATACCTGTATAAAGTGTACACGTTTTCAGATTCCTCGACCCTTCGAAGTTCTCCTTCCTTCCTTCCGCGCGCCCCTGCCCGCTTCCGGCGCGGATGGAAAACGAACAGTTATTCCGGATATTATTGCCTGACAAACATCAGTTTGCCGTTTTTATTCTAGTGCAAGGAGTTATTCTACGTTAGTAGACTGCATCCTTATCATCGTTAAGTTTATTTTAGGTTGTTTCCCTTGTCTGATGCATCCCTCAAAAAAGGAATGCAATACCTATGCATTGCCGAGCTAGGCCCTTCTTGCTACCCAAGCGGTTACAAAACGTACAACACTGGAAGATCCTTAGGACATACCAAACAATAGAACTCAATTCACACAAACACCCGCATGCAAATTCGCAGGAATGAGGGACGAAAGTAGACTTTTTGTTTCCGATCAAAGTAATTTGAGAAGTATGATAGCCTGTTTGCTGTGCCTCGAAGCATTATTCCATGTAACTAAATCTTTATTTTGTGCTTCTCTAATAATCGTCTTGGAGTGTTCATGGTAAGAGTATGTGTCCGTCTAACAGGATTATATAGAAATGTTCAGGTGAACGCACTGTCAGCACAATTTTTTTACGACGCAGAGGAATGCGCAGCAAACAAAAACAGCAAGAAGGTTGCTTATGTTTCGCGTACGGTTGTGGCGATAGCAGGTCATTTTTCTTTTTGGGCACCAGAAACGGGTGCTGTAACGGGCAATTTCTTTGGTTTTCGTCTGGGAATGTAGTTGCAACGAAAAATCTCGACGGATACTTTTCTTGGTAGGGTTGGGCACACTTGTCTTTCTCATAGTTGGTGTCAAATAAGGGGCATTGCCCACTTCATAATCTTGTCTCTCTCTGCCCATTAATCTCGTGCACCGCGAATAACGAACCCATTTCAATGCCCTTTTTTTCTTTCCCCTCTTCACGTACGCTTTCCACGAGGAACGGTGAGGCGTTTCCCGTGGGAAGCGTAGTAGACGGCACAGTTAGAGGAGGGGCACTTGGCGGATTTTGGGCGGTTCTTTTTTAACCGCTTTAGAGTGCAGCCATTGAGTCCACTTCGGTGGCGGTCTATGTCAGCAAACTTGAGCCCGCAGTCTTTGCAGGCTTCAAGGCCGCGGAGGGACCTGGAACGGACCCGCATGCTATCCTCCTTTCTCACTTCCTCGTCCCTCCTCATCTTCTTTCTAAGGACCTTCCTCTCTTCCTCGACCTCCTTCTCTTGCCCCATTCCTCCTTTTGGGTTGGAATCGTCGTCGAGGTCGAAGGATGCGCCGGTTGCACCGTCGAACTGAAAAGGATAAGATCATGTTTTAAGTACAGGATAGGTGGCAAGAGCATTTTCAAGTTTTGGAACAAATTCGAATGATGGTCAGGTGCAAAAAACGCATTGGTAAAGGATGCCACAAACTTTTCAAGACCAGCTACATCTTGCAAAGATATATTGCCAATGTGGACCGCGTTGCAACAAGGCCAACCATAGTACACAACATCAGGCAGCACATCAAGACGAAAAGGCTGGATATGCAACGGACAAATACAGGGTACATTTGCTAATTCTTGGACAGGAAGCGAGATTCTACTCTGGCGTAAAAAACAGTTTTTTACTTTATTGGAGGGGAGGGATTGAGGGAGCTCAAAAGAATATTAGGCAATAACGAATAAATAATCAATGAGTTTTTACCTCTTCTTCCTCTTCCTTCTCCCCCCGCTCTCATGCCTGGTGGAGGGACCCTGGCTGGTGGACGCGGCGCGGTGGCAGAGGTGGCTGGGGAAGGGCGTCTGGGCCTGGTGACGCTTCGTGAGGGGGTGTTGGCAGGGGGGGGCCCTTTCGCCGCCCGTTTCCCTCCTTGTACCTCTCCTCATCCTGTGTCCCCTTCTGTCGTGGCCTCCCCTGCTTCCTCTTCCTCGAGGCAACGGTGGAAGAGAAGGGTGGAGGATGGACTGCGCGATGGGCGCACACCTTCTACATGCTAGGAAATAAATAAATAATATAATAGTAGAAATAATCTATTATTACAATAGTCTTTTACTTTTACCACTTTTACCCTCTACTATCCCCTCACCTTCACACACACACACACAAACTCACTCACTCACACACACACAAACTCACTCACACACACACACACACAGAGAGAGAGAGAGAGAGGAGAGGGAGAGAGAGAGGAGAGAGAGGCGAGAGGCGAGAGAGAGAGAGGAGAGAGAGAGCTAGTCGAGCTATATGGCCCGGTCCATCTCAACCTCAACTT
>JAAUYB010016569.1_pt1 | contig 10962 bp, 8 predicted proteins | sample 7278071 | NCBI WGS metagenome assembly JAAUYB01 (sample SAMN14350121, study PRJNA611818) | marine sediment metagenome | isolation source: surface marine sediment (1.8m) | place: French Polynesia: Moorea | collected 2018-08 | reverse complement strand
GTCACATGAAAATACATATTATGAAGAATAACATACAACAGAAATGATTGTCCATCAAAGGTAAAGATTTCTTCTCTAATAGGGAGTTCAATGGTTTTAGTTTCTGTGCCGTCAATTTGTTCTGGTGTTAATGTTTCTAAGTAGCTAATTGTCTTCTGAAGACGATTAATCAGTTCTGGAAATGTTGTCTCTGTATCTTCCATTGCTGGAGCCTCAACCCCTGCGAGTCTAGCCATACCTCGTCTAGCAATATCCGAGGCGATTTGAACTTGTTTCGATAACGGAAACATATCTGGATACAGACGAAATCCGATCAGAACAAGAGGGTCAATCTTTTTCGCTTCAGCATGGGTTGCTCCTTTTTCCAAAATCCTCACCAAGTTATTTAAACTACGAGTCAACGGTGGAATACCTGCTTGATACATCGAAAGTGTCATAATCTAGAATCCTTTTCTTTTCCTTTAATTCTAGTTTACATTCTTTCGGTGATGATCAGTGATCACCCCTTGACTCAAAAATTTTGATTCTCGATTTCACCACAAAGAGACTTTTTGATTATGCAGAAAATTATTGGTCAAAAATAGCATAGATATTTGAGAGATTTTTTCAGCCAACCCCAGTTTAAGCTGAAAGTTTCTCCCTCAGATCATGGTTTAATAAACTATTGAAGTTTATGTTACCTTAACCGATGGAAATAACCTGGCAAATTGCCAAAACTTACGAAGATATTTTGTATCATAAAGCCGATGGTATGGCCAAAATAACCATTAACCGTCCTCATAAACGCAACGCCTTTCGCCCCAAAACCGTCTTTGAATTATACGATGCCTTTTGTGATGCGAGAGAAGATAGTACCATTGGCGTTATTCTCCTTACTGGGGCCGGACCTCACACCGATGGAAAATACGCCTTTTGTTCCGGTGGCGACCAAAGTGTGCGCGGCCAAGCTGGATATATCGACGATGCCGGGGTTCCTCGCTTAAATGTGCTAGACTTACAACGATTAGTGCGATCGCTGCCTAAAGTGGTCATTGCTTTAGTGGCCGGTTATGCGATCGGTGGCGGTCATGTGTTACATCTCATCTGTGATCTCACCATTGCTGCCGATAACGCCATTTTCGGGCAAACCGGGCCAAAAGTTGGTAGTTTTGACGGTGGGTTTGGGGCCAGTTATTTAGCCCGTATTGTAGGGCAAAAAAAAGCCAGAGAAATCTGGTTTCTCTGTCGTCAGTATAACGCCCAACAAGCTCTAGACATGGGTTTGGTTAATTGTGTGGTTCCCGTGGAACAATTAGAAGTTGAAGGGATTCAATGGGCAACAGAAATTCTCGCCAAGAGTCCCATTGCCATCCGTTGTCTCAAAGCTGCTTTTAATGCGGACTGTGACGGACAAGCCGGCTTACAAGAATTAGCAGGAAATGCCACCTTACTGTACTACATGACAGAAGAAGGGGCAGAAGGAAAACAAGCCTTTTTAGAGAAGCGTCCCCCTAACTTTCGGCAATATCCCTGGTTACCTTAACGAAGGCAGAAGGCCGGGTTAAATCCTCTAATTTTGGTCAATGGCAACATCCACCACATCTTCTAGGTGTAGTCCCAACGCTTCGACAATACTCACCGCATTATCAACCGCCACCGCCTTTCCCCGAAAAAATCGTTCAATGGTACTACGGGATACCTGAAAGTCTAACATTTCCTCAATGTCTTCGTAGGTAATACGTTTACCATTCCTTAGCTGTTGGGCTTCTCTGAGTTTATCTTTGCCAGTATCCGTGAGGGCAATACTTTTTCTGGACCGATGGGCTGGTGTCATGGGGATTAATCTTGACTCTCTAGGGTTAGTATTCCCGTTTAGTTTGGTAATATTTTCATGTCCAAAAGTTTCTCAGGTTAAATCATTCATGGTCACTCAAGAAGGGTTAGTATTTCCCCAAACCTTATTACAACAACTCCTCGATGGGCAGTCCCTCAGCCAACCCCAAGCCTCTCAACTGATGCAGGGGTGGTTAAACGAAGCTATTCCCCCTGTGTTATCTGGGGCTATTTTAGTGACCCTTCAAGCTAAAGGGGTGTCCGCCGATGAGTTAGCAGGAATGGCCCAGGTCCTGCAACAACAGTCGGTACAAGAAACCCCCATCTCCCATACTGTGCCGGTTATCGATACCTGTGGCACCGGAGGAGACGGGGCCTCCACCTTTAATATTTCCACGGCCGTTGCTTTTGTAGCAGCGGCCGCCGGGGTAAAAGTAGCCAAACACGGCAACCGTTCCGCCTCCAGTAAAGTGGGTTCAGCCGATGTTTTGGAATATTTAGGGGTGAAACTCTCAGCGACCCCGGAAAAGGTGGCTCAAGCGTTGGAAACGGTGGGTATTACCTTCCTCTTTGCTCCCGGTTGGCACCCGGCTATGAGGCACGTAGCCCCGTTACGAAAAACGTTGAAAGTGCGGACTATTTTTAATTTATTGGGGCCCTTGGTGAACCCGTTACGTCCCACCGGTCAAATTATTGGGGTCTATCATCCCCAGTTTATTGCGCCTATGGCCCAGGCGTTAAACCAATTAGGGATTTCTCAAGGCATGGTGTTACACGGTCGAGAAACCCTCGATGAAGCGGGGTTAGGGGATATTACCGATGTGGCTTTTTTAAAGGACGGTGAGGTAACGGTAGGGGAGATTAACCCAGAAGCCATAGGTTTAACCGTTGCCCCGTTAACCGCTTTAAAAGGGGGAAATGTGGAAGAAAATGCAGCTATTTTAACGGCTGTGTTACAGGGAAAGGGAACCCCGGCCCAACAGGATGCGGTGGCCCTGAATGCAGCGTTAGGGTTACAAGTGGGTAATATTGCCCCTTGGCAAGATCATCAAAAAGCGGTGGAAATGGCTCAAGATATCCTCAAAAGTGGGGCTGCTTGGGATAAATTGAGTCGTTTGGTGGAGTTTTTGAAGGATTAGTGATGCACCGCTACGGGAAAGGCAGGAGGCAGGAGGCAGGGGGAAGAGGAGATTATTATAAGTCAAATTATGGTAAAAATAATCATAATCTGGATTAATAAAGATTTTAGGAAAACATGATGGTTTATTCTTTAATTTTAATCTGATTTCTTTTCTAGAAAGCTCCTTACTCCCTGCTCCCCCGCTGTCTCAACCAAGATGTTTGTGATCTACTTAAACTGTTGCTTTGGCTATCATCCCTCGATTTTCGTTCCTCAATCGGGGATTTCTCGCCAACAAGAAGGTTAAAATTGTCTAAAAATAACCTAACGTCCAAAAAAGCAGTGTTAATATCAATTCCAATTATTTTGTAGGAGTTGTATAGTTAGGATTAATTTTCATGAACAATTTATCATCTGCCCACAATAAAACCGTACAAGCCATTTTCGATGATTATCAAGAACAACTTTCCGTGTGTCTCACAGAGATCAAAAAGGTGATTAATTTATTAAATGCACCCATGATTGTCCCCGAAAATGAACAAGAATTATCCAAAAAACTTACTTTGGCCAATCAGATGGTTGCTCAAATCACCCAAAGACTGGAAAAACTGGAACAACATAGTCAATTATTACAAGGACAAAGCCATCTAACCGAATTAGAAAATTACGGAGAAATCCGAGAATTATTAGCCTATCAGTTGGAAAAAATTCGCCAAACAACCCAAGAATGGCAGTGTAGTGCCTAGTCTTCATTGTAGAGGCCATGGCCTCTACAAAAAAATTCTAATTATTGCCCATTTTATCCAAAGCATCGGGTTGATCGTGAATTGTCAATCGTTCTAAAAGGGTGGCACTGGCTTCATTTAGCCCAATGAGTTCTACTTCCACTCCTCGTTTACGATAACGCAATACGACTTTATCTACGGCATCGACGGCTGAATGATCCCATAAATGAGCATAGGTTAAATCCACAATCACTTTCTCTAATTTTTCGCGGAAATCAAAGGCACTTAGGAAACTATCTACAGAGACAAAAAAGACCTGTCCATTGACACTATAAGTGCGTTCGTTTTTGTCTTCTTTTAAATAAGAATCCACATGGATGAGATTGGCGATTTTTCGACTAAAGAAAATCGCACTCATGGCCACGCCAATCAATACCCCCATAGCTAAATTACGGGTTAACACTGTAATAAATACAGTGGTGATCATGACGGCGGCTTCATTCTTAGGGACTTTGCTAATATTAGTAATAGAACCCCAGTTAAAGGTACTAATAGAAACCATAATCATCACTGCCACCAAGGCAGCCATAGGAATTTGTGAGACCCATTCTCCAAAGACAATAATAAAAATAAATAGAAAAATACCGGCACTGAGGCTAGAAAGGCGGGCCCGTCCCCCAGAACGAATATTAATAACCGATTGACCAATCATGGCCGATCCAGCCATACCCCCCAAAAATCCCGTCACAATATTGGCCGTTCCGTGGGCTAAGGCTTCTTGGTTTTTATTGCTAGAGGTATCGGTTAAATCATCGATCACATTAGCTGTTAAACAGGATTGAAGTATCCCCACCAAAGAGAGGGCTAAAGCATAAGGGAGGATGATTTGTAAGGTTTCAAAATTAAAAGGAACTTGAGGAATGGCAAAAATTGGTAAACTGCTAGGTAACTCCCCTTGATCTCCCACAGTACGGATATCCCATTTTCCGATCCAAGAGGCGGCAGTAATAACTATAATAGCGACTAAAGGAGAGGGAACTGCCGTCGTTAGGCGTGGTAGGCCGTAAATAATACCTAAGCCCACCGCAACTAAGGCGTACACCAGGAAAGAAGCCCCTTCAAATTGAGGGAGTTGTGCCTGGAAAATCAGAATAGCCAAAGCATTAACAAACCCGATCATTACGGGACGAGGTACAAACCGCATCTGGTTGGGGAGTTTGATCCAACTCCAGAGAAGTTGTAGAATTCCTGCAAGAATAGTGGCAGCCAGCAGGTATTGTAACCCATTTTCGGGATGACCTTTAACTAAAGTGGTCATCAATAGGGCCATCCCTCCTGTGGCTGCGGAAATCATGCCAGGACGCCCCCCCATAAAGGCGGTGATCACTGCAATGCAAAAGGAGGCATATAAGCCCACTTTGGGGTCAACTCCGGCAATAATAGAAAAGGCGATCGCTTCTGGAATCAGGGCTAAAGCAACAAGTGTCCCTGCTAATAAATCATTTTTGACGTTAGAAAACCAGACTTTTTTGGTAAAAATTTCACTCATGGGAAAATTGAGGGGAGAAAACAGGGCCACCCTACCCATTGTTAGAGGAATTTACAAAAATAGCCGTAATTGATGTTACAGGTTGGGCGATCGCTGTTCATTTAGGATAAGCACGATCGCGTCCGGATTCTTTGGCTTTATAGAGGGCAATATCTGCTTGATCGATAAGGGCCTTGGGAGAAAATTCTTTATCCGGAACAATACTAGCGGAACCACAACTAACGGTTACATAATTATTAATTTTAGAACTTTCATGTTCTAATTCTAATTCCTTAATTTTTAGGCAAACCCGTTGGGCAACACTCATGGCAATCGAAGGATTAGTATTGGGTAAGAGAATCACAAATTCTTCCCCACCAAAACGGGCTGCTAAATCCGTTTTTCGGACGGCACTGAGGATTCCTTGGGCCACTGCTTGTAAACATTTATCCCCTTCGGGATGACCATAGCGATCGTTATACAATTTGAAATAATCCACATCACAGAGGATGAGCGATAGGGGCATTTTTTTCTCTTTATGTTCTTCCCACAGTTGCGCTAAATAACTATCAAAATAACGACGATTATGCAGCTTAGTTAAACTATCAATGTAAGCGATTTTCTGCCAAGTAAAGTTTTGATAAACAGGAACAGAAAAGGCTGATAAAAACATGGCTAAGGCGGGGGCGATGATGGGTATCCACCAACCATTTAGAAAAAGATAATAGCAGAATCCGACTAATACAATACCAGGAACCATCATACTAATTAATAATACACTGGTAAACGAATAAATTTTAGGTTGACGAGTTCGATTAACCACCAGTTCCCAGGCAATAATTGCGCCAATTAGGGAGCAAATCAAAATAAATTTCCATTCTAATTGATTGGAAATTACTTTAATTAAAGGTCGTTCATTGAGAGCCGCACTCAAAATGTGACTACTAATATTAGCATGGATCACCACGCCTCCTGTGCGTAAAGGATGATCGCTTAAAATACTACTAAAGGGGGTATAAAATTGATCGTTTAAACTCTCAGCAATGGAACCAATAAAAACAATTCTTCCTCGAATTAAGTTAGGATTAAAATTATTTTTCAATAAATCTTTTAAGGCAATTACAGGAAATTTATCTTCTAATCCTCGATAATTTAAGAGAACTTGATAGCCTCCATTGTCTGCATTAATATAAGCCCCATCATGACTATTTAAAGGTTCAAAAGTTGCTTGTCCTAGCTGTAGTATAGAACTATTTTCTTCCCCTGTTTCATCAGCAACAGGCGTTAAATTAATGTCTTCTTTCTCTAAGTAATCTAACGCTGCTTGAGTGCCTAAAGAAACTTGAATTTTTCCATCCGGTCGTTGAACCGATAGTAAAGCGCGGCGAACTTTACTGTCAGGATCGACCACTAAATCGGCTATGGCAACTTGTCCTTTTTCTGCTAAAATTGGGGAGGGAGCAACAGGGCGACCACTGACTTTTTCTACCCCAATTAAGTTCGGTGTTGATTGCAATACTTCTACTAATTGATCGTGGCCGGGTTCTACTTTTAAATCTCGATAAATATCTAAGGCAATGACTCTGGGATTTTCTGCTTTAATAAGGTTGATTGTTTGGGCAATGGTTGCATCGGATAAGGGCCATTGATCCAACTCCGTTAAATCACTTTCATCGATGGTAACAATGGTAATTCGTTGAGAAATTGTTTCCTCCGGACGTAACCGAAAAAATTGGTCATAAGCTGCCCATTCTAGTATTTGTAATACCCCTAAATGATTGACTCCGATGACAATGGCTGTGATACTAGGGGCTGTAATTAATACCGCTTGCCATTTTTCATAAAAGGTGGCTAATTTTGCACTAATTTTTTGTAAGAATCCTGACATTAGACTATATAAACTTTACAGATTTTTTATGTTAAATAATAGAAAACAAGAGATAATAATGACTTTTAAAATTGGACGAATAATTAATAAAAGAGACGTTGATAAAAACGCCTCTACAAACTAATACTTATTGCTCAATAAACCTTATTTACGGGCAATAATAGGTTGAGTGGCGATACTATCGAGATTACTGGCTTTTAAAACGTTAGACCAAATGCTACTTAATTGAACGTTATTTGGCTGTTCAACCTTAAGAGCCATTAACACCGTTAACACATCATACCAAAGTCCTGCTTTTCCTAACAAGTCCGCCGTTTCTAAAGAAGGGTTTTGTTGCCAATCGTTTAACGGGCCGGTGACGTTTGCCCCAGAATTAACCCGACGAATGGTTCCGCTTACCGCAGGATCATCGGGTAATAATTTATCCCCACATAACATAACAAAAGACCATTGATAGTCATTTCCCACCACCAAAGAGGGAGCATCGGCCGGTAAATTAACTTTAACAATACCCCCTTTTTTATCTAACGGTAAAAAGGTTTGATAATGCTGGCCATTTTTGTTGTCTTTGAGGCTAAAAAACGCCTTTTCAGCCGTGGTTTCGGGAATATAGACGAAAATACTGGGTTGGGACTGCACCGTTAACCGTTGTACATTGGCCGGAACCACCGCCGTCAGATAGGGGTTGAGGGCTTTATCATCTTGAGGACATTTGCCGTCATCACGGGAGGCCCCCCCTTGGGAATCTTTCGGGCGATCGCCCTTGGGAGGAACAAAGGTAACATTACTGGCCAACAGTTGTCCCTGAGAGGGTTGCGCCTGAACCACAGCCAAAGGATTAAGCAACATCGTGCTAGATAAGACACCGAATACTAAAGCAGATTGTAAAGTTTGAGGTTTCATAAAGGTAAAAAAGGGATCAGTGAAGGAGTCTCAACCCTGTTTACAGCCAATTACCGACTAAAACAAAGGCTGACCAATAAAAAGGATGGGAGAATTCAGGCGAGCGCAATAGGGAAAGCTGTGCTTGACGCAACGCTTCCGCTTTGTTTTCTTGAGCAACACTAGCTTGATTGAGATTCCGATAGAGTTCGGTCATCAATTGTGCCGTTGATTGATCCTTGACAGACCAAAGGGTTGCGATGGTACTGCGGGCCCCTGAACGAACGGCCATCCCCGCCAACCCTAAAGCAGCTTGTTGATCGCCACTGGCGGTTTGACAGGCACTTAGCACCAATAATTCCACCGGATTTTCGGTAGATTGTTCACGGGCCCGCAGAATCTTTTGGAAGTCCCGAACCCGGATGGTATCTTGCCAAGCCAGCACGAAGGTTTCATCGGGGTCGGAACTAAACTGTCCGTGAGTCGCCAAATGCACCACCGCCAACGGGGAGAGGGTGAGGGCATCTTGGAAGCCACCACGGGTAAATTCTTGATTGATTAACTGTTCTGTGGGGATCTCTTGGCCAATTTCTTGCACTTCTGTTTCTACCCCAGGTAACGCCGAAAATCCCAAGTTAGCTTCACTGACACCCGCTACCACCGCTTGTAATAGTTCGGGGTCTAAATTTCTGGGGTCCACTAATTGCAACCCTGGGGCCAGGGCCACTTGATATTTTTCGATGAGATATTGTTGGCCATCGTGGAGGGCGGCCATGGGTAAATTGCGGAAGATACCATCTAGGACAAAAACCAGGGTTTTGCTTTCTTGTTGTTCTAATTGGGCTTCAATGGGTTGAATGAGCCAATTGTAGACTTGTTGGGAGAGGTTGAGACGAATTTGATCAGAAAAGGCGGGATTGAGGGCTTGTAGCAGTTCCTCTAGGGTGTTTTCCACTGCGGTTTTGGGCTGTTGAACTTGATGATAGGCCAGGGGTTGACCGGGAAAAGAAACAATCACCCCTAAGCGATCGTCTAAAATAATGGGGTAAATAACCGCCGCATCCTTATCGATGTCATCGATTTGTTGGGGTTGTGCATCTAAACAGGCTTCACGGAAAAAGTTTTCCAGTTCCGCTACTTGTAGGGATTCGATCACCTCGCGGGCTTCCATGAGGTTGTTTTGGGGGATAGGTTGGCCAGGACTGTCTGGGGTTAACAATAAACTGACTAAATCACGATAAACTGGTTCGACACTTTCGCGAAAGGAGAATTGTATGCCGGCATCGATGGCCAGTAAGTCGTTGCGAATGCTTTGTAAGGTTTGAACGGCTGCTTTATTGGTGGCGATCGCCCCTTTGCGGTTGCCCTGCACTTTCATTAACCGACTCAGTTGCCATTGCCATTGATAGGTCATCTCGTTCCCTTTGACGGTTTGCGCCAGTTGTAGGGCTTCTTCGGTTAAGGGTTGGGCGGTTGCCCATTGTTGTTCTTGTTCGTACAATTTAGCGAGGGTTCCGATGGCGTAGGAGGCGGCCCGGTGGTCGTTTAACTGTTTGGCCTGTTGCACGGCTTCGTTTAAAGGGTCGAAAACCGTTTGGGGTGAGACGGCGTCGGTGGCTAAGAGTTGCAGTAAACTTTCCCCTAAGTTAACGTAGGCGTAAACGGTACGACGACTAGACGGTAATTGTTTCAAGGACTGCTGAAGGGTAGGCAGGAGGGTGAGGGCGGTTTGCGTCTGATTTTCCTGGATTAAAAGGCGAAATCGATTGAGTTGGGCTTCTAGTTTCAGGCCGGGGTTGAGGGCGGTTTGGCCTGCTTGTTGATAAAAATCAAGGGCGGTTTGGGGTTGTTTTAAGCCTTGATAAACGTTGCCTAAAGCGAGTAAGGTGGCCCCTTGATCGTCAGCACGGTTGAGGGTTTCACTGAGGGTGAGGGCAGTTTCGAGAACGGTTTGAGCTTCTTCTAAGTCCCCCACCCCTTGTAAAGCACTGCCTAAACTTTGTAATCCTTTGACTTTGAGGATAGAATCGGGTTGGGTTTCCAGTTGTTGTTTGATCTGAGTTAATTGGTCGAGAGAACGACGGTAAAAGCCTAAGCTTTGCAGGGCTTCCGCTTGGTTAATTTCAGTCCCTAACACGCCAATTGCGTCGTCTCCCTGTTGATAGTAGGTTTTGGCTTGTTTCCAGGTTTCTATGGCTTTTTGGCCTTGGCCTAACCCTAGATATAAACTGCCTTGCGTGTTTAAACTTTGACCGTGGATTAAGTTAAGATGACGGGTGTTAGGGGGAAGGTATTGAATTAGGGTTAAACTTTCTGCGATCGTGGTTTGAGCTTGTTCCCATTGTCCTAGGGCTTGATGGGCTAAGGATAAATAATTTAAACTGAGAACTTGAGAGAGGGTATCTTCTGAGGCTTGGGCTGAGGTCAGGGCTTCTTGCCAAAGGGCGATCGCTTGATGATATTGTCCTTGTTGATAGAATTGTTTACCCCGTTTTAAGAGGGTTTTCCCTTGAGTTTGGGGGGTTTCTTGGGCGAGTAAAAAGGGAGTGGGTTGGCTGGGGATGGCTAATGAAGGGTTAACCGTGAGGAGAGTAGTTACCAGTCCCAATATCGCAGTAGGAACCAGAGTATAGGATCTTAGGGGCATCATCAACTTGTCTCTGTAATTTCATTAATAATTGATTGGATCAAATTAATGTTAACGATTTCAGTGAAAAAAAAGACCCCGAACTCAGAACTCAGACATCATACCAAATCCGATTCTCAAACCCATCTTATCTGCTAGAAGAGGCAGGAGGCAGAGGGCAGAAGGCAGGAGGGTTTTAAAGCTTGAAGCTATCAGTTTTAAAAGGGGGTATCTCAAGCGGATTTGGTATCATTCCTCAATACAAACTTCATCGCCTACTGGTTCTTTACAAAATATTCTAGTCTAGTTTAAAATGTCTTTACATTCTGTGAATTAACTTTTTAAATAATGGATATTACATCGTTAGAACATGAGCAACAG
>JAAUYB010019580.1_pt1 | contig 10964 bp, 9 predicted proteins | sample 7278071 | NCBI WGS metagenome assembly JAAUYB01 (sample SAMN14350121, study PRJNA611818) | marine sediment metagenome | isolation source: surface marine sediment (1.8m) | place: French Polynesia: Moorea | collected 2018-08 | reverse complement strand
TTATACCACCTGTAAATTTTCCGTTGATAGCGGTTCACTTGAGTGGGACTGGGAAATGGGGATTGGGGAAAGGGAAATTCCGTTCGTCCTAATCCCTAATCACCAATCCCTAAAACTGTAACCTGCGTTTTCTCATCAACGGAAAATTTACACCTAGAAATAATGAAAACCTTAACTGACTTATTACAAAATCCCCCAGAAAACCCATCAGTTCCTAAAAGTATAGAACGACAAAAAAAGAGAAAGAATTTTTTATAAGGTGGGCATTGCCCACCCTACAAATTATAAGATATCTCGCTTTAAATAGGGTTGCAAAACATCAGGAACTGTAACGCTTCCATCAGCCTGTTGATAGTTCTCTAAAATAGCAGCCATTGTGCGTCCTACTGCTAACCCTGAACCATTTAAAGTATGCACATATTGAGTGCCTTTTTTGCCTTTTTCTTTAAAGCGAATATTCGCCCGTCTTCCTTGAAAGTCCCAACAATTAGAACAACTAGAAATCTCTCGATAAGTTCCAGAAGAAGGCAACCAAACCTCTAAATCATAACATTTATTTGCCCCAAAACCTAAATCTCCAGTGCATAATTCTAACACTCGATAAGGCAATTTTAAAGCCTGTAAAATGGCTTCTGCATCCTTAACTAACTGTTGATGTTCTGCTTCTGAATTGTCAGGATGAACCAGTTTAACTAACTCTACTTTATTGAACTGATGAAGTCTAATGAGTCCCCTGGTATCCTTGCCATAACTGCCAGCTTCCCGACGAAAACATGGAGTAAACGCACAATGTTTGATGGGTAATTTTTCCGCTTCTAAAATTTCACCACTATAAAGATTAGTAACAGGAACTTCTGCGGTTGGTGCTAACCATAAATCATCATCAGGACAGTTAAAACTTTCCTCGGCAAATTTCGGTAGTTGTCCCGTTCCTTGTAAAGATGCACTATTAATTAAAACAGGGGGCATGACTTCTAAATATCCCGCCTCAATCTGTTTATCTAACATAAAATTAATCAAAGCTCTTTCTAAGGCAGCCCCTGCACCAACTAAAGCAATAAAGCGACTTTGAGCGATTTTTACTGCTCTTTCTACTTCTAAAATGCCTAATCTTTCGGCAATTTCCCAATGGGGTAACACTTCAATTTTGGGTAAATATTCATCTCCCCATTGACGAATTTCTACATTTTCAGTTTCATCTTTTCCTATGGGGGCAGACTCACTGGGAAGATTGGGTAATTGTAATAATAAAGCTTCTATTTCCCCTTTTAATGCTTTTTCTTGGGGTTCTAGTTCACTGAGTTTACTTTTGACGTTATTTCCTTCTTCTTTGAGGGTTTTGATTTCCTCTCCTTTGGGATCAGTTCCGCTTTTAATTTTTTGTCCTATTAGTTTACCAATTTCGTTACTACGGGCCTGTAATTCCGTACGAATGGCTTCGAGTTCCCTGGTGGTGCGATCGCGTTCTAAAATAGGCGTGAGATCGTATTCGGTGGAGGGACTGCGACGGTTAAGTAATGCTTGTATGGTTTCTGGATTTTCTCGTATCTGTTTAAGGTCTAACACGGATAATAGCACCCTGTTCTATAGATTCCCTTTGTTAGAATAGCTGATTGTGTCTGCACTGATAAACATCGGTTTATCACTGTTGCACTCAAACATTGCGGGTTTTTTGTTAGGATTTTTAACTTGATGTCGGGAGAAGTCCCACCCTATAAACGAGGCGGATACATCGAGGCTACCCCTTGTAGCACCAATGTTTTAGGGTTAGGATGAATCCCGACCAATATATTAACGTGCGACAGCACAACCTTGCCTCATAACTTATGTTACCAAACTCAAAAATATGTGGTAACATAAGAATATGCTGACACTCAACTACATCTACCGCATATACCCTGACAACAAACAAGAGGCAATGTTATGTGAATGGCTGGAAATTTGTCGCCAATCCTATAACTATGCTTTGCGAGAACTAAAAGACTGGATTTCTTCTCGTAAGTGTCCCATAGATCGGTGTAGTTTAGAGTCAGAATATATTATGTCTGCTAATTACCCATTTCCGAGTTATCATCACCAACAGAATCAGTTACCAAAAGCTAAAAAGAAGTATCCTTATTTAGCAGAGGTTCCCAGCCAGGTCTTACAAACCAATGTTAGAAGACTTCACGACGCTTGGGATTTCTTCCGTAACAGAGGGTTTGGGTTTCCTCGGTTCAAGAAATATGGTCGGATGAAATCTTTGCTATTTCCTCAATTTAGAAGCAATCCTTTGACGGGGTGGCAGATCAAACTACCCAAGTTGGGGAAAGTTCAGATCAACCTCCATCGTCCCATCCCCAATGGTTTTGTCATCAAACAGGTAAGAGTTATCAAAAAGGCTAAAGGCTGGTTCGCTGTAATAAGCATTCAATCTGATCTCGACTTACCCGAAATTGAGACACCTTTTGGGCATTATCTAGGGATTGATGTGGGTTTAAATAAATTCTTAGCTACATCTGATGGTTATTTAGAAAAAGGGCGTAAATTCTTCAAAACCGAACACCGTCGGCTGAAAGTGCTACAACGTCGGTTGGCAAGGAAACAAAAGCGGTGCGACCCTGCGCCGTCGTACAGCGCAAAGGAACGCGCACCAAGACAGCGTTCTAATAATTATGAAAAAGCTAGGAAAAAGGTGGAAAAGCAACATAATCATATAGCCTTCAAACGAAAAGATTACCATTTCAAGTTAGCTCATAAAATCTGTGATATGGGAGACAGTATCTTCTTAGAAGATATTGACTTTCGTATTATGGCTCTTGGCTTTTTGGGCAAACATACTCTTGATGCAGGTTTTGGGCAGGTTAGAGATATTCTGAAATATATTTGCAAGATTAGGGGGAAGTATTTTGGTTTAGTTGACCATCGAGGAACTAGCCAAACTTGTCCTAATTGTCGTGCAGAGGTCAGAAAAACACTTTCTGATAGAGTTCATGATTGTCCTGAATGTGGTTATCAATGTGATAGAGATGTAGCATCAGCCCAGGAAATATGTAATCGAGGTATAGAAAGACATAGTAGGCAGGGACTCTGCCGAACGGAAACCGGCTGTCAAGTCGAGCTGTAGGGGGTGATGAGCCTAGATAACTGGCGTAGGGGCTTCATGCCTCTGTGGGCAGAAATATCTCGTCGTGAGTCGGGAAGCCCACGATATACTGCCTAGCAGTTAGGGTGGGAGGATGTCACTTGCAATGCTTTTTGGGTGAAAAAGCCCTTAAGTCCTATTAATTATGAAAAGATAATTTCTATGAGTCTTACCCCTGCTGATGTGCAACCCCTGCTGACTTCTGAAAACCTTGGCGATCGCCTTAAAGGAGTTAATTTGTTACGTCAAATTGATCCTGCTATAGCTTTTACCCTTATTCAACCGTTAGTTAAAGATACTAATGAACGGGTTCGTTATGCTGCGGTGAGTCAATTAGATCCCTTGGGAAAACAAGATCCAGACACTACCTTAAGTTTATTACGCGATCGCTTACAAAATGACCCAGAAACGGATGTTAAAGCGGCGGCGGCTGATGTTATTGGGGGACTACAATTAACTGAAGCTTATGATGATTTAAAGCAACTTTATGGGGAAACTTCTGATTGGTTATTACAGTTAAGTATTATTGCCACATTAGGAGAGTTAGGGGAAGCCAAAGGCATTGAGTTATTAGAAGAAGCGTTAAATTCTGATAATGGTTTAGTGAGAATTTCAGCTGTTAGTGCTTTGGGTGAATTAGGCAGTGTCGAAGCAGTTCCCTCACTCATCAAATTAGTGAGGGATGAAGACTGGCAAGTGCGTTATCGTTTGGTCCAAGCTTTAGGCAAACTAGGGGGAGAACAAGCCCAAGCAACCCTGAAAATCCTAGCACAAGATCCCATGGAACAAATTGCTAAAGAAGCCCAAGAGAATTTTAATTAGGGTTTTTGGGGCTGGAATTTCTTTCCCAACAGAGAAGGCGATCGCCATGAAAAATCCTGGTTCGTTGAGAGCGAAAAATAATCATTAAGTTAAGAATTAATTTCAGGAAGATATTTAAGGATTTTTTCTGCTCTTTTTTCCCAAGAAAATCCTTGACCGTAGTTAATATTTTCCTGATATCCTTCTACTTTTCTGGGATAAATTTCTAAGGCTTTTTTAATTGATTCCGCAAAAATAACTGCACTATCAGGCTGACACCAAACAGCGATAGGAAAAGTCTTTTTGAAAAATATTAGGGGAGGAATTTCTGTGGCAACTATGGGTGTTCCTGATGCTAAATATTGGAAAAATTTGACAGGATTTGTAAAATTTGCAGACTTACCAGACAGGTGAGGATGAGCTAAAACATCCGCAGCTTGGAATAAACTAATTAGACGATTTCGGGGTACAATCCAGCCCAAAAATGTAATATTATTAACTTGTTTATTTTGAGCTAATTGTTGATAATGTTTAACCTGTTCTTCCGTTCCTCCGGTAACAGCAAATTGAATATTTGGTAACTCTTTGGCAACATCAATTAATAAATCAACTCCCTTGAAAGGATAGAGTGCGCCAGAATAAATGACTAGGTGTTTACGTTCGTTTTTTAGTAATTCATTACGCCATTTTTGGGCATCATTAGGCTGTCTTTGTAAAAAAGTCTTGTTAAAACCATTATGTAACCAAATAGCTTTTTCAGGGGGCATTCCTGCCTCGATCAGACTTTGTTTTGTTAATTCTGATTGAGTAATACTTACTCGGAAATAAGGATTATTAACAACCTCTTGCTCAAAGGGTTTTTCAGCAAAGTAATGACGTTCAAAAATGGTTGGTATTTTATTTTTAACGGCAGCCTTTACAAAATTCCAATCTCTAGTATGAACCGCTTTTATTTTAGGGCGCAAATGGATAGGAAGATAATATTTACAAACTAAACTACTGATATTAAAACGATTAATCCCTTGATGAATTATGTTGGGAATAAAGAGGGGTAAAATTTTTAATTGCTCTTGAATGTCATAAAAATCGATAAAACTTGGTGTCGGTTTTTTAAGTTGAAAAGGTGAAAGTAAAGGAAGTAAATTCAAGCCAGATGTTGGTTTATTCGGATAAGCTAAAATAGAAGGGTAGCCAAGATTAGCCGTGGCATTTGCACACATAACATCGTGAATTTCATGGGCAGAATCAGGTTTTTGGGATAGTTGACTATAAACTAAATAATATTTCATAAGGATGACATAAAAAGATAAACTACATTTTAACTTAGTCTATAAGAAAACATCAGTCAAAAAATTTAGCCCTAACCCCAGTTTTCATTAGAGTTTTTGCTGAGCAACTGATATAGTCAGAGATGGACGGATCTTGCCATAACAAGGAGAGTAAACAATGTTTGGGTTTAGCCAGCGATCGCCATTGATAAAATTCCTTTCAAGTTCTATTCTCGTGGGTTTTCTCAGTTGGGGGTTAGTGGGGTGTAGCGATCGCCTGGAAGCGGCCTCCCCAGGAATGGAAACATCACCCGTTCCTGTCACCACCAATAAATTATCAGAAGTTGCTCCACCCCCCCTCATTCAAGAACTAAAAGAGGTTTTAGCTCAATATCATCCCCAAGTTACCATTGTTAGCCCCAAACCTCATGAAATGTTGTCAGAAACCACCGTATCTGTACAATTACAAGTGAGGGACTATCCCCTATTCAAAGATGAGAAACTAGGACTTGGCCCCCATTTGCATCTATTCGTAGACAATGAACCTTATCGAGCTGTCTATAATCTTGATGAACCGATTATTTTAGAAGATTTAACCCCAGGAACCCATACTATCAGGGTGTTTGCCTCTCGTCCTTGGCACGAAAGTTTTAAAAATGAGGGGGCCTACGCTCAAACGACATTTACTGTCTTTACCGAAACAGAAGATAACGCCCCAACCCCTTCTCTTCCCCTCCTAACTTATAGTCGTCCCCAAGGTAGTTATGGGGCCGAACCTATTATGCTAGATTTCTATTTAACGAATGCACCCTTACATTTTGTAGCCAAAAATAATCCCGATGATGATATTGTAGATTGGCGCATTAAAGCGACCATTAATGGGGAAAGTTTCTTGCTTGATACTTGGCAACCCATTTATCTCAAGGGGTTTGAACCAGGGCAAAATTGGGTACAGTTAGAATTTATTGATGAACAAGGCCATGAAGTTAATAATGCCTTTAATAATACTGTCCGACTGATTAACTATGAACCCAATGGAGAAGATACCCTCTCGAAACTGTTACGAGGTGAACTTTCCGCAGACATAGCTCGTTCTATTGTTGACTCTAATTATATCAATACGTTACAACCTGAGCCGACAGAAGAGGAAACCCCTCCTCAACCAGTTGAAGAAGTGACAGAAAGCATTTTAGAACCTGGAGACTCATCCTCAGAAACCATAACTTCTCCTGATGCTGAGACTGTTACCGAGGAAACCGAAACTGTTTTAGAAGCTGAAGACTCATCCTCAGACATCACAACCCCTCCTACTGCTGAGACAGTAACTGAGGAAACCGAAACCATTTTAGAGACAGAAGAAACAGTAACAGAGAATGACATTGAATCTGTTCCTGAAGAAATATCTCCGGAAACACCATCAGAAACGGCAACAGAAAACCAGCCAACTCCATTACCAGAAATCGTTGAATCTGTTCCTGTTCCTCCACCTTCTGAAGATACGACCTTATCAAACAGACCTCAATGGCTGCAAAATTTATTGCAGTCGGTCAAAGAACTTGATTTAAGTGGCATTACGACCTTTTTTGACCGTATTAAAGCCAAATTAGGTCAGTAAATTTCCTTGATTTTCCTCAAAACCTTAATAGTTATAAAGCTATAGTTAAATTTCCCAGGCCATCCTTGGGAACTAAACTATCCTGAAAGGTGTCAAAAGACAGTTTACCCAATTAGGTTGGAGTGAGGTCATCGTGTTTATGAAACACTCACATATATTAGCAGGATTAGCTCTAGGCTTATCCTTGTTCGGAATTGCCCCTGCTCAAGCAGAACCCGCTCAAGAAGAGGTTTTGATCGCTCAGGTACGGGGTTCTGAAATCCAAGATCCCATCGACGTTTATCGCTCAGATTGGTTAGAATTCAAATTTGAAGAATATGCCATTGGTCGTATTCGTGGCGTTACTGGAGATGTAGCCCAAGTTCAAATCATTTCTGCTGGACAGCGTGAAAATGCTCATATCAGAATGACTTATGATGTTGGTTTCACTACTGGTGAACGGGATGTTTGGCGTGTCACCACTCGAATGCCTCAACAGTGGCCTACCCTTGTGGCTGGTGCTGATGTCATCATGAAAGTAGTTGATGGCGAATGGGTCATTATTAGTCCCAAACGCTCCTATTTAAATGTCTACCAGGCTTATGCCTATCCTCGCTGGGTATCTCGTTTAGATTTACGGGAAGTTCCCTTAGTAACACGGACAGATATTGACTGGGGTCGTCCCGACGTGAGTTTACCTCCTCTCGCACCCAATCAAGCTGAGATCGCACCTGCTCCCGAACCCGTGGAAGGTTTTTGGTAAAGTTGGCGTTGTCAGGGAGTTAAAAGAATTTAGTGACAAGAGCAAAACTTAATTATTGGTAAAACAAAGGCGGTACTTAATAGCAAAATGTTAAGTATCGCTTTTAACTTTTTCCACAATAAAATTTATTTTCTGAAACGAAAAACATTCAACGCCTTAGATAATAGCTTGGGTTGGGAAAAATTGTCTTTAAATTTCTTAAATTCTCCTGCATCAAACCAAATACCATGACATTGAGGACAGGTTTCATACCAAATGGGATGTTTATCGAGATCAAACATTTTTATCATTGAGATGTAACAATGGGGACAAGGGATATGAGCATCTAAAGATTCTTTGTGGTTTTCCCCGTCTAGTTTCCCAACATCAATATTTTCTGAGCCTTTAATATTTTTTAAATTGTCTGCTTCTGAGGAGTCAAACCAAATACCACTACATTGACAACAGCGATCAACTTCGATACCTTCATAGAGAACGGCTTCCAGTTTTCCCTCGCATTTAGGACACATTAATATCTTCATAAAAATTCCGGGTTTTTATAGGGTATCTAAATTTTATCATCCAAGCAACTGGCCGCTACGGGTCAGAAGTGATTTATTATGTAAACTATAAATATTTAAGAGAAAAGCTTGAAGCCTCAGATATTCTGATAATAATTTTCTTTTGCTAACATGAAGAAACTGTCAAAACGAATTATTGGGTTAACGGGAGGGATAGCTACTGGAAAAACAACCGTATCTCGTTATTTAGCTAATATTCATCATCTTCCTATTTTGGATGCTGATATTTATGCCAGAGAAGCTGTAAAGGCTAATTATCGCATTTTTCAAGCTATTAAGAAACGATATGGAGAAAGCATTTGTTTAAAAAATGGGGAATTAAACCGCCAAAAGTTGGGAGAAATTATTTTTAATGATTCAACTGAAAAACAATGGCTAGAAAGTAAAATTCATCCCTATGTAAGACAACAATTTAAACAAGAAATTGACAAATATAATCAGAGAATTACTATCCTAGATATTCCTTTACTTTTTGAATCAAAATTGACCCATTTAGTCACAGAAACCTGGGTAGTATATTGTTCTTATGAACAACAAATACAAAGGTTAATGGTTAGAAATTCTCTAACTGAAGAACAAGCAAAAGTTCGTATTCAAAGCCAATTACCTATTAAAGAAAAAGTACAAATGGCTGATATTGTCCTTGATAACTCTTCAACATTAGAAGCTTTATATAAGCAGATTGATGAAGCTTTAAAAAGCGAGTAATCTTCTATTTATGTGTAATTTAATAAAAAAATGATGATTCATAATCAAACAATTCTCCAGTTAATTACCTCACAATATTCTTTATCAAAAATACAAGAAATTACTACTTTGTTAGAAACTTAGAAAAAGGGGTTTATGTCCCAGGAGATGCTACTCCCTTATTATGGACACAAGCTAATCTCAAAGTAGCCTTGAGAATGATGGAAAAATCCTTATCACTTCAACCCTGCTAACCCATTGAGATCAAACTTCTCTAACCATGTTTGGCGATCACTTTCAGAAAAAGAAGCATCACGAGATAAAACTTTAACCTGGAAGCGACCGCCAACTAAAACAGCAGTTCCGGTACTTCCTTGGGAAACAGCAGGATAACCCCCAATTTTCTGGGTACTTTTCTCAAATTTGCTGACAGCACTAGGATTATTCAAGGTATCAGAAATAGCTAACACGGCCATCTCCTTACCATCCTTTTTCAATTTTGCTTCTGCAAACCCCTTTTTCTCCTGAGTATAAACACGCTCATATCCGCCACCAGAAGGGGGGAAAAACTGATTAAAACTACCGCCAGACTCCGACTCTCGAACGACGGCACTACTGCCCCTCTGACTGCTTTCTTGTTGGGCTTGATCAAACCGTGAAGGAGCTTGAGAAGCACAGGATGTCAGTAACAGTAGGGTAGTGAGGCAAAAAACGGTAAAAATTTGACGTAATTGCAACAGCATTTTCAGATATCTCCTTGTCTATTTGTAAACCAGCAAATTTTATTGTTGTCCATCAGGACATTTATGCCTTTTCGGGGTGATTTGATTCTCTTAGTGTAAACGGAATTAAGTAGAACAGACCTTGACCTTTATCATGAGTTAGGGTTCAATTAATAAGACTAGCCAGCTAATAACATATTTAAAATTAATTTACTGGAACCTTAACCCTCAGGATATGCAGATCCTTATCTACTCATATAATTATCATCCCGAACCTATTGGTATTGCTCCTTTGATGACAGAATTAGCCGAAGGGTTGGTTAAAAGAGGGCATACGGTGCGAGTAATTACGGCAATGCCTTGGTATCCTGATAATGAGATTTCCCCAGAATATAGAGGTAAATTATATTTAACGGAAGAACGTAATGGAGTAAAAATTCAACGGAGTTTTGTTTGGATACGTCGTCAAAGAAGTTTTAAAAATCGAGCTTTATTTGAGATTAGTTTTGTTATTTTAAGTTTTTTCCAAGTCTTAAATGGTTTCCGTCCCGATGTAATTTTTTTGACCATTCCTGGCTTACCTGTTTCTGTTCCGGCGGCAATTTTAGGCTGGTTATACCGAACCCCTATTCTATTAAATTTACAAGATATTCTGCCTGATGCTGCTATTCATGTGGGACTCATTCGCAATCCTAAAATGATTAGTATATTTCAGTGGTTAGAAAACTTTGCTTATAAAACTGCGACAAAAATTACTGTCATTAGTGATGGTTTTACAGAAAATCTTTTAGGGAAAAAGGTTCCCCAGGAAAAAATAGAGGAAATTCCCAATTGGGTAGATGTTAACTTTATTAAACCCCTTGAACAAGACAATAATTACTTTCGAAAAGAAAATAATTTAGAAGGTAAATTTGTGGTCTTATATTCAGGGAATATTGCCTTAACTCAACCCTTAGAAATCTTAATTGATGCTGCGGTTAAATTAAGTCATATTAATGACTTGGCTGTAGTTATTGTCGGTAAAGAGGAAGCCTTAGAAAGATTAGAAAAATATTGTCAAAGAAAAAAAGCTACCAATGTTATTTTAAGACCGTTTCAACCGAGAAATAAATTACCTGAAATGTTGTCTGCTGCCAATGTAGGAATGGTGATGCAAAAACATAATGTAATTTCCTTTAATATGCCCTCGAAAATACAAGTTTTATTAGCCAGTGGTCGTGCTATTATTGCCTCAGTTCCCTCTAATGGTACGGCAGCCAGGGCTATTGAAAAAAGCGGTGGTGGTTTAGTAGTTCCCCCTGAAAATTCTGAAGCTTTGGCAGCAGCAATAGAACATTTATATTTAAACCCTGAATTAGTTAAATCTTTAGGGGCAAAGGGTCGAGATTATGCTAAAAAAGTATATGAATTTGAAGCAACTTTAGATAGGTATGAAAAATTGTTAT
>JAAUYB010202130.1_pt1 | contig 10967 bp, 10 predicted proteins | sample 7278071 | NCBI WGS metagenome assembly JAAUYB01 (sample SAMN14350121, study PRJNA611818) | marine sediment metagenome | isolation source: surface marine sediment (1.8m) | place: French Polynesia: Moorea | collected 2018-08 | reverse complement strand
TATATATTTTTAAAAAAAGAAAAAGACCCTTGAGCAAAATGGACGTCCTCCGAGTCACACGCACGACAGCAACTCCCCCTCCTCCGTCGTGTGTATGTAGTACCATGCTTGCATCGCAGTGGCAGCAGCGGGGAAAACCACCAAAAAGAGGCCGTCGCCATCTCTGTCTGCAGCCTCTAGAGCCAACCATGTTGCTCCCCGTTTCCACCAAAAGAGAGAAAGCAACCGCCGCCTCCACCTCTTCCTGCTCCTGCGAAAGAAGAATCCTCTCCTCCTGCTCTTCTTTTTATTCCCCTCCTCGGCCCGCCGCCTCCACCTCTTCCTCTCTTTCGCTTGAGCCTCGGGGACGGGGTCCCCTCTCCATGCAGCTCTGTCCTCCTACCACCTCTCGATCCAGTCTCCGTCGGCCTCTACCTACTGCACGTTCCTAGTATAGGGCTCTCCCTCTCTGTCCCTTCCCTCCATACGAACAGCGTATATCGCAAATAAGTTACAGAAGGTTCCTTGCCGCCAACATCGCAAAAAAAACCCGAAATGTGTTGCTCTCTAGTCTCTACTGGTTTAAAAAATAAATATACGCACAGTTATACAAATTAGCTTTTTGCTTGGTGTTGGCATCCGACTATCCGTAACGCGATCCGAAAGAAACATACCGAAATCCACTGTCGGAGGCTCTTGTGCTTTCTCGCTAGACCTGGCAATGTACTGTACATTCAATCCTCCTCCTCTTCTTCTTCATGTTTGGAAGGAGCGCCCGAGAGGAGGAAAAGAGGGGGGAAGAGAGAGAAACCGTGTAGAGAGAGCCCTCTCTTCTTTCCTACATAGGTGAACAGGCGAGAGAGAGAAAGGGACCGCGGGGGAGAAAGGGACCTCTCCCTCCCTCCTCTTCCCTTGGTCCCGTGGAGGTGCTTTGGCGGCGGCGGCGGCGGCGGCGGCGGCTTGGCGGCGTCTAGGTTATCGATTTTTGGCCGCTCCCCCATATGCGGCAGGTTTGCTGGTTGCGGCGATGGCGGCTACAGCAGCGGAGATGGAGGACGTGGAGGTGAAACTGGAAGGAGCAGCCGCCTCTGTTGGGTTGGATAGGGGAGGGGGAAAAGAGTAGGACGATCGGGCGGAGGGGAAGGGGGACCTTTCTCGCTGGCGGTCGGCATTGGTGTTTCTTCTTCGCACGGGGAGGGGGGGAGGGGAAGAAAATCCGATGGAGAAAAAGCTCCTCCGCTTTGTGCAATAAGTTCTCGACAATCCCTTGTAGTAGCCACCGAGGATGCCGCCTAAGCGATCCTCCCGCGGCAGCCGCGCGGCGGCGGCGGCGGCCCAGGACACCGTCACCTCGCCGGACTCTTCCTCCTCTTCTACCGCCACCTTCCCCTGCTCCATCTGCAGCGAGACGTTTGGGAATCCTCGCGAGCTAGGGACGCATATACTCAGCGCACACTGCGAAGGAGGGGGATCTTCTTCGGGAGGGGACAAGGAAGAGGCTATCCCTGCCTTGGTTGCACAGGAGAAAATTAAGGTAGAGAAAGAGGAGGAGGAGGCGGTTTCGAAGGAGGTGGATCCCCTAGAGAGGACGTCCAAAAAACGGAAGCTGAAGGTTGTCTTGAAAGTGAATCACCAACAAAATCAGCAGGTCTCGCCTGTTCAGGTCACATTTCAGCAGCAACAGCAGCAGCAGCAACAGCAGCAGCAACAACTGCAGCAGCAACAACTACAGCAGCAGCCTCAAGTTCAACAATGGGCGATGCCCTCCACTCCCCCAACGGTTGCTCTAGCTTCTCCTCCTCTTCCTTCTGCCGTGAGGGCTCTCCTCACACCTGCAACATTGGTGAATGCCAGCGCCCAAAATAACAACAGCACTTTTTCAGTGGGACAACAATTTCGAGTGCAACAGCAACAGCAGGTGCAGCAGGCAGATCAGCACCTGCTCACCGGCGGCACCGGCGGCACCCTCATCACTCTGAACCGTCCCCTGACAGCAGACGAGCAGCGACAAAAGTTCTTGACAGAGCGCCTTCCCGACTGCAGCACGCGTTACACCTGCTTGGTTTGCTCCAAGGTGTACACCTCCCGCTACAACATCAGAATGCACATGAACATGCACACCGGGCGCAACGTCCACACCTGCCGCTTCTGCGGGCGCTACTTCGCCCACAAGCATGTCTTCGAGTCCCACGTGAGGACCCACACCGGGGAGAGGCCATTCGCCTGCAGCAAGTGCGGAAAGGCGTTTGGGGACAGGAGCAACTGCACCTCGCATCAGAAGAAGTGCAAAGCGGCAGCGCCTGTAATAGCAGCAGCAGCCACAGCAGCATCTACAGCAGCACCAGATCCCCTGGTGGTGGAGGAGGAAGACGAGGAAGAGCCCATCGAGGTCAAGGTGGAGATGGTCTCGGGCGACGAGGCAGAGCAAAAGGAGGAGGACGTGCTGACGTCTCCCGTTAAGAAGCAGAGAAAAGCAGGAGGAGGAGCACAGGCGGTGCCAAAGCTTGTCATCAGCAGGAAGTTATTCGTGGACAAGAAGAAGCGGAAGAGGGAGACGTTTCAGAGCGAAATTCAGGGCGGAGGTGAGGTGAAGGAGGAAGAGGAAGAAAACGAAGAGGAGGAGGATGAAGACATTTCCTTCGGTCCCAAGATAGTTTCGGTGGAGAGCGTCGGTGCTCTGGCTGGACACGTCAGGGATGAAGACGAGGAGGAAGAGGACGAAGAAGATGCGCCCAATGGAAACCTGAATGCCATCGCAGCAAAACAGAAGGAAAGCGAAATTCCAGTTGTCATTGGGAACGCTGCGGACGAGGATGACGAAGAAGACGACATCATCGTGCCGAGCTCCTTCAGCAACCTTGACGTAGACGATATCATAGACGAGTACGGCGAGGAGGAGGAGGAGGAAGAAGAAGATGATGATGGAGATCAGGAGCAGGAAGAGCTGGAGGAGATCCAGATAGAGCCGGACATAATTGACTACGGGGACGAGGACGAAGATTCCAACGAGGGCGACGTAAACACTTTCCAGATGTCTCCACCCTTGGCCGTCCCCTCCGCGGCAATACCGCCGCCTCACGTGGTGGTGCCGGCGGGGCCCGTGCAGCTGCTGCCGCAGAGCTCTCTGCCTGTGCAGAGGGTTGTTGCCGCTCACACCTGCAGCTTCTGCCAGGCCTCCTTCCCGCAGCAGTCCCAGCTCATCGCCCACCTCTCCTCCTCCCACATTACCCTTCCCAAGGAGCAGCCGCAGTTCCCATCCCCCGCTTCAAACGGCAAGACTTATATGTGCGGCACCTGCGGCCAGTCCTTTACCGGCGAGGACCAGCTGGTGGGCCACGTCAAGGCCCACGCCGCGGCCTCCGCCTCCGCCGCCGCCAGCTCACATGTGTACCGCTGCCAGTACTGCCCGGAGACCTTCCGCCGATTCTCTGAGTTCGAGTCCCACTCCAAGATCCACGCCACCTTCCGCTGCCCGCACTGCAACGCTGGGTTCGCAAACTCAAACGCTATCGAGGTGCACAAAAAGAGGTGCTCCATGGCCAGCATGGAGAATCAGCAGCAGCAGAACGTGACTGCTGACAAAACCACTTCAGCAATATCATCAACAGCAACAACTTCTTCTACTACTCCGACGGTTCCTCCAGTGCACAGGACGAGGTCCGTAACCAGGAACCAGCAACAGCATCATCAACAGGACGACGGCGAAGAGGAAAAAACCGAAAACAGCTCGAGCGAAAAAGATTCTTCAGCAACAGTGGCACCATCATCAGACGACAACAAGCCGGACTCGACGAACTACACCCCTGACAACAACTCTAGCAACGTGATCTCCATTGAGGACGTGGACCCGCCGCCAACCGAGCAGGAGAGGAAGGTCGGGTACTGCCACCGCAAGCTAGCATCGCTCAACTTCCAACAACGAATCGTGTGCATAGACTGCGGCAAGCACTATACCACCATGTACAACATGAGGCAGCACAGGAACATTCACACCAGGAAGAACCTCTACAAGTGCTCGCATTGCGCAAAGGAGTTCACTCACAAACACGTTTGGGAGGTGAGAATTTCGATGGCACTTTTCCCCAAAAAAATATTTAGCACAATATTTTCCCACCCTCCAGACCCATGAGCGTATCCACACCGGAGAGAAGCCCTTCAGGTGTCCCCACTGCGGAAAAGCCTTCGCAGACAGGAGCAACTACAACAGCCACCGGAAGCTGTGCGCAACCCAAAGAGGGGCGGCGGTGGCGCCGAACGGAGCAGCAACAGTACCAACAATCGTTCAGCAGCAGCACCCTGTCCTAGCATCGTTTGTCAAGATCACCACTTGAGAAGATTGCGTTTCAATCAATTTTAGTTCTCACACTGTTACCCAATGATCTCGTTTCTAGTCAATGCTCATTTCCTAGTCTATCCAACCTACGTACTGTACTGTACTTAGTTTCAATTATTTGACCCCTTGCACCCCAAATACTCAAGTTGGCCGCGCTAAACAAACATTCCAAAGAAAAAAAAATCTGTACCTAAATACTCAAGCGGATAAAACACCGGAGACATTCTATCTAGTCCAAACGCCAATAAAATGAACGAAGGAGCAAAATAATCCTCACAGTTTCTCGGACTGTATTGACTTGACAATGAGGTCACAGCGCTGGCACAGCCTCGTCCCACGGCCCGTTGATGGTGTCCTTGTGCTCCTGCCAACGAACGAAGAGCGACGGGGCCACCAGGACAACCAAAATGTGAGCAGCAGCGGCGGCGGCGGCGAAGAAGTGGGACACTGCCTTGGCCGCCGCGGCCAGGGTTGCTGCCGCAACTGCCGCTGTAGCCGCCAGCGTCCATGGGACGTCGGTGGCGCGGGTGGAGACGATCCTGGCCCTGAGCAGCGGGCAGAGGACGAAGGCCAGTATGGCTGCGGCCAGGAGCGAGAATGCCTCGAGGGCAGACCCGAGGCGAGAGGCCAGGCAGACGGCGGCGAAGAGGGAGGCGTTGAGGGAGAGCGCGTTGCCGGCCGAGGCGTAGTGGGCGGCGGAGGGGTCAGAGGGGAGGTAGTCGTGGGTCAGGAGGTGGGTCAGCACGGCCAGGAAGCTGGTGGTGTGGATGGTGTCGGTGCTGATGGTGTCCGTTAGTCTGAAATAAGCCGGGATATGAGATTGTACGTAATAATAAGTACAGCAGAAGATTTTTCATTTACCTATAGAGGACCGGCGATAGCCCGACACCAAAGCAGAGAAAGACAAGAAAGTGCCTGAGATCTCCGGCCAGGGTGTTTGCGTCCACCCTCCTATCCCCCAGCACCACGGCCATGAAGTATCCCGCCATTGACAGCGCCCCAGCCAACGAGAGCAACGCTTCAGGGGCCAGAACGGCGGCTTCTTCGTCTCCGTTGGCTCCTCCGCTGAGGCCGGCGTAGCAGGAGTAGAAAGCCACGGCCGAGGATATCTGCTGCGAGACGAGGCAGGCCTGGGGCAGGCACTGTCTCAGCGTGTACCTCCGCACGTCTCTGTTCCTCCGGATGGCGGCCAGGAAGCAATCGTCCGGGGTGTAGTTGTCCGGCAGCCCGGTCTTCTCGTACAGGTTCCTCCTCCACCTCCTGGGCCAGTCCCCCTCCGGGAGCGACACCCCGTTGCTGTCTCTGGCCATCCCTGTCTCCTGTCCGTCAACACTTTGCCTTTTTGGCGTCGGGCTGGCTCGCTTCCTGCTTCTCCTCTTCGTCCTCTTCCTCGTCTCCATCCTCGTCCTCTTCTTCTTCGTCCACGTCTTTGCCGACCTTCCTGTCCGCTCTCTCCTTGTCGATGACCTCCGTGAGCGCCCTGTTGGCCTCTTTCTGCACCCTCCTGATTCCCCTGATGAGTCCCTGCAGGTCCCCCTGCTCCTGGTCGAGGCTCTCCTGGTACAGCAGATTGTTGTCTCCCTCCTCCTGCTCCTTCCTGTCGTCCACCACCTTGATTGTGAGCGCACTCATGACTTCGATGTACGACGCAGGGAAAAGGAGACCGACACCAACAAGAACAACTTCGCAACGATCGGCGAAAACGACGTCTTACGAGTTAGGAGTTACGACTTAGCTTACTACTTACTAAGTTAGTTACTTACGGAGTTACGGTCGGACGTGACCAGTACTGCCAGATGGACAGGATCAAAAGATACCACGTTTTGGTCAAAAAGATACCAATCCAACAGTACATAAATTACCCAAAAAAAGATACCAAATCAAGTTTTGTTGCATTTTTATTAACAAAGAAAAACCCGAAAGTTACCAATTTGGTTTCAAAAGTTACCATCTGGCAGCACTGGAGGTGACGACAGCAGGGAGAAGGGAACGAACGAGAGGGTGCGTGAAGAGAATAGGCGCCATCCGCCGGCGGTTTTCAGCGCCATCTATCCAGATAGAGTTTCCTATTTTATGAGGGGCATTACATACAGACTAGAAAAATAAAAATTATGTGCTATGCGTGCTGGATACATACCAATCTGGTAAATAAATTTAACTAGTAGGATCAAAATACATATATCTGAACAATAAAAAGCAAATTTTTCAAAAAAGTTACAAAAACTTTGCCATAAGGTGAAGAATTTATTCCAGTTTAAGAAAAATATGCGTCTCAAATGGGAAGGAATGCTCGAAAAAATTGTGATTTTTGTCTGCGGCGATGCCCAGACCATGGAACAGTCGTTGTTGTTCTTCTTCTTCTTCTTCTTCTTCTTCTTCTTCTTCTTCTTCTTGGGGGGACTACTTTGGTTTTTGATTTTTTTCAAGATACTGAAATCTTTATAAAATAACATTTGTAGACAGTAAAAAAGTGACAAACCCTACAAATTTTCAGCCCGTTGTGACCAGTACTTTTGCCAAAAAAGCAAAAACGATTTTGCAATTTTTTGCAATTTTGCGGTTTTTTTTACTTTTTGACCCACCAAATGACCTCAAAATTCAAATTTGACCTTATCCGCCCAACATAATTTGGGGGTGCCCTATCTTTTTGATTTTATAATTTTTTTGTGTGACCACTCCTTCTACCTCAAAAATTACTTTTAAAATACAATTTTTAACTTTTTTCCTTTTTGACTGCAGTAAAACTTTGCCAAACTATCAAAACTTTCTCAAATCCCGCCGCAGACCTTTTGAACAGAGTCTGTTCTTGTTCCAAAACTGCAAGTGTGACAAAAAAATACGGTTTAAGACGCCAATTTGGCGATTGTAGACAGAAAACTTTTTAGTAAAAACAGAAAAAAGCAAAAAACACAAACCCTAAAGTTATAGAACTCTGGGCGATTTTTGACCCCACTTTTAAGGCCACACTGGCAACAACAGCATCCGATTTCGCGCCCCAATCCGACAGTGGATGATTGCAATGGGGCAACAACATCTCAAGTCATGCAGGGCGAGATCTGATACCCTCTCCTCTTCCAGGCCATCAAAAATTAGACGACTCTTTGTCTATTCCGACCATTTGAAAAAGTTCCACGCGCACACAATGGTGCCCCTAATCTTTACGATTCTCCCCCCAACCTTGGGACTTTTTTACTTTTTGTTTCGCGGAAGTATGCATTCGGGAAAAGAAGAGGAATTTCTTGACATTTTTACGGTATCTCTCGCGAGGTATTGTTACGCTTTTAATGGCCCAAGCATAACCTTATTGGGAAGAAGAAGCCGAGAACAGAATTTTTTTGGGCCGTATGTCGTTGCTGCTGCTGCTGCTGCTGTTGCTGCTGCTGTTATTGCTGCTGCTTTTTCATCTCCTGCTACTTGTTTATTGATAATGTTGTTGTTGTTGCTGCTGCTGTTTGAGATGGAGGTGCAAAGCCCCCCAATTTTTTTTACTTATCTTTTTAAATTCATTTCTTTTTTATTTGAGCAGAATGTAAGTCACTTCTATCAAATTCCTATTCCTCTTCCTCCTCCTCGAACTCCTCCAGCATGTCCGATATCCTCTGCATCTCCCCCTGCAGCTCCTCCTTACCCTCGGGCTCAACAGAAAGGATCTCGATGGCCTCGCGGAGCGTAGAGGCGTTCTCCTCGAAGATATCCTAATTTAAGGGGCAAATTGACGTCAATTTCCCACATTATTTAGAAAAAAAATCAGCATAACCACAACTTGCTGCAATGTTTCAGACAGGGTTGCATGGGGAAATTCGATAAAATCGTGATTTTTTAATACATGGAATGTTTTCGTGAAATACAGCCATTGTCCCACAAGAAATATCAAAGTTGCGTCGAATTTCGTTTTACCCTGGCCTGGTATGGCTGCATCCTGTTCTCCCTTAGCGCCCTCTGCGCCAGCACCACCGCCGCAGACTGCTGCTCGAAAAGGAGCTGCCCGCGCCACTTGGACAGGCCGGGGTCGATGGAGTCCGCAACCTCAAGCAAGGACTTGCCTGAAAAGTATTTTTTAAAAAAACATATTTCAGTTTTTGTGGGAATTTTGTGCTATTTTTTTCCTTAGAAATCTTTGCAAAAAATTAGAAAAACCTGCAAATTAACTTGTGAATAATTTTAATAGTTTTTTGATGAATTGCATTGTTTGAGACTCACATAGGAACGACTTCCTGAGCAGCTGCGAGTTCTCCATCATGTCCGCCAGCGCCGCCCTGTATATGTTTACGATGGCCTGCTGGACCTCGCGGGAGAGGCTGTGCTCCTCTGGGAGGACGTTGGCGTGCTCCTGAAAGTAGTAGGGGTGGGGGAGGGTTAATTGAATAATGGTTCGAGTCGGGGCTTTGAAAATTCGTTTGGATTGGGTTTTCTCATAGTGTTTGAAAAAGAAAAAAATTGGTAATAGATATGAATTGCATCTTTTTACATCTATCTATTATTTTTTTTGTCAAAAATGTTGAACATCGCACATATATCAGCAGTAAATTGTCTGTTCTACCTGGAGGAACCTCTCGAGCGAATCCGGACACCCCCTGTCCCACTTTGGCGAGGTCTTGAGCTCCTCCTGGAGGCTAGAGACCAGAGAGCGGGACCAGGACGAGGGGAACGTCTTGTAGCACGTCTCACACCTGAAAAGGGTGACCAGGAAGGGTTGGGTGAAAAATCCAAAATATCAAAGAACAAAAAAATAATTTTCTTTAAAATGGGCTTTTGAAATTTTTGCTCACAAAAACCTCAAAAATTAAATTGGACCCCATCTGCCCATTCAAAACCTGATTTTGGAAACGTTCTTTTTCTCATTTTGCGTGAAAGGAGTTTTGGTACTTTTGAAACTGTAAAAAAAACCTGTAGTTATTGAGGAAGCAAATGTTTTCTATCAAAAATAGGATGTTTCTCTTACCTCCACTCTCCGTCTATATCTAATGGGTCCACCTGCGTGACCCTCCCCCCGCACCCTTCGCACAGCAGCGATGACAAGTGGGTGCCGAACTCGGTGGGGTCTTTGCACCTCTTGCACCTGCACCAAAAGCACTTGCTCTGGAAGAGGTGTCTACGACGCTGGGGGGTGTCCCAGAGGGTCTGGGTGTAGGTCGCGCTGATCACGCTGTCTTTCTGAAAACAGCATGAGAAAAGTAAGTATATTAAAATTAGAAGTGTCATGCAAGGAAAACTTTAAGAAAAGCGTTGCACAATCAATTTAAAATTCAGTGGCAATGTTCACACATTATAAAGCATTATATCTTTCAAACATTAATTGTCAAAATCAGGAATATTTAGTTTTGCATAACATAATAAATATTTTTAGAAAATAAGTCGCGAACAAACACATTTCCGACCCTACCTTTATGTTCCTGGTTGCGTAGATGTTGATGTCGTAGTCCTTGCCGAAAGTGTGCTTTGTGTTTGGCGTGCATTCGTGGGAGATGAGGCAGGCCACGCGGTACATGGAGCGGAGGTTCAGGCCATCAGAGTTGCGGATCTCGAAGCAGTTGGTGTCCTATTAGGAATGGAGAGGAAATTGTTCTTGTTGTTGCCGTTGTTCTTGTTGTCATTCGAGACGGTGGTGTTTTTTTTTACACATAAGCTCTCCTCCAGAGCCCAGGCATTGTATATAAAAAAGCCCCCTATTTTCATTTTCGTTGTTATCTTGCTTTGCTTGGGCTGGAACTTACCAGTCGTCCACACGTCTCCAGAATCTCCAAGTCGCTGAATTTGGTTATGAGCTTGAGGTAGTGGTGGATGAAGAGGACAACCTTCTCCTTGTTGACCTATCGAAAATACGAAAAAAATCAATAGTGATATCAGGGACTCTACTGACATATTGTAGCGATGTAGACTTTTCCTCAAAAAAAAATCAAGTGACAACAACAACTTTTCCTTCGAAAAAAAGACCTCGACAACACGAACAAGAAGAACCCTCCCTCACCTTGGTGTAGACCTCCGTCTTCATCCTCTCCTCCAGATGGGAGCAGAAGGCGGTGAAGTCCCTCCAGACGGAGGAGGGCCCGTCCATGAGCGACAGCGCCCTCAGCACGGTGATGCAGGCGTACATCATGTTCACGCGGCCGTAGTTGCCCACCTCCACCTTGGAGCCGCCGTAGCGGATCAGTCTACGTGTGGGGAAAATAAAGAAAAATGCTATGTATTCTGCATATTGGTACGACAAGGTTTTCTTTGGTGGCTTCGTGAATGGTTGTTTTGATTTAAAAAAGGCCACATTTGAGGTTCTTTTTCTGTATCGTAATTAGGTTTTGGACGCAAAAGTTTACATATAAATTTGGAAACTTTCCAATGCCAAACCCAGAGAATTGCCAGTTTTAAAGCTGGCATTTGAAAACGCTCAGTGGCAACTACCAGAGCTAAGGAAATCCTGGGAAAATATCTATTATCATATTCCTACCTGCACTCTGGCTCGTGGTATTTGCTGTCCTCGCACTTTCTCGAGCAGAGCGGCCAGTGGCAGCGGGAGCACTTGTAGACGCTGGAAAGATAGAACAAGAACAGACTCTGTTCAAAAGGTCTGTGGCGGGGGTTTGGCAGGGTTTTGATCATTTGACAAAGGTAGAAAGTTCAAAAGTTGAAGTAGTTTTGCAATGGGGGCTCTTAAACTTTA
>JAAUYB010197222.1_pt1 | contig 10967 bp, 9 predicted proteins | sample 7278071 | NCBI WGS metagenome assembly JAAUYB01 (sample SAMN14350121, study PRJNA611818) | marine sediment metagenome | isolation source: surface marine sediment (1.8m) | place: French Polynesia: Moorea | collected 2018-08 | reverse complement strand
GGGTCGACGGCATCGCAAATCAAAACCTCGCCGGCACGAAACCGGGCCAGATCGTGCGGTGAGTGCACCACCCGGGCCGGCCCCCGGGCAACCCCCGGGCCGGCCGGCTGGCCCACCAACTGACGGGCGCTGATCTTGCCCGCTGAAGCACTCTCGACCGAAGGCGCCTTCGGTTCCCCTTCGGAAGACAGGGGATGGCGCGCCACCATCTCGGCCAGCACGCCGTCGGCCGCTTCCCGGTCATCCAACCGCGCGTGCCCCACGCGCACTGCCCGGCGCAACTGGGCTTCAATACGGCTCAGGTGAATGTTGTCGTCGTCGCGCAGGCGGTAGCTGGCCCGTGCCAGATCCAGCAGCGCGGCCGCCCAGGCCCGTTCGTCACCACCAAAGCAATCCAGAAAGCGTTCCTCCCCACGGCGGGCATCGTCCGATATTCGCCGACCGGCGGAGGGTGCTGCCGCCAGTTCCAGCACCAGATGGATCAGGGGACCGTGGTTGACGGTCCGCTCCCGGTCGCCGGTGACGCTCGAAGACAAATCACCATAGTCGGATAAAAATTCATCCAACGCGGATCGAAACGGACCCAAGGCTGGGGGCCCCTGTCCGCCCCGCAGGCGCGCGGCCAGATCGGAATCGTCGCGGACCATGGCCGCCAGTGTCTCCAGCCGGCGATTGCGCGCCAGACTCTCCATGGGGGTATCCGTGAGAAGATCCACAAAAGCATATGGATCATCGGGTTTGAGGGCATCGTTGTAGACCTGCCCGAAAAGGCGCACGCCGTGGGCAAAGGGGATGAAGTCGGCGTAGTAGACATTGCTCCAGTGGTGGTTGATTCCCGCGCGCCGCTCGATTTCCGCCGCCAGGGCTTCATCGGGCAGGCGATCGAGATCGTTGAGGGCCAGTTCATGGGCCACCTGGATCATGCGCGGAATGAGGTCGTCCTCGATCTTGCTCCGCAGCCGGCAGAGGTTTTCATAGCTGCGCCGCAGGCTCAGGTACCAACCCCGCTGGTCGCGGCCGCCATTGGCGGTGGCCGTCACGGGCCGGGTCTGGAGGTAAGTAAAACGGTCCCGCCCCAAGGTCCACTCGACGTCCTGGGGGCATCCGAAACAGGTTTCGATTTGGCGCACGTCGTCAAAGAGACGCTGCACATCGTCGTCCGCCAGGCAAGCTTCGCCCGCGCGGCGCGCGACCGGGCGCCGCGCGACCCCCTGTCGCGCCGGGAAGACGGCCTCATTCCCCTCACCGGCGGTAAATGCCGTCACCTTGCCGGAGCGGCGCTCCAGAATCCAGCGGTCCGGTGTGATCATGCCGTCCACCAACCCCTGATTGAGTCCGGGAACGGCTTCGAAAACAGATTGGTCCGCATCCAGGGGATTGACACTGAAAGCCACCCCCGAGGCGTCGCCCAGGACCAGTTCCTGGATCAACACGGCCATGTCGCTGCGCGCCGGCGCCAACCCCAGTTCCTGGCGGTAGAGCAGGGCGGCGTCGGACCACAGCGAGGCCCACACCTTGCGCACATGCTCCAGAATCGCCTCCAAGCCCCGGACATTGACATAAGACTCGTGCAGCCCGGCAAAGGAGGCCCCGGCACTGTCCTCGCTCGTTGCCGAGGAACGAATCACGGTGGCACCGTCCGCCAGGCCGGGTTTGAGGGCGCGTTGCAGCGCGTCCTTGAGTGCGGGCGGCCAGGACGCCCTCAGAAAGAGGTTGCGAACCCGCAGGGCCGCATCCCAGATCTCCTCCCAGCGCATATCCGCAAAGGCCTTGCGGTTGAGTTCCAGCAGGATCCGTTCTTCGAGATCGTTGGCAGCGATGAAGTCACGGTAGGCCGGCGCGGTGACCACCAGGGTCGCAGGAACGGCGAAACCGTTAGCCGCCAGAGCCGCTAAATTGCAGCCCTTGCCGCCGGCCAGGGTCAGCGCGTCCGGCGAGACCTTCGCCAGCGGCAGAATGTAGCGATCAGCCGACATGGTATTCCATGACCTTCTGGAACCGGTTGACGAGATAATAGCGCTTGACCGCCAGACGCAGCAGAGCGGTGGAAGGGGCGCTCACGAAGGCTTCCAACTGGGGGTGCCGCTGGCGGTAGAACTCGCGGGCCGTCTTGGCCGCCGCGCCGTCGACCTCCTGAACCGTGCCGATCGCGGTGACGGCCATGGCCTCGTAAATATCGGACTGCCGGTTGCGGCTGTTTTCCACCAGCAGGGCGGCCCGGGGTTCGGCCGCTAAGTTGGCGAACTTGCGCGTGGCCCGCGTGGTGGCAAAATGAATCCCGGAAAGATCAGCCTCGGCCACCACGCACACCAGACTGGCGTAGGGATGGCCGTCGGCGCCGCAGGTGGAAAGCACGGCCAGACGCTGATCGGTGATAAGGTTTTCGATGGCGGAGCGGACCGATTGCTGATCGTTCAAGGGACCTCCTGATTGGCGCTGGAAAAAATAGCTTGCTGTCTTCGTCTGATGGCATCCGCGGATGGGACCTTGCGGGCGCTGAGGCGTTAACGCCAAGATGTGACAATCTAATCAATGAGACCGCTGGGGGCAACCGCCCAGCGACACCCGCCGCCCTATTTCGCCGCAGAACCCGTCTCCGAAGGGACCGGTGGGGGCAGTCCCACCGACGTCCGCCGGGCGGCCAGGGATTTAAGGCCCTTGAAGCGGGTGTGCAGGCGGCGACACGCGTCCAATGACAGCCGGTCTACCAAGGCAATGACACGCATCTCCTCACGCGCGTCTGGAAAGGCCTCCCTATCGGGGGCGATCTCCTCTTTCCAGACCAGCTGGGTGTAGATCAGACTGCGGGCGGCCAGGCGACGCTGACGCTCCGGGGCGGGCGGACGCCCGAAAATAAGGGCCAGGGTCAGGCGGTCGCCCGGTCCATAGTAATGACCACGGTGCCCGCCAGCGCGGTAGACATCCTGCAGGAGATAGCGGGGACGAATGACGGCAGCGGAGGGCAGACGCCGGCGCAGCTCCCGCAGCAGCCGCAGGTGCATATAGCCGGCTTCGACATAAACCCGTTCGCGGCAGCCATCCAGGCGATTGGCTAGGGCGTGCGCCCGCAGCTGGTCGCGCAGCACGAAGCGCGCCGCATCGGCCTCGGCAAAACGGCACACCGCCGCCAGGAGCTGATCGAAATCGGCCCCCGCCGCCGCCTCGTAAAAAGCCAGCAAATGGCGGGTGGCCCGGCGCTCGGCGGCGTAGACCGGCCCCAGGCGCGCATCGGATTCTAATTCCGACGGCCGGCCACCATCGGCCAAATGCTCATGAATTCTGATCAGTCTGGCGGTAAAGGGTTCGCAGGCCCAGATCCGCCGGCCGCGCGCATGTAGCGCTTGCAGCACACGGGCCGAGGCCCGCACGAAATCCGGATATTCGAAATCGACACTCAGGAGATAATCCTCCAACGTGATGGCACCCGTTAGCATGTGCTCGAATTCCGGCGTGGGGGGCTCCTCCACCACGATCTGATCGTGCCGCGCCATAAGATCGGCGGCCAGCGGCAGAACTTCGGGGCGATGGGAAGATAAGGCCAGGGTCAGGGTGAGGGGCATCTTGGTTCCCGTGTCCATCGGTATCGGGGTCGGTATCGGGATCGGAATCGAAAATCTTCAGTTCATTAAATAACTTCCCGATACCGATTGCGATACCGATAGCGATACCGATTAATTTTTTGCTTGTAGCGCTTTTCCAAGCTAAAAGATAGTCGTTCCAAGCTGCTCAGATGGTGCACAGCCTTAATCCGGGTCGGGGTCGCTATCGGGGTCGGGGTCGAAAGCTGTTAACCCTGGTCTACTATTTTTCGATACCGATACCGATACCGAATCACGAATACCGTAATTTTGCAGCTCTTTTCAAGTAGCTGACAAGATTGTCGTCACGATCTACTCCGATGCTACACCGCCTTAATCCGGGTCGGGATCGCTATCGGAATCGGGGTCAGCAGTTTTTAATCGACGGCATTTTTTCGATCACGATACCGATACCGATACCGAGTACCGATTCAAAATATCTCAGGAACCCGGGGCAGGCGCCGGACGGTTGGTGAGGTAGACGCCGGATAGCACCAGGACGGTGCCGGCCGCCAGCGAGACCGTCAGGGCTTCGTCCAGGAGAAGATAGCCGAAGATGATGGCGCTGATCGGCACGAAATTGATGAACACCCCGGCCTTCATGGCACCGATGCGCTGAATGCCCTGGTAATACCAGACAAACCCCAGAACGGTGCCGAAAAAACCCAGGTAGAAAAGCGCCATCCAGTCCACGGGTGTGTAGCCCGGCCAGGCCGACCAAAGCCCCTCGTACCAGGCCGGCAGGGCCAGGCACAGGGCCCCGCTGAGCGAGGCGTAGAGAATCGAGGTCAGGGGCGACATGCTCGCCAGCAGGGATTTACCCAGAAGCGAAAAGGTCACCCAACTGGCCACGCACCCCAGGATAAAAAGCTCCCCCCAGCCCACCGGCCCGGAGACCAGGGCGGACAGGCTGCCGCGGGTGATCACGAGCAAGGCGCCCGTAATCGAAATCCCGATGCCGCACAGGCGCAGCGGTGTGAGGCGCTCGCGGAAGATCAGTGCGGAGAAGAGGGCGATGAAAATGGGGTTGTTGGCAATGATGATCGCGGCCCGCCCGGCTTCGATCAGCTTCAAGCCCTTGAAGAAGAAGACGTTGTAGGCAAAGACCCCGGTCATCCCCAGCAGAAAGACCGGCAGCAGTTGCCGGGCCCGGATGGCCGGCAGCCGCCCCTCTATCTTCCAGGCCGCCAGGAGTAGAAAAATCGAGGCGATGGCAAAGCGCAGGAAAGCGGCCGAGTAAGGCCCCACGTGTTGGGCCGCCATCCGGCCGGCCACGAAGGTGCCGCCCCAGAAAACGGCCATGCCGAACAGCTTGAGATAGACCCGTATCATTCGGCGGGGTCGTTCGGTTCGTTGCGCACGAGGGCCTCCAGGATGGCCGGAATATAGTCGTCCGCCTTTTCCCTGGGAAAACTGCAGGAACCGGCCCCGGCATGACCGCCGCCCCCATAGTTGGACAGCAGCAATCCGACGTTGACCCGGCAGGCCCGATTGAAAATGCTGTGCCCTACGCTGACGATCACACGGTCGCGGTCACGGTCGTTGTAGCGGATCTTGGCCTGCACCACACTCTGGGGATACATGGAGTAGACCAGGAAACGATTGCCTTGAGGGGTCGTCTCCAGCGCGCGAAAATCCGTAACCGCCACCTCTCCCTGGATCGTGGTGTGGCGTTCGAGGTGGTCGCGATAAGCGCGGTTGTCGGCCACGACCTGCCGGCTGCGCCGGGCCACCTCGTCATCAGCCATGACCACCGCGATGGGATCGTCGCGCAGCAATGTCACCAGACGATTCCAATAGGGCGCGTCCTGTCGTTCGCGACCATTGACAGTCATGGACAGCAGCACATAGGGATAGTTCTCGGGGAACTGGACCTCGTCCTCGGTCAGATCGGCGCTGTCGATCCGGTCGGTCTGGTGGATCAGTTCATCGTAGCCGTCCCCAAAACGCCCGGCGTAATAGCGGTAGATCAAACCGGCTGCCGAAGGGGCCATCTCGAAAAGTCCCGCAACGGGTTGCTTCGGGGTGTTGGAAAAATGATGGTCGAACCACAGCCCGCAGTTAGGATGATAAGGCAGATTGGCCACGATATCGCCGGACTGCACATCCACAAGGCCCCGCTGCATGTCGCCGGGTTCGGCCCAGACGAGCGGCAACCCGTCACCTTCGGCCACCTGCAGCAACATGGCACACACGATACCGTCAAAATCCGGACGCGTTACGATTCGCATGGATTGTCTCCCACCGGGAATTGCCGCCGATCGGTGGCCGTCGTCCGTGCCACGCCCTGGCAACTTTTAATTCCGGTCCTATTATAATTACTATTAATCTAAAATGATGGAAGCCCTTATAGAGCATCGCCCCCCCTGTTTTCAACCGTGTTCATCACGAAAAAAAACGCGGGAGCGAGAGCGATGGCCGCGGCCCTCCGGGTGGTATTGGCGAATTCCCCCTGGGCCACGTATGGTAACACAAACCCTTTTTCTGACAAGGAGGATCCAAAGCATGGCGCTCTATCTGGTCCAGCATGGTAAAAGTCAAGGCAAGGACATCGATCCCGAGCAGGGACTGACCGATGAGGGCAAGGCCGAGGTGGCGCGCATTGCCGACGTGGCCCGGGGCTATGGCGTCAAGGTCGACGCCATCCTCCACAGCACGAAAAAGCGTGCCCGCCAAACGGCTGAAATCATCGCTCAAGCCCTCGAACCTGCCGGCGGGATCAAGGAAAAATCCGGTCTCAAACCCATGGACGACGTTACCGCGCTGGGTGGGCTGATCGACAGTGCCCCCAACGTGATGCTGGTGGGCCACCTACCCTTCATGTCGCGCCTGGCGGCCTGGCTGATCACCGGCAGCATCGAACCCCCTGTCTTCGCTTTCCAGAACGGCGGCATCGTCTGCCTGAAGGAAAACCCTGATGCCGGCGCCTGGATGATCGCCTGGAGCTTGATGCCCCGTATCGGATGAATCGCATCCCACGGCATGGCCGGCTTCGGGTAATCTCACCCGATCGACTAACGAATACTTCGAGCGCATTGGGCGATTCCCCTGCCCCACGCCGAGCGCGCCTATTCCGGCTATAAAGTCCATCTTCCTGGAGGCATTCACCAGACGCGACGCGTTCTCCGCCCCTGAAGACCCCTCGCCGCCCTGATGGACGAACAATGCCAATGGCCCCGCGATCACATCCTGCCGGGGGCGCCCTCCTCTCTGCTCACCACCCGCCGTATCATCCAATGAACAAAAGCCTATCCGATTGTCGTGCAAACTGCGGCGGCGCTATGTCATAGTATTAATTTGACTTGAAAGTAATGAATATTAAATTGTGGTTTGAACAGTTGACAAATAAAATCGGTTCCTGTATAGGTGGTCTAAATAAAATTTCATATATTTTCAAAATGTTATATATATATTAGATTCTTGTAGAAATAAAAAACGATCTAAAATCAGTTTCAACTATAAACAACTAAAATGGCAAATATATTTTGATCATTAATCAATCTGACGAGCCTTTTAAGGTCAGCGGTTTGCTCTCATGCCATCAATGAATACCGAGACTAATCAGAATTCGATTAGTGACGCCGTGCTGATCGCCCTGCGTCAGATCATCCGCGCCATCGATCTGCGCTCCAAACGCCTGGTCAAGCAGTTCGGCCTCACGGGTCCCCAACTGCTCATTCTTCAGGAGATCGCCCGCGCCGACGAAATTACCGCCAGCGAATTGGCCAAATCCATCAGCCTCAGCCAGGCCACGGTGACCGGTATTCTCGAAAGGCTTGAAAAGCGCAACCTGATCACGCGGCGCCGCAGCAACAGCGATCGTCGCCGGGTCAAGGTATCCGCGACCAGCACTGGCCGCCAGTTGCTCGAAGCCGCCCCACCGCTGATGCAGGAATCTTTCATCGAGCAATTCGGCCGCCTTAATAACTGGGAACAGCACATGATCCTCAGCACGCTGCAGCGCCTCGTCACCATGATGGACGCCAAACAAATCGAAGCCGCGCCGATCCTTGCATCGGAGCCTCTGGAAACCCCGCCGGAATCATCCAACGGCCTAACGGTATGATGGCAATAATTATGGTTGAGAAATGGATAGATAGATGTCGATTCACAAATTCAGAGGAAAAATGAAAAAGATCGAAATCAAAGAATTATACAAGATCTTCGGCCCCCATCCCGAAAAGGTCATGCCGCTTCTGGACCAGGGGCTCAGCAAAGAGGCCATCATGGAAAAGACCCGCCACGGCGTGGGTGTGGCGGACGTTACCTTCGATGTGGACGAAGGCGAAATCCTGGTGGTGATGGGACTTTCCGGCAGCGGCAAATCCACCCTGGTGCGCTGCATCAACCGGCTGATCGAGCCGACCGCCGGCACCATCCTGGTGAACGGCCAGGACGTGGTCAACCTGTCCGAAAAAGAGCTGCGGCGTTTTCGGCAGAAGCATTTCGGGATGGTCTTCCAAAACTTCGCCCTTTTTCCCCACCGCACCGTTCTAAAAAATGTCGAGTACGGTCTCGAGATTCAGAAGGTCGATCAGGCCAAACGCACCGACGTTTCCATGCAGGCCCTGGAGCAGGTCGGCCTCAAGGGTTGGGAGGCATCCTACCCGGATCAGCTAAGCGGCGGGATGCAGCAGCGGGTCGGCCTGGCCCGTGCCCTGGCGCTGGATGCCGATATCATGCTGATGGACGAGGCCTTCAGTGCCCTGGATCCTTTGATCCGGCGCGACATGCAGGATGAACTCCTCGAACTCCAAGACAAAGTGCAGAAGACCATCGTCTTCATCAGCCACGACCTGGACGAAGCCATCAAGCTGGGGGACCGCATCGTCCTGATGAAGGACGGCCTGATCGTTCAGGTGGGCACCGCCGAGGAAATCCTGACCAACCCGGCCAACGAATACGTGGCCAAGTTCGTCGAGGACGTCGACATGACCAAGGTCATCACGGCCGAAAATATCATGAAGAAATCCGAGACGATCGCCTACTTCAAAACCGACGGCCCCAAAGCCGCCCTGCGCAAGATGAAAAAAGCCAGCATTTCGAAAATTTTCGTGCGGCGCGACAGACACCTGGTTGGCATCGTAACGGCCGCGGATGCCGCGGACGCGGCCAAGCGGGGCGACAAAACGCTGGAGAACATCCTGATTCCCGACATCGAGCGGGTTTCCCCGGATACGCCGGCGGCCGATCTCTTTCCCCTGCTGGCCACCAGTAAATACCCCATCGCCGTGGTCAACGAATCCGACAACCTGCAGGGGGTCATCATCAAGGGGCTCCTCTTGGCCGCCCTGGCCGAGGGGACCCAGGTCAACGGGAAGGAAACCGGGGAGGCCGCCTGACGCGGTCGCCCCCGCCCTCAAAAAAGCAAAGGAGGAGTATAAGCATGCGAAACTCAGGAAATGGTACCAAACGTTTGGTCATCCTACTGACCGCAGCATTGTTTATGGTCGTGCTGAGCGCCGGCGCTGCATTGGCCGCCGACAAGAAACCGATCGTGTTTGCCGATCTCGGTTGGGACAGTGTCCAGGTGCACAACCGCATTGCCGGGTTTATCATCGAACACGGCTTAGGGTACCCCGTCAAATACACGCAGGGCGAAACCATCCTGCTCAACAAGGCGCTGATCAGTGCCAAGGGAGGCGACGCCCCCAACGTCAACATGGAAACCTGGACCGAGAACTGGCAGGACCTCTACGACGAAGGCCTGGCCAAGGGCAAGGACCCCAATACCAACGAGGGGTTTGTCCACCTGGGGCCCAACTTCCCCAACAGCATCCAGGGCTGGTGGGTGCCCACTTACATGATCAAGGGGGACCCCAAACGGGGCATCAAAGCCACGGCCCCGAATTTGAAGTCGGTTTTTGACATGCCCAAACACTGGGAGCTGTTCAAGGACCCCGAAGATCCCAGCAAGGGCCTCTTCTTCAGCTGCATCCCGGGCTGGTCTTGCCGAGACGTCAATAATATGAAATTCGACGCCTACGGCATTCGCGAGACCTACAACATCATGGAGCCCGGCTCTGGCGCGGCCCTGGCCGCCAGCATGGAAGCGGCCTACAAACGCGGCAAACCCTGGATCGGCTACTACTGGGCCCCCACCTGGGTTCTGGGCAAACTGGACATGACCCAGCTCGAGGAGCCGCCCTTTGACCAGGCCGTCTTCGAGTCCACGGCCAAGTGTGCCTACCCGGCAGTCAAATGCGACATTATCGTCCACAAGAAGCTGCCCGAGTGGGCCCCGGATGTCGTGGCCTTCCTGAAGAAATACCGCACCACCCTGGATCTCAACAACAAGTTCCTGGCATACATGCAGGATTCCGGCGGCAAACCGCCAGAGGGCGCCATGTGGTTCCTGAAAACCTATGAGGACCTCTGGACCCAGTGGGTGCCCGCCGATGTAGCCGCCAAAGTCAAGGCCGCTATGTAATAAATCTCAACCGTCATCTTCCGGCACCGCCAGCGGTGGTGCCGAAGGATGGCGTCGCCGCAACCAAGGAGAACAGGCAACGTGAAGTTCCCTGAAAACATACAGATCCCTCTGGACAAGTGGACCGATCAGGCCATGGATTGGGTGCTCATGTCCTTCGGCGGCTTTTTTGACGCCCTGGGCAGCGCCATCCTGCAGTTCATGCTCGTAGTGGAGAAATTCTTCCTGTGGGTGCCCTGGCCGGTGTTGATTGGCGCCGTCGGCCTGTTGGCCTGGCGGGTCATGGGTAAATGGTGGTCGGGACTGATGATGGCCGGCATGCTCTTTTTCATGGGCGCCCTGGGCAACTGGGAAATGGCCATGCGGACCCTTTCCCTGGTGACGTCGGCGGTGATCGTCTCGCTGGCCATCGGCATTCCGCTGGGGATCCTTATGGCCAGCAACGACACCTTCGAAAAGATCCTCAAGCCCCTGCTCGACGGCATGCAGACCATGCCGAGCTTCGTCTACCTCATTCCGGCCCTGATGCTCTTCGGGCTGGGCAAGGTGCCGGCACTGTTTGCCACCATCGTCTATGCCGTGCCGCCTGTGATACGCCTGACCAATGTGGGGATCCGGGAAGTTTCATCCAGCGTGGTGGAAGCGGCGCACGCCTTTGGATCGAGCTACTGGCAGATTCTCTTCAAGGTCCAGCTGCCCCTGGCCCGGCCGACCATCATGGTGGGTGTCAACCAGACCACGATGATGGCCCTGGCCATGGTGGTGATCGCCTCCATGATCGGCGCCAAGGGACTTGGCTTCGAGGTGCTCCTGGCCATCAACCGCATCGAGATCGGGCGGGGATTTGAGGCCGGGTTGTGTATCGTGCTGATGGCGATTATCATTGACCGCATCACCTACGCTATGGCCTCCGGCAAAAGAGCCTGATAACGGTAAGACATCCATGCCGAATCAGACAG
>JAAUYB010014014.1_pt1 | contig 10972 bp, 15 predicted proteins | sample 7278071 | NCBI WGS metagenome assembly JAAUYB01 (sample SAMN14350121, study PRJNA611818) | marine sediment metagenome | isolation source: surface marine sediment (1.8m) | place: French Polynesia: Moorea | collected 2018-08 | reverse complement strand
GACGAGAGCGCCCCTCCCGCCGACTGCCACTGGTCTCAGCTCCTATTCTACGTAGGGAAGGACTGCACGAGGAAGTCCAGGAAGCAGAGGCCGCTCATGAAAGTGGTGAGGTCTCAAAATTGTTTCCCCGCAAAAGTAAATATTTCTAAATCGATTTAAAATATCATTCAGGTCTTTGAGAACCTCGAGAAGCTGTCCCAGCAGCCCTCCGCCGCGCTGACCCTGCAGGTCTTCTACGACGAGCAGAGGCCGTGCTCCAACTCCTCCGTCAACACGGCCAACGAGACGGCGGGATTGCAGAACGGTGAAATAGAATCATTTTGCGCCGAATTGTTGTCTAATTTCACAGTTTCCCAGGCCTCCCCGCAGGGCCGCCGCCGCCGCCGCCTGGAGCAGCGGGAAACGGCCGTACCAACGTGGTTCCTCTCGCCGCCGCGGCCGCCTCCCTTCTTCCTCCGGGCGAGGCTCCCCCTTCGTCTTCCTCCACCCGCTCCTCCGTCCCTTCGTCTTGCTCCACCCGCTCCTCCGCCCCTTCCGCCTCCTCCACCGCCACGGACAACACGTTCAGCGCATCATCCTTCACCGTGGCCCAGTCAAAGCACCAGGCGACGGGGAACCTGATCGACTTCGAGCCGGAGCCATCGCTGCCAAACCTGTCGGGACTTCTGTCCAAGAGGCCAGGTGAGAAGGAGGACAATATTTACCGGATTTGATAAAAAAGGTCGATCATCTTTCTAGCAACTCAGCAGCAGCCACTTCCGCCGCCACCTGCCAACTTGACAGCGCAGCAGGACGACATCCCCGCGCTCTCCGCCCTGGGCATCGGAGTAGTCCCTGCCGTACCAGCAACGGGAGCTGGAGGAGCAGCAGCAGATGCCATGGCTGGCATTCCCGACCTGTCCATCCTGAGAGTGTCGTCGTCCAACGGCTCCGCGGGAGGAGCGAGGCAGGCAGGCAACAATGGAGAAAACTCCCGCCTGACTTCCGTGGAGGACGCCGTCGCCCAACTGGCGGACCTTGACCCGCTGGACGCTTGATTGAAACTACGCACAGTAACGTACAGATACAAAAATCATGACATGTGCCATGCTTGTGCTTGCATTACGCATAAATAAATAAATATTTTACTTGAAATTTTCAAATTCAAATTGCGATTGACGTCTTTTTTTTATTTTTTTGGGGGAAAGCGACCGTTCTAGCTATTTTTTCGCTTTGTCGGGGTCGACGCCGACTCTCAAAATTCGCTGCGCTGCCATGGAGGGCGGCCGTCCCAAGCGCAAGCCCTACTCGAACGGCTTCCTGGTGACAAGCCTGTGCCTGGGCGTCGTCTCCGGCTGGATGGTGGCCTCCTACCTCCTCCAGCAGAACACCTACCTGGCGGCCGTGGGCATCGTGCTTGGGCTGGTCATGTGCTACCCGGTCTTCGAGGAGCTCTTCCGGCAGCTGCACGCCGTCAAGGAGAGCGGCGCCTCCAACCTGGGCGCCATGTCCTTCACCTCCGTCCTTTTCGGCGGCCTGCTCTGCGGGCTCATCTTCAAGCTGGCCTCAGTCAAGCACATGTTCTTCGGGTTCTACATCCTGTACCTGCTGGCGACGAGGGTCATCTGAGCAAGGAAAGAAAGCGGTCCGTCGCGTAATCCGGGATTTCCCCGTCCTTCTGCATACATGGGTCCAAAATACTGTATTACTCCTTTGTTTCCCTACCTCCCTACCTTGCTACACTACACGACCAATCTGTACGAAATGTATCTGCCGGCCGTCTCCGAAGGGCGGATGATCTTGATGACCTGGCCGCGCTTCAGGCCGTAGTACCTGGAAAACATAATACCGTAGAAAGACGACAAGACTCTTAGGACTCAGGTGGCCTAGCTCACCTTGCGACTGGGTCTCCTGCCTGTATCCTCATGAGCTGGTTCTCCTTGAGCTTGTACTTGTTGAGGAGCTCCTTCTTCTCCTCGGGCGTCATGACCACGTGCTCGGGCACCAGCTCGTGCTCCGTCAGGTTGACCAGGAGCTCCGACTCGAGGAACTGCTCCAGGATGTACTTGGGGGCCATGTCCACCAGCGACTGCTTGGCGGAGGGCGTCATGCCCTGCTGCACCACGATGATGGCGCGGGTGATGTTCTCCTCCTGCATGCGCTTGCAGTATGAGCGGATGGTCTTGATGCCGATCTTGATCTCCTCGGGGAAGAAGACGAACATCTGGTCGGTGGGGTCGTCGTTGTGGGCGACAAGGATGATGAGGTCGTTACGCGCCGGCATCTTCTCGCTGGGCTTGTCGCCGAACTGCTGTTTGAACTGCTCCAGGGTCTGGTCCAGCTCGTCCTGCGTCACCAGGTATCCCCGGTCGTGGCACAGCGCCATCACCGTCCGGCGGATGCGCCAAAGCTTGTACGTCTCCGCCTCGTCGTCCATGGCGCGCACACGACGCTGACCTCCAACCCCAAGTTGACCTCGACGGTGCTGACCTCGACGAGGGTGGGAATCAACGAGTTCGACAAGACCTTCGCGTTCGCGTTCAAGACGTTGTTTATTTTTTTTTTCAACGACGCCGATTTTGTAAACAAAAATGCAGGGTTAACAAATATTTTGAAAAGAGACGCACAAAAACACAGACATGATTTATTGTTGGAAGAAATATTATTTACTTTATTGAAACATAATTTCAGTTCGGAACCTAAGTAAAAATTCACCAACTTTCACGATAACGCCAAGAAGTCTTGCTCTCCTCCCGGCAACTCTGTGGCGGACTTCTTCTTTGGCCCTGGGTGGAAGGCCAGGGACCCGTCCAAAGGGCGAGGCAGGTACGACAGACGAATGGAGGACTGAAAAGAAAAAGGAACACATGCCATATTTCTTCTAGCAATAATTGAACCCTCGGTGAATCAATCAACCCACCAAGCCTCGTTAATGAAGATGCTCCTAAAGAAAAGTTGCGCTCCAACCCATTCTTTCTCCCGCTGGCAACTCTGCTAATTTCTCGCAACCTTTCTAAAGAAAAGACTTTCCCACCCCACGACGACAAGGACATCTTCGTCAACGCCATCCTGCTCTTACTCTTCGCCAGGTGTAGCAGGTGATCCGACATCAGGTGTCGTCATGTCGTCGTCCTCCAGCAGCAAGAGGGGTCGGTCCCCGTCCGCCTCCGACTCTGACGCCTCCTTCCTTGGCGGGCACTTCGCGGAGGGCGAGAAGGTGCTCTGCTTCCACGGGCCGCTCCTCTACGAGGCCAGGATCAACAAGGTCAGGCTCAGGGACAACAAGCCAAAGGCAGGAGGGGTGGCCGCGCCAGGGGCCACTAAGATACTCAAGTACTTCGTGCACTACCACGGGTGGAATAAGAACTGGGACGAGTGGGTTCCCGGGGCAAGGATGCTCAAGTACAGCGAGAGCAACCTGGTAAGAAAGAGACTCAGGAATCTTTTAACAACTTAACCACCCTTGAATACTTAAACAAATACTCTTTCTCTGCAGGACCGCAAGCGCGAGCTGATCCGCGCCCACGAGGAGGGCGTCCGCGCCAAGAAGGCCGCCGCAGCCAGCGCAAAGAGGAAGCACCAAGAGGCGGCGGCGGCGGCAGCGGCTACAAGTTCACCGGCGGCAAAGAGGGTGGCGACGGGCGGAGGGGGAGACGCACCGCCAACCCCAGCACCGGAGACGCAGTCGAGGACCTCTTCCTCCTCTTCCAAGAAAGGCTCCGCCGCCGCCCTTCCGACCGGAGTCAAGAAGAGCGCCAGGTTGAGCCACCAGGCCAACAGCGCCGCCGCCGGCGAGGACAAGGCCTCCGACGAGGTGGAAGCGCCCAAGTCAGAGCCTCAGGATGAGGAGGGACAGGAGGAGGTGGAGGACATTGACGAGGAAGAGGAGGAGGAGCTGACTTTCTCCAAGGCCGAGGTGCGCGTGACCATCCCGCCGGAGCTCAAGCCGTATCTGGTGGACGACTGGGACTTCATGACCAGGCAAAGGAAGCTGGTCATGCTCCCAGCCAGGGTCACGGTGCATCAAGTCATTAAAGTGAGAGGCATTCAAGATTTATTTTTTTGCAAATGAAAGAATTATGATTGTTTCCTTTTTCGTCAGGATTACGTGGAATACAAGAAATCTACCGAAGAGGTCGACGAGGCAGAGGGCGGCTCCCTGTCGGAGGTGACCCGCGGCCTGAACGAGTACTTCAACGTCATGCTTGGCTCCCGCCTGCTCTACAAGTTCGAGCGTGAGCAGCACTCGGACACCATCAAGGAGCACCCGGACCTGCCCATGTCCAAGCTGTACGGGCCCATCCACCTCCTCAGGCTGTTCGTCAAGCTGGGCCCCATGCTGGCGGCCACACCGCTGGACGACAAGAGCGTTCGCCTCCTCCTGAGACACGTGGACGGCATCGTGGAGTACATGCGGACGCGCGCAAAAGAGCTCTTCCGCATCTCAGACTACGGGACGGCCTCTCCAGAGTACCACAGAAGGGCGCTCTGAAGTCTACTTAAAATGCTGAAGTTTTCAATTTTGTTTCGCCGACTGTCTACGTACTGCCCTGTGGTTAAGATTAGAAGATGTTTCCCCCCAGACTCTACCTGCTGAACACCGTAACACGGACATTGCAGCGTACTGAAATACAAGATGTATCTGCAAGGATTCCCTGTCGGCCTTGGCTTTCGATTTTTGATCCGTGTCGGCGGTAGCGTTGGCTGCCGACTTCTCGGTGTAATCTGGCTCAAGTGGCGCCTTTGATTTTCTGAGCTCCTCTGCGATCTCCCTCAGCCGCTTGAATTGAGGAACCCTTTCTTCTTCAGCGGACTCTACTTCGGGGAAGGATATACCGACGACGGAGGCGGGGAAGCCCAGAATGTCGGACGAGGCTTGCGACAGCCCTTCCAGCTCTAGGGCGGCGCAGGAGTGCAGGCCGTTCATCAGCCCGATCCTGAAGCGGAATAACATTGTAGACTTCCTTCACGATAAAAAATTTATTTTTTAAAAAGAAAAATCCTTGCCTTATGGCATCGGCCGGCATCTTGACGTCCATGGCCAGGAGGTCCAGCTGACCGTCGTTCAGCTTCCTGAGCGCGGCCCTGGCGCCAACGCTGAAGAACCTGCGCATTCCTGGCTCCGCGAGAGGTTCCTTCTCCCGCGCCCGCCTCTGATCCTCGCGGAACGACTTGAGCCTCTCTTTGCGCTCATCACGAGGAAGTTTCCTGGCAAAGGAGGATAATTCTGATTAAATTAACACAACCACTTGTATTATAATTTAGTACCTGATCTCTTTGGGCATCTGCTCCTTCTTTCTGTATGCCAGGGCGAGGCACTCCCTCAGGCCGCGCAGGGCCTCCTCGCCCAGGGAACGGCTGGGCGGGCGGATCCCGTCCTGGTGGTGGTGCGCCAGTGAGGGCCTGGAGGAGGGGGCGACGAGGGCGGAGGAGGCAGACTTCCCCACCACCGACTTGGACTTGGAGACGGACATGACGCACAAAAGAGAGGCAATGCTGTGTCACCTTGTCACTCAACTTGTGCACAGCCAAAGGTAAGATTGAATTGAATGAGCAGGTACGACACCTGCTAACACACCTTTGCGGCCGCCTGGTTCAGGTGCCGAAGGGAGTTTGTTTTGAATATTGTTACACCGTATTTTCTTTCTCCCAACCTCTTCTCTTGGCCTTCTTGCGTTCTTTTCTCCAGCTGCTGAGCACAGAAAAGGACAAAACTAAAAAAGAAGAGGAAGATTGAGAGACACTTCGCCCGAAGAAGTCAAGAAGACCCGCCCCGGCGCCCGGATCCAGAGACCCCGACACCCGGAGGAACGGAAGCTTCTGCAAGATGTCCTCCTCGGCCGCCGACCCTTCTTCTGACCTCTCCGCGGCCGTCCTGGCCGCACAGGAGGGACTCACCAGGGAAGAGGTGCAAGAGGTGGTGGGCACGCGGCAGCAGCAGGAGCAGGGGCAGGACCAAGGGCAGGACGACGGAGAGGGCGGACAAGGTGCCGGGGACGCCCCCGCCGCCCCCGCCGCCGGCAGCAGCGGCCTCTTGTACCCTCAGCTCTTCGCCCCTTCGCAGGCCACTCTAAACAAGCTGAGGAAGAGGCAGCTCAAGACCAGGTGATTTCAAACCTCAATGTTATTTCCCATCTCTCTCTCTCCCAATATCCAACGATTCCCCCAGGTCCTTCTCTGCGACGCCCAAGAACCCAGTGGTGGCGCTGAACGAACTCCGCCCGGGCCTCAAGTACGAGCTGGTGGAGACCAAGGGACCGGTGCACATGCCCGTCTTCGTCCTGGAGGTCACCGTCAACGGACAGGGGTTCAGGGGCGAGGGAAGGTAGTGGCGGAGGACTGGGAGACTATTTATGTCATTGCGCTGGCATGATCGATGTACTGCACAGCGTACATCAAATGTCCTTCCAGCGCAATGAATATCCATAGTAACGGCTAGCACGTGAAAATTAACTTGGCTAATTTAGTCCTACTTTGCTTTTCAAAGTCTCGCCGACGCGCGGCAGTTCAAAAACAAGAAAAAAAGCCATCATGATCCTACATTTTTTGGCATTGTGAACTGACTCCCGCGCGCCGCGCGAGACTTTGTGGCCTGGGAGGACCCTCTTCTTTGACCAATTTTACCCCCTACAGCGGAGGCGGTAAGAAAACCTAGCACCATGTTACCTTTAACACCAGCATCTTTCTTTTGCTCTCCCCCAAAAACTAAACGTAGGACGAAGAAGGCCGCCAAGCACCAGGCCGCGAGCGCCGCCCTTAGCTCCTTCGTGCAGTTCCGCGACGCCTTCGAGGCCAGGAGGGCCATGGGAGGAGGAGGAGGAGGGCAGTTCTACCCTCCTCAGCCGCCGCCGATGTCCGCGGCGGCCATGATGGGGAGGCGACCCCCGTCCTTCGCTCCTGGGCCGGGGGGAGACGGAGGAGGAGGAGGAGGAGGGGTGGACTTTGCCGACGACGACCTAGGTTTCGGGAAGGGGCCGCCAGCATACGGAGGGTGAGGACAAGTTTTAGTTTATCCTTGCGCACTGGCTGTACTTTGTAGTTCTCCAACGAATTACCATGCAGTGGCAAATTCTGCATGTTCTCTGCTGGGAAATTTCCCCTCCGCATGATTGCCGTCCTAGCTTTGGCAAATTTTAGTTACAATAACTCAGTTGTTTATTTCGTTTTCCTACTTTTCCTTCCTCCTTCCAACTGCTTCTTTTTTATTTAATTTTAATTTTCTTCTTACCTCAACCGTTTAGGTTTGTGAATTCCACTGTTTACGTCATTATGTTGAACATCTCTTAGTGATTGCAATAATTTTTTATCTTGGTGACCAACTTTAGACGTAAAGTGACTGATTGCCCTTCAGGTTTAGATAAATACCCACACACCACACCACATACCCCACCCCAGTTCGTTGATTGGTTCTGGGGAGCCTTGTTTCCAAGGACGGCCGATTCGATATTTTACGAATCCTTATGCCTTCATCCTATCCCACTGCAGGGTTATGTCCCTAGACCCTTCATCTCGATCTCGTTATCCCCCCCTGAGGGGGATTCAATCCACGTCCTCCCAGCAGTCAGTTTTTGGAAGCGCGAACGCTACCGACTGAGCTACCGGCCCACCCCAGTTCATTGCCGTGAACATATGCTTCACCTTGTTTTCAACCCCTTGTATCGTTTCAACTTTAAGTCTTTAATTTGGTTTGTTGTTAGTATTATTTTCCGTTCTGTAGTTACGAAAAAAAACCGCTCCACACAGGATGCACCTGCGCACCTTCTCCAGGTTCGGCCCGGCGGCCACCAACATCTTCACCAGCTTCGAGGGGCCAACAACGACTATGACAACGCAGGTACCGATGGAGGCTCCTTCGGCCCAGGCGTTGGAAGAGGAGGAGGCCATGATGCCGCCGCCGCAGTCGGGAGCGGGAGACGGGGCACCGCCGTAAGAACATAAACGATACCAACATTTTGACCTTTTCCTGACCAATATCTGCGTTTTGCATATGTTGCAGAGCAAAGAAGGCTCGCACCTCCCCCCCGGCGGCGCCCAAGGCTCCCAAGGGCCCTTCCCCGTCAGACAAGAACCCGGTGATGCTTCTGAACGAGCTCAAGCCAGGGCTGGTCTACTCCATAGCGGAGAAGGGGGACTCGCCGGCGGTCAAGAAGTTCGTCTGCACGGTGGAGGCGGGGGCAAACATGTAAGAAGATATGTTATCCCTCTTTTGACGAGTAATGCAACTTCAATTCGAACTTTAGCTTCGAGGGCCTTGGCGCCAGCAAGAAGCAGGCCAAGCAGTCTTGCGCCCGCGCCGCGCTCACGCAGCTATACGGGATGACCTTCACGCCGCTGGGGGCGCCGGGTACGAGAAACACCAGAACATTTTTCGGCAATTGTTGCTGCTGCTTTGTCTTCTGCTGGTGTTGCTCAGTTGCTGTTGTTGTAACTGTTGTTGCTGCTGCTTCGCCGGCAGGCACGGCACTAACTGCAGTGCCGAAGGCTGAAATTATCTCAGGACGGCTGAGCTCCTAGACGTAAGTCAGCCTAAATCAAGAGTCTTGTCTTGTCCACAGGCGGCGGCGACGGCGACGGATCCTCCGACCCCTCCGGCACTGGCCCCGGCAGCGCAGGCGAGCCCCTGGTCCCCGGCACCAACGTTCCCCTCTCCGAGTTCTCCCTCCCTCAGGCGGTGGCCGACAGGGTGGGAAAGGCAGTCATGGACAGGTTCGCGGAGCTCATGGAGGGGCACTCGCAGCACTCAAGGAGGAAGGTGAGACAGGAGCAACAACGAAAAAAAGGGTTTTTCAGCGGATTAGAGTGGCGTGTTTCAGGTCCTTGCCGGCATTGTGATGACCCGCGATGCTTCGATGGAGGGCGCGATGACGGTGGTGTCCGTCTCCACTGGCACAAAGTGTGTCAACGGGGAGCACATGAGCATCAGCGGGCTCAACCTCAACGGTGAGATAAATGTACTGCACAAATGGCTTGTAACTTTACGAAACGGCAAAAGAACGGTACACGGACACCGCTTTTTTATTTATTTTTTAAAAAAGCTTTTAGTCCGTAGCTCTTTTACCTTTTACCGTACGGTACATTATATTAGACTCTGAAAAAACACCTGTACCAATTACCGAATTTTGTGTAGCAAGATTAGTGTACTTTCTACGTGCTACACTTATGACCTTGGTGGAAAAGACTGGTCTCCTCAATCCTTGGCTCCCTATTGAATCCCATGCACGAACACTTGGATCCCCACCTGTGGCATCAGGATTAGTTTTTTTGTTTGTTTGTATTGACAGGTTCAAGTCAAGGGTCACAACTTTTCACATAAATTGTTGGGATGCAAATGTCTTCTTCAGAGTTTGTATCTCCTGACACCTTGCTTGACTTGGGATTCTGCAGTCCACGCTTGACGCATCGTCGGGACTTGGAGCACCTGTTAGTTGGGAGATGAGCTTGGGAGCTGAGCATAGGAACTAGGGGTCGGACCAGACAAACAGTTAATCGATGAACTGACTATGAAAAGTTAGTAGTCAGTTAACTTAATCTGTTCAAATTAGTCGACTAATTGTTATGTAGTAAAAAAATAAAAAAAAAACAAAATTGAAGATTTTTTTGAGTAGTGTGAAAAAGCTGTTCAGTTTCATATTGCAAAAAAACAATCGTGCTGAAAATAAAAAAATAGACTTTGCTTTAAAATATATATCCATTTTTCCCAGTATTTCATTAAAGTGAAGGGTTTTATACTTATTTAGTCAGTTAATCAATTAACTGACTACTGTAGACAATTTGTCGAATAAAATATTTTGGTCGGTCAGAGAAATTTACGACCCCTAATAGGAACCGGACCTTGCCTTTGCAGCTTGGACACTTTTCATGGCTTTCTTTCATCACCATGGGTCTTCCGCCACCAGCAAATCATCAGTTGAATGGAGCCCGAACTTTTGCTAATTTTTGTAAAAACCTCCATTCGCTCCCAACTCTTCAGGATTAGTTTATACTTGGCTTAAATGTAGTGTGAAAATCTTGTCCAATTTTTTCACTCACCCTTGCAAAGAGCGCTCTGCAATACCGCAGGCCGACGAACAGGTTGTTGTCCGTCAATGGGGTACTGGAAAACAAACACACCATCACAATGTCACCAAATTGTCGATTTAGAATCTACCCATAAAGACTTGAAATCACACACGGGCGAAGGAGGGGAAACCGTTAGACTGACTTTTTCCTCAGTCCAGCCCCCTCACTAAGGCCTCTCAGAGGGCACCCAAGAAGATTTCCAATCCAAGAAGATTTTGCCGATCTTCCAAAGCTATCCCCTCCCTGAGCTTGTCCAAAGTTAAAACATTTTAGAATTTATAATTTGAGGGAACCCAATTTTTTTCATTTTATAAATTTTTTGTACGATCACTCTCTGTGCCTCAAAAATCCATTTTAAAATTCTTTTTGACTTTTTTGTTCTATTATTTGAACTTTGAATGCATTTTTTGGCCTTGAAAACATTTCAAATCACTTGAAAATGTGCTGACAGTTACATGCGGGCAACTTTGTCCATATTCTTTCCTTTTCCTAAATTATTTAAAGTTGTTACTTTTAAGTTGAAGGGCTTTTTAGCCGTCCTGTCAAAACTACGTACTTCAACTTTTGAACTTTCTAACTTTGTCACATGATCAAAACCCTGCCAAACCCCGCCACAGACCTTTTGAACAGAGTCTGTTCTTGTTTCTAAATAATTTAAGCATCAATTTTTTGAGGGTCTCTTTTGCAATTTTTAAATCTTTTTTTTGTGGCTCTCCCCTCCCCTACCCCACCCCCCCCGGAAAATTATTTGTTGTCCCCCTTCCTGGACAATGTTTTTACTACCCCCCTTCCTGGAGCAAAAATTTGGCTCCCCTTTCCTTAAAATTTGACCTTGCCCACGTGTGCTTGGAATGCATACCAAAATACAGGCATGTAGGGATCAATGTGGACAGTGATTTGGAGTAGTCCCCCTTACAAGCTTATTTTAAGATAT
>JAAUYB010049720.1_pt1 | contig 10973 bp, 10 predicted proteins | sample 7278071 | NCBI WGS metagenome assembly JAAUYB01 (sample SAMN14350121, study PRJNA611818) | marine sediment metagenome | isolation source: surface marine sediment (1.8m) | place: French Polynesia: Moorea | collected 2018-08 | reverse complement strand
CCAGTTTTCCTCTAACTTCACAGAATAGGGGGTTAACCGTTCGTATTGCTCCACCGACATCCGATGGGCTATATTTAACTCTGGAGAGGCATATTGTGCCTGTGCGTCGTGTATGACCGCTTCCATGAGTTCTTTGGGAGAGTCAGGAATGTCCTGCACGTCGTACCCATTCCCCTGTAAAGCTTTGATTACTTCGTAAATTGAGCCAAATACGTCTAAATAAGCTGCCGTTCCCACATTTCCTTTATCGGGAGGGAAACTAAACACCGTAATAGCTACTTTTTTGTCCAGTTTAGGCTTCTTTCGTAGGGTAGCCCATTTCATGGCCCGTTGCGCCACTGCTTCGATGCGATCTTGTAATGCGATCGCCCGTCCGGTGTTTCCGTCCCGTCCTGAGAGTATAATGGGTTCGATGGCACCGTCTAATTCAGGGATGGCTATTTGTAGGGCAACTTGGATGGGATGTAACCCGAGATCGCTTTCTTCCCATTCCTGTGTAGTTTGGAATACCAACGGCAAAGCACACATATAGGGACGGTTGAGGCGTTTTAAGGAGTCGATGGCTTTAGGATGATCCTGACGCGCTGGGCCTCCTACTAAGGCAAACCCTGTTAAGGATACCACAGTGTCGACGATGGGTACTTTTTCGTTCCCCTCTTTCCAGAAATAAGCTTCAACCGGTTTCGAGAAGTCCAACCCACCGGCAAACACGGGGATCACTTTTGCCCCCATACATTCTAATTCTTGTACCATGGCTACATAATGAGCATCATCTCCGGTGACAAGGTGAGTCCGTTGTAAAATAAGACCAATACAAGGGGCCAAAGGATCTTTTAAATCATCAGAAATATCCCGACGGTTATTGTACCATTCCATATAGGAAGGCACATCCTCAAACATTTTCATGGACAAAGGATGCCATATTCCCATGTCAGGATAGACAACCGGTTCCTTGTATTCTACCTGCTTATCTTCCAAGAGGTCAGGATAGGAATATTTATGAGCTAACATGACTAAGAAGTTCTCTAAGTTCTCAGAAGATCCTCCTAACCAATATTGGAAACTTAACATAAAGTTGCGAGCATCTTGCGCTTTTTCCACCGGCAGATACTTCAAAACTTGAGGCAGTGTCCGCAATAACTTTAACATAGCATCCTGGAAACTTGCCCCAGAATTTTCTTTGCGTTTGCGCATAAACTGGGCGATCGCACTTTTGGACTGTCCCAACTGGGCCATAGAAAAGCTACCCAACTTATTTAAGCGCATCACTTGGGGCATAGAAGGGAATACCACCACAGCATCAAGGTTATCACGATGGGGCTTCACCGCTTCAACCACTTTATCGGCCAAGTCTTCAATGAAGATCAAAGAGGCGATAAATAAGTTTGCTTTAGCGACATCTCGTTTAAATTCTTCGTAATTTTCGGGGTTTCTTAGTTCTTCTATTAAATAACCACTGATTTCAATTGCTAGAGTAGGATTATTCCTATTAATAGCATTAACCGCCGCCGAAATAGAACTCTGATACTGAGGTTCTAACACCACATAGACCACCTTTAACAAAGAACGACCATTGATTGCCTCTGGAACGATATGGCGAATGGTGGACTTGACATGGGTAAACATATATGATAATGCTCCTGATTTTTATGATGGTCTAAATCCGTTGGGAAGATTGCAACATCTGGGGAGAGTGTTAACCTCCAAATGAAACAGCACCCCTATGTGTTTGTATCAGAAAATGATGCCAATTGGAGTGTTTACTCGATGATTTGAAACATTTTGCAAAGAAACATTACATATTTTGTTACAATTCTTGAGAAAATGACTGAGTGTTTACTTAATTTTTTGTTTACAAAAGTTATTTATTTTTTATTGACAAATTGACTATTAAATGTATTTAATTATTGATTAAAGACAATACATAACATAGATTTAAGTAACAATTCTATTTTAAATGATTAGTTATAATAGTAAAAATTAATCTCAAAAATATTAATGACAATGCAAACAATACAACAATTTACAGCAATTATTGAGAGAGAAGGAGACGGTTATGTATCCCTTTGTCCAGAATTAGATATTGCTAGTCAAGGAGAGACAATAGAAGAAGCAAGAGACAATTTAAAAGAAGCAGTTGAGTTATTTTTAGAAGTTGCTGATCCGTCAGAGATTAACACAAGACGTAAAATTTATTAAAATTTTATGGAAAACCAACCTAGACAAATTTTAAGTTATAAAACTTCAGATGGGAAAATACCTTTTGAGGAATGGTTAAATAAATTGAAAGATGCTAAAACAAGAGCTAAAATAAAAACAAGGTTAACAAGGGTTACATTAGGAAATTTAGGAGATTATAAATCAGTAAGAGACGGAGTTTTTGAATTAAGGATAAACTATGGAAAAGGTTACAGAATTTATTTTGCTCAAAAAGGCTCAATTTTGATTATCCTATTATGTGGGGGTGATAAAGACAGTCAACAAAAAGACATTAAACAAGCAAAAGAATACTGGTTAGATTATCAAAGGAGTCAAGCAAATGACACAAAGTAAAAATTATCATCAATATTTAATAGAATCATTAAAAGATACCAGAGAAGCAACCGCTTATCTTTGGGCAATTTTACAAGAGGAAAATCCCGAACCTGAACTTTTAAAAGTTGCGTTAGAAAATATCTTAGAAGCTTTAGGAGAAACTCAATTATCTCCTCATGAAATACAATCACAAAAAGATAAAATTGCTCAATTATTAAGTCAGTCAGGAAGTGAAGTAATTTATAGTTTAGCTACTTGGTTAAATAAGTTGGGTTTAGAATTAACTGTTACTGTTTCTCAAGATTCATCATCAATTAATCAACAGGAATCTCAAGATAGTTTAGAAGTGATGATTTAAACAGACATGATTAATATTTTAGAATACATTAAAAATTATGCTTATTTAGTTAAATTTTTATCAGAAGATAATGCGTATTTGGCTAAATGTTTAGAATTAGGAATTATAGCACATGGTGACAGTCAAGAAGAAGCTGTTAGTGTTCATTTATTAATGTTAATATAAGATAGTGATAAAGTTCCTAAAATTAACTCAATTATAGTCAATTTGTAATCAACTTTAATAATTACACTAAAAGAGTTGTTTTGCCAAAACCCATTAACAAATATCATCCTGTATATCTGATGGTTCTATACCAAGCTTACTTAGAATTTGCATAGTTTTACAATCTCTATTTACCATAATTTGTGGAATGAAATCCGAATTACTAATAATTCTTTTTATTTCTTCAAGTTCTATATCACAATTATATGTGCATTTAAGACGACTCTGAATTTGTTTATATAATTCTTCGCATTCAGCTTCACCTAAAAAAACCCTACACTCTTGTTTCTTAGAAGAATTATTGGTATGGTAAACTTTCTGTGGTACACTAGATATAGGAATATCCCATCTCTTATTATGAATATCCCATGTCTTATCAGGTAGCAAGTTGAGCAATCTTTTCTGTGTTCCCATATATAAAAGATCGGCGTATTGCTTTGGTCGACATCGTCTTGTTTGTCTCTCGATTATGCCATGAAAACTAAGACATTTAAAGCCTAAGAAAAAATAGTGAAACTTTTGGTTATTTATCGCTTCGTTAATGTTTGTCGCACCAAATGTTTCTTGCCATTTAGTATAAAGATAACAAATTGTATGATATTTCCTACATTTCCCAAAACCTGGAAGCATAATATCTATTGATTGAAAAAATTTATCGGGAGCATTTTTTTTCTTTCTTTGAAAGCGACGAATAAAAGATTTATCAAAAATACAATATCTATCATCTTTATTTTTAACAGAATTATTAATATAAAGATCAATATCATTAGGAACCCGTATCCCAAAACTAAACAAAATTGTACTACCAATCACAAGAAACTCATTAAATTCTTGTTTATCAAAATTAGAGAAAATCCATGTTTTCAAAGTCAAAAATTTATTTATAAATCTCAATCCTGATGCAGTTTTAAAAAGTCGAAGATCCCCATATTCTAAAAGATAACGACTTGACTCAATAAAAAGCAAACGTTCCAGGTCAAATATTTCTAAAGCATCAGTTGTATAAAAAATCGCTTCTCTTGTAGAAAAGTTATTTAAAATATTAATATTGTCTTCTTCTGTAGTGATCCTAAAAGCTGTTACTTTAAGTTTATGATTTCCTTGTTTCATTAAAGATTTTGCAGATTTTCTTAGTCTTTCAACAAGTTTATTTGACTCGCGGTAAAAGTTAAGATAATACCAAAGACGTTCAAGTGTTTTACCAAAATACTTCATTTCAACCTTGTTGTTTGATTGATGATCGATTATTTGACTTAATTCTTCAGGAACATCACCTAATATAATACCTAAACCCTTTGTAGGCATATCAGCAAGAATGGGTGAATTTTGAGCAACTTCTTGCAAATCTTTAATAGTTTGTCTAAGTTTTTTCCCTTCTCTTTTTTCGGCTTCCTGGGCTTTCTGTGCTTGTAAACGTCTAGAGTTTGATTGATTTTTAGTGGAAGCAGTTTTACCCATACACTAAATTCGCCATATAAACTAAATTTGCTATATTTTGTTTTCACCATTTATAATAATATCATGACACTGAGTTCATTTAATGAACAACTTGCGCAAATTGCTGCCCCTGCTAGCAGCGTATACCCTGGCTTCTCAATTTGTAGGTCGTGTTGAGTGGGTTGGCTGTAAGGCCTTTCCAACACCACAGTGCGGCATCGAGTTAGCAGCACCATCGTCGGAGTTAGAACATGAAGATGATGGCTCAGGAGGTGTCACTCATTAAGACTTAATGAGACAGAAGGGGGTTTCCCCCCTTTTCTCCGTTTTTTCAGAAATACTCAATTCAAATTTATATAATATTCATACTAAAATTCAAGTTTCATTAATGATAACTAATAAAATAACTGAAAAGATTATCACTAAACTTAAAAGTATTCCCCTTGATAAACAACAACAAATCTTAGACTATATAGACTCTATTCTTCAAGAATCTTTGTTAACTTCAGAGAATTCAAAACCTTCTCCTATAAAAAGAGTTTTGGGATTACATCAAGGAAAAATTTGGGTGAGTGATGATTTTAATGATCCTTTACCTGAATAATACGATATGATTTTATTATAATGTAGTGTAGTGTATTTATGAATAATCTAGAACTTCCTCAGCGAGTCCAATCCTATATCGATCAACTATCAACAGACAAGCTTTTGCTGGTTGCTGATTTTTTAGTTAATTTACTGGAAAAAGAAGACAATGAAGCAACTGAAGAATTACTAAAAATTGAGGGGTTTAAAGAAGCATTTACTAAAGCGCAAAAAAACGTTAAAGAAAACAAGGTAATTTCTGTTGAACAACTCAAACGAAAATATTAGTTATACTGTTCTAAGAGGATAAGTTAATATCATCAGGTTGTAGATATAATTCAATTGCTTCTTTTATATTTTCTAATGCTTGTTCTTCTGTTTCTCCGCAAGAGGTACACCCTGGTAACTCTGGACACCAGACAGAAAAATCTCCGGTTTCTGAATCTTTTTCAAGAATGAAACGCCATTTACTCATAATAACTAAACTTGAGATACTTTTTCTACTACCCACTGCTTAATAAGTTCATGATAATCCATCCCTTGCGCTTTAGCTATTGCTTTAACCTTTTTTATTTCTTGCGGTTGTAAATCAATAGAAATTAACGTTTCTCTTTCAAAAACAGCTTCTTTAACTTCTTCTAATTGTTCCTCAAACTCTGTTAAATCATGAGTGTCCCAAAAATTAGCTAATTCTTCAATTGAGTCAGTTGTAGGAAGTTGATTATAGTTCATTATTTTCTCCATTTTTGATAGCGTTTTCTTTCATGATCAGTCATCGGACGTGCTGTAATAGGATAAGCTTTCCCATCAGAAAGTTGAATCACCACACAAAATAAATACCTTCCCGCGTCGCTTTGTCCTAATACATAATAAACTGGGTTTTCTCCTTCTGACTTAGCTTTTAAGACCAAAGAAACCCCAAAACAAACCTCCTCAACCTCATCAGGTGTCACATTATGACGTGCAATATGTTCAATGCGATCGCCATTCTAAATGAACTCATAAATTTTCATCAATTTATTATAACTTAGCTTATATCCTTAAGGAATTCTGTAAACAGTGCTTAAACAATGCGATCACTGATCACTTTTGTACTTTTATTCTCATTGTAATTGCTGTGTTGGGTTGACACCAGAAAATATAATCTATAGCAATATATTTTTTTGACAACGAAAACTTTGAATCATAACAAGATAATAAATTAGGCTTAAACCTTAAACAAATCTTAAAAAAAATCCTTTAAATGTAATAAAATCCCGAAAAATCCGTTAAAATCAGAATCCCAGAGGATAGATTGTCTTAATAAACACAATAGATCAAATACTCTTAGGTTCGATAGGATGGGAATTAAAGGCCCATTGATTCAGCGAAAGCACAATACTTATCCCCTCTAGACACAGGTTAAACAAAGACCTTTTGACCGAATCGATACCTTAACCATTCCTTAAGCTGCGGTTTAGTGACATCCCAACTAAACCCATTTAGGCAACCTCGTAACCCTTAAATTTTGACTTGTATGGATGAGCGCAACATAATGAAAATGACCCATAATACGAATACCAGCAACCAAACCAACGCAACCTATATGGGAATACCCTCCCTCGTAGAAGAAAGAGATGCTTGTGGGGTGGGGTTTATTGCAGATGTCAAAGGAAAAGGCAGCCATAAACTGATCCAACAAACCCTAACTGCGTTAACCTGTATGGAACATAGAGGCGGTTGTAGCGCGGATAATGATTCAGGAGATGGCTCAGGGATCATGACAGCCATTCCCCGTGAATTATTAGTCCCCTGGTTTGGGGAAAATGGGATAACTATGCCTCCGGTGGAACAGTTGGGGGTGGGGATGGTCTTTTTACCTCAAGATCCTAGTCAACGGGAAACAGAACGAGCGCACGTTGAAAGTGTGGTTAAGTCGGCAAAATTAACGGTTTTAGGATGGCGTGAAGTTCCCGTTAAACCTGATGTCTTAGGGGTGCAAGCTAAAGCCAACCAACCCCATATTGAACAGATAATGGTGACATCTGGAGAGGGTTTATCTGGGGATGAGTTGGATCGGGTGTTGTATGTGGTGCGATCGCAGATCGGGAAACGGTTAGCAGACGATTTTTATATTTGCTCTTTTAGTTGTCGTACCCTTGTCTATAAAGGCATGGTGCGAAGTGCAGTATTAGGGGAATTTTATCAAGACTTGACCAACCCTGATTTTATTAGTCAGTTTGCGGTGTATCATCGCCGTTTTAGCACCAATACCATGCCTAAATGGCCTCTCGCTCAACCCATGCGGTTATTGGGGCATAATGGGGAAATTAACACCCTCATTGGTAATATTAACTCTATGGCCGCGCGGGAAGTCCATCTTAAAGTACCAGGGTGGAGCGAGGATGATCTCCAAGCCTTAACCCCCATTGTTAACCCCGCCAACAGTGACTCTTGTAACCTAGATAGTACCCTAGAATTATTAGTCAGAACCGGCCGCAGTCCCTTAGAAGCGGCTATGATTTTAGTACCAGAAGCTTACAATAATCAACCGGATCTTAAAGATTATCCCGAAATTGTTGATTTTTACAACTATTATAGTGGTTTCCAAGAACCTTGGGACGGCCCTGCTTTACTAGCCTTTAGCGATGGTAAAATGGTTGGGGCATATTTAGACCGCAACGGGTTACGGCCAGCAAGATATTGTATTACCAAAGATGATTATGTGGTGGTAGGATCAGAAGCTGGAGTGGTGGATTTACCAGAAGCCGATATTGTAGAAAAAGGGAGACTCGGGCCCGGACAAACCATCGCAGTTGATTTAACTACCCAAGAAGTCTTAAAAAATTGGCAAATTAAACAACGCATTGCCCAAACACAACCTTATGGGCAATGGTTGCAAACCTATCGTCAAGAAATCACCCCCCAAGGCTTTTCTGATACCGTCTTCTTAACTCAGTCAGGGCAACTTCTGCAACAACAAACCGCCTTTGGTTACACTGCTGAAGATGTAGATATGATCGTGGTTCCCATGGCCACTCAAGGGAAAGAACCCACTTTTTGTATGGGAGATGATATCCCCTTAGCGGTACTGTCAGACAAACCCCATCTACTCTACGACTACTTTAAACAACGGTTTGCTCAAGTTACTAACCCCCCTATTGATCCCTTGCGGGAAAGCTTGGTAATGTCCTTAGATATGTTATTAGGGGCCAAAGGTAACTTACTCGATCCTAAAGCAGAAGACGCTAAACTACTGAAAGTAGAAACTCCGGTTCTCAATGAAACAGAACTACAGCAAATAAAAGATGCTGATTTCAAGGTAACAGAGTTATCCACCCTCTTTGATATTACCGTAGGCCCAGAAGGACTAAAAACTGCCTTAGATCGTCTCTGTAGTGAAGCCACTGAAGCTGTAGAAAAGGGTGCAAAAATTCTGATTTTAAGCGATCGCCTTGTAGGGGAGAACGGCAGTTCTCCCCTACCTGGAAGTATTAATGAGACAACCAGTTATGTTCCTCCCTTACTTGCAGTGGGAACAGTTCATCATCACCTCATTAAAAAAGGGTTACGGTTACAAACATCCTTAGTGGTCGATACGGCACAGTGTTGGAGTACCCATCATTTCGCCTGTTTAGTGGGTTACGGGGCTTCGGCTGTTTGTCCCTATCTTACCCTGGAAACCATCCGTCAATGGTGGCATGAGGAGAAAACTCAAAAATTGATGGCCAATGGCAAACTAGAAACCATCACCCTCGAAGACGCATTAGGAAACTATCGTCATGCAGTGGAAATGGGACTGTTAAAAATTCTCTCGAAAATGGGAATATCTCTACTAGCTTCCTATCACGGGGCCCAGATATTTGAAGCCATTGGCCTAGGTATGGAGTTAGTTAACATGGCCTTTGATGGCACTACTAGCCGTGTTGGTGGCTTAAATATTGCCGAACTCGCTCAAGAAATTATTGCTGTTCATAGTCGCGCCTTCCCCAGTTTAACCGATAAGAAACTGAAAAACTTTGGCTTTATTAACTACCGTCCAGGGGGAGAATATCACATGAACTCCCCTGAAATGGCGAAATCTCTCCATAAGGCGGTTAAAGCTTATAAAATTGCCGAAAATGGAGCTAATAAAGAGGCTTATGATCACTATGAAATGTATCAAAAATACCTCGGAGAACGTCCTATTACTGCCCTACGGGACTTATTAGAATTTAAAGGCGATCGCCCTTCCATTCCTGTAGAAGAAGTTGAAGCAGTCGAAGACATCGTTAAACGCTTCTGTACGGGGGGAATGTCTTTGGGTGCCTTATCACGAGAAGCCCACGAAACCTTGGCAGTTGCCATGAACCGTTTAGGAGGAAAGTCTAACTCAGGGGAAGGAGGGGAAGATCCCACCCGTTTTATTAATCTTTCTGATGTGGACGAAAACGGCAACTCTCCTACATTTCCCCATCTTAAAGGGTTGCGTAACGGTGACACTGCGAGTTCTGCTATTAAACAAGTTGCTTCGGGACGGTTTGGGGTGACTCCTGAATACCTGATGAATGGTAAACAAATAGAAATTAAAATGGCCCAAGGGGCAAAACCAGGGGAAGGGGGACAGTTACCTGGCAAAAAAGTCAGTTCCTACATTGCCATGTTACGCCGTTCAAAACCCGGTGTTACCCTCATTTCGCCTCCCCCTCACCATGACATCTATTCCATCGAAGATTTGGCCCAGTTAATCTTTGATTTGCATCAAATTAACCCAAATGCTAAGATTTCAGTGAAATTAGTGGCAGAGATCGGCATCGGAACCATTGCCGCAGGAGTAGCTAAAGCTAACGCCGATGTCATTCAAATTTCTGGTCATGACGGCGGTACAGGTGCATCACCTCTCAGTTCTATTAAACACGCAGGTTGTCCTTGGGAACTGGGTGTAACTGAAGTCCATCGAATGTTGATGGAAAATCAACTCCGTGATCGCGTTGTTTTACGGGCTGATGGTGGCTTAAAAACGGGTTGGGATGTAATGATGGCCGCTTTAATGGGTGCGGAACAATACGGTTTCGGTTCCATTGCTATGATCGCCGAAGGATGCATTATGGCCCGCATTTGCCATACCAATAATTGTCCTGTTGGGGTTGCCACTCAACAAGAACGGTTACGTCAACGGTTTACCGGAGTTCCTGAGAATGTAGTCAACTTCTTCTATTTTATTGCAGAAGAAGTCCGCTCAATTTTAGCTAAATTAGGCTATCGTTCCTTAGATGAGGTCATTGGCCGCTCTGATCTGCTGAAAATGCGCTCACAACCCAATTTAACCAAAACTCAGTCCATTAACTTAGACTGTCTCCTCAACCTTCCTGACGTGAAAAGCGATCGCAGTTGGTTAAACCATGAAGATGTTCACAGCAACGGGCCGGTATTGGATGATCAGTTATTAGCTGATGCTGCTATTAGTTCTGCGATCAACACCCATAGCAAGATAACTAAAGATGTGAAGATTGTTAACACTGATCGCACCGTTGGGGCGCGTATTTCCGGTACTTTGGCCAAAAAATACGGCAATACGGGCTTTTCTGGAGAGTTAAAATTTAACTTTACGGGGGCCGCGGGTCAGAGTTTTGCCGCCTTTAACCTTCCTGGTATGATTATGCACCTAGAAGGGGAAGCTAACGACTATGTGTGCAAAGGAATGCACGGAGGAGAGGTTGTGATCGTTCCTCCCAAAAATGCGACCTTTGAAGCCGCAAATAACGTTATTGTCGGTAATACCTGCCTTTACGGCTCAACTGGTGGGGTTTTATATGCCAATGGCCGCGCCGGTGAACGGTTTGGGGTGCGTAACTCTATGGGTAAAGCAGTTATTGAGGGTGCAGGGGATCACTGT
>JAAUYB010181811.1_pt1 | contig 10974 bp, 14 predicted proteins | sample 7278071 | NCBI WGS metagenome assembly JAAUYB01 (sample SAMN14350121, study PRJNA611818) | marine sediment metagenome | isolation source: surface marine sediment (1.8m) | place: French Polynesia: Moorea | collected 2018-08 | reverse complement strand
GCACGCGGCAGAGGATCTCCTTTTTTCCGATGATCTTCAGCAATCGAGGCGGGTACATACCAGGTTGGCCGGAATTTTTTGCGGCTGATATACATTTTGCCCATGGGCGTGGGCCGCTCCGAGGTGCCGACACCGACCGGGTAGGTCGCAACGGCCAGGCGTTCACCGTTGCCGTTAAAATGAAAGAGCCGCATGGCCGCCAGGTTGATCACGATACCTTTTCGTGGGGTGTCGGGCAGGATAAAGCTCAGCGGCAACAGGATGCGCTCCCCGGCCTCAGGCACCCATAGGTCGATTCCCGGATTAGCGGAACTGACAGTATTGATTCCCAGGCTGAAGTGACGGGCAATATCCGGCAGCGTGTCTCCATTTTGTAGTCTGATCGCCGCCAACCGGCCGAGGACGTCATCGTCTTTTTCAACAACAAAATTATTCCGCTCGATCTGATCCGCCGGGTAGACTGGAAACGGCAGGGATTCATTCATAAATCCTTGCATATTGGCACAGCCCGGCAACCCTAGGATGAACATCAAAAGGATGGTAAGATAAAATCTATTGGGCATGGGGGACCGATTAATCATGCGGTAAATGATCATATAACCATGCAGTTTATATCTAAAAAAGGGTAGCATATTTAAAAAAACGAGATCGTGTGGGCGCGCAAGGCTCAATCCATCCCGAAATCAATAATTTAATGCACAAAATATACCGAGCTCCTCCGGTATTTGGAAATAATGGAAATAATATGGAGTTTCAAATATATAGGTGCGAACATCCCATTTGCAAATTAATTCTCGCAGAAAACGGGAGTGTATCTTTATTTGTCCAGAATCCGTCTGGCGGTTGTAGGTAGATTCTGTTCGTTCTCCGAGCGCCAGCTAATTCTTCGGAGGCGGAAACCTTCGATTTCGATTCTGGCCCAAAGCTCGTGAAGGTTGCCGTGCGCATCTCGGGCGGATACGATGCGATAGGTGTCGTACTCGCCGCGAATGCCCCCGACACGACTCTGGGGGCGCCCGACTTCGATCTCGAATTGTCTCCGTGTCATTTAAAAAGTTTCTCGATACGAAGCTTATGGATAAAAAAACCAACACCCCTTATGAGATGAATCAATCAATACCGTGGGAAGTTAAACTTCTATCGGAACAACCCCTTCTGAGGCCCTAAAATTGATGAATCGATGTGCGCATCCCGAAATCAAATCGATTATTTGGGGGCAAGCTTAAGCCTTTCAATGGGTCGTCGGATACTCACTTGACATCGGATATTTTGTGGCAAGTTTTAAATTAATTATTATTTTTTAACAATATCGATAGTTTGAATCTTTCTTATCGACGTCTTTTAACCCAAGCCGGCGCTCCCACATGCTGTGCAAACGGCTTATTGCTTGATTGAAAGACTGTATTGAAGATTTTCCGCGTTCATGCTGTCGGCATGCGCTGCTAGTGCCGTAATGGAGCGATGCCGTAAGCGCTAATTCGCTTGCATCGCCACCTGGACTAAAACCTTTCTGCTCTCGAACTCATCGTCGCCGCCTTTTTCCATCGAATCTTCGTCTCGCCGCCCAACGCGCTTTCTGTTGTTGAACACCTCCCCGCGTCCCGTTCAGCGGCCCCTGCGAATGGCGACGGCACCTGAACATTAGCCGCAGCGGATATCAGCAATATTCACGAAACACTAAACGGTTTGAAAACCAAGGAGGTCAAAAATGGCTTTATACGCATTTGACGGCACCTGGAACGAAGATGAGGGCCATGACATCGAGGATACCAACGTTGTGCGCTTCAAAGAATTGTACCAGGGTAACAATGCCGAATACATGGAGGGTGTAGGCACCCGGTTTGGCATCGTAGGCAAATTCCTGGGTGGTATTTTTGGTGCCGGGGGGCAAACCCGGATCAAGGAAATGTACGACGAACTCTGCGAAAACTATGCGAATGGCGACAAGGAAATCGACATTATCGGTTTCAGCCGGGGGGCCGCCCTGGCGGTGCATTTTGCAAACAAGATCGGAAAGGAGGGGATCCAACTTAAAGGTGGTCAGGCGGAGAAACCGCGGGTCAGGTTTCTGGGACTCTGGGACATTGTGGGCTCCTTCGGGCTTTCCTTTAACAATATATTGAACTTTCAAGAAATTAACCTGGGCTACGATATCGAAACGGTAAACAAGTGCGTTGATAACTGCTTCCATGCCATGGCCTTGGATGAACGCCGGGAATCCTTCAACGTGACGCGACTTGATCCGGACAACCAATTCAACAACATCCACGAGGTCTGGTTCCGCGGGGTCCACAGCGATATTGGTGGTGGCAACCTGAATGTCCAGCGCTCCAACATCGCCTTGAAGTGGATGCTGGATCAGGCGCGCAACTGCGGCTTGCGTTTCAACGAAACCAAGGCCAAGCTTCCCCGCTATGATGAGACCGATCCCTTGGCCCCCATTTTCGAAAATAAGGATGTGGCCCTGGACCCGCGTCGCCAAGAATTCCCCAATGACGAGTACCATCCCACGGCGTTGGGGAAGAATCTGGGCGTCGGGGAATCGCAGGTCTGCACGGTGGTTGCCAAGCTGAAATATAATTGGAGCGGGGTGGTGCTCAAGGAGGGGCAGCAATACAGTTTCGTGGTGCCGCCGAACGATCAATGGAAGGATGACTCGATCGATTGTGGTCCGGCCGGCTGGGAGACGGAGCAACTTCCCTGGTACAAGGAAGGTTTTGTGAAGTTATTCGAGAAGCACCGGCGTCACCCGAAGGCTAACTGGTTTGCTCTGATAGGGGCCTATGGTGACGAAGACGAGCATCTCTTCCCGATCGGCGATAATCAAAATTCGATCACGGCGACACGGAACGATGATCTCTACCTTTTCGCCAACGACATGGACTCGCGCTACGATAACAATGACGGTTCACTCCAGGTGACGATCACCCGTACCGCATAGGCGCATCGAACAGGGATGGACACGCTTGGCTTCAAGGCCCATCGATCCATTCTAAACGCATTGGAGGACAAGGCGCCGAGGGCCTTCACACCGCAGACGCAAGACCAACGCGCGTCGAGTCCCGGAAAGGAGCTGAAATGAAAAAATGTGCACTGGTGATTGGTCATAAGAAGTCTTCGCCGGGCGCGGTAAACAAGGCCTCCGGATTGACGGAATTTACGTTTAATGAAGAACTGGCTTTCAAAATCGAATCCGAAGTCAGCGGTGTCGATGTGCAGAAGGTTTATCGCCGCACCTACAATTCATTGCCGGATGACATCAACGAATTGGAACCGGATTTCATCATCAGTCTGCATTGCAATGCATTCAACGAAAGTGCCAGCGGAACCGAGGTGCTGTATTACCATCGTTCCACCAAAGGGAAAATCATGGCGGAAATCCTAAACGGACACCTGGTGGGCGCGCTGGGGTTGAAAGACAGGGGGGTCAAGCCCAAAACAACGGAGGATCGCGGTGGGCATCTATTGAGGAACACATCGGCCCCGTGCGTGATCGCGGAGCCTTTTTTCATCGACAATGACAGTGATCTTAAGGTTGTAGACGATAATCAGGAGGGACTCATTCAGGCCTATGCGGCGGGCATCGAGGCGATCGCCAAAGCCCTTTAGCCGAGCGAATTCGTAGAATCTATCTCAAAATTAGGATTAGGGTTCCTGAGTTTGGTGCGTCCGGCCTGGTCGTACCGGCCGGCGATTTCCTATTTCACGCTATCGCCCGGATATCCGTCTTCTCGATCGAGATAGGCGTCCAGCGTGCCAGATGTAGCATGGTGGCCATAGAATCCAAGGCGCTGCGCGCACAGGATTCACATGGTTTGCGCTGCGGTAGCCATCGACAACCCAGTATGTGTCTTTTGATCTGGTGATGCTTCCCTAACGGCCATCAGCCCCTTTCGTTTGGACACCCTTTTCCATACGGGTGAGGCGACCCTTGAAGAAATAGAGATCGTAGGCCAGACGGTTGGGGCCCCGCCGGTAAGTCCACACTTCTCTTTTGATCGGACTTCGCAGCAAGTAGGGTGCCTTGAAGCGCTCCTCGTCAAAATCATAGCGCATGGATCGCCATTCGTCTGGAAGGTCCTCATCGGCTTCAACGTGTTGAGGCTCTCCACACTTGGCAATGACTTCGTGCTGCCAGTCGCCGATCATCACCAGGCGACCGCCGCAGCGCATTGAGCGGCCCCAAACGTCGGAACTGAATGCGGCGATGTTGATGACAACCCAAAGGGCCAACACGGTTCGCATGGCGCCTCCTCTATTCAATTATTCTAAACGTTAATTTTTTAACCGATCGGAGCCTTGTCAATCAGCCAACCAAGCGTGCTTCCCCGGCTGTTCGGCCAATCCTGATCATCCTTGGGGATGGTCTTTAATTTTCAGCAAAAGGGCGTAGCGGAGGCCGAAGCTCGGAGCCGAAATTCTGTAATGCCCGGCAGCTTGCTGCAGGGGATAGGCATTTCAGTGTTTTGCAGCATTATTTTCAGTTGCCGACCGCCCATTCGTGAAGCATAATCTTTGGTATGGGGTTCACACGCCACAAACTAACCGTTAGGGTATCGTTGCGAATCGTGCTGTTGGCCGCCCTGATTCAGCTGCTCCTTGATGGGTCTGTACCGGCCGCACCGCGCACCGCCTCCGTCGAGAAGAACATCTGGGCCCATATAGTCTCCGAGAATTTCCATCCGTTGCCTGGCTGCAAAATGTCGATGTCAATTCCGTCAAGCTGCGCAATGACGCCCGCAAATTCGTACTGATCGAAGCGCTGGGAAAGTTCAATGTCCCCGTAATCCTGCCCTATGGCAATCGGGACGCCCCCTACAAGGGCCAAGTCGTCGATCTGCGGCCAGAGGCTTGAATACATCGCCAGGAAGCAATAGCATAGCGTCAGACCGGCAAGATCGGCTCACTCCTGTGGCGGCCCTCTATCGTGGTAAGGATCATGCGGAAACCATACACCATTGAACATATCGACGGCATCACCCAGATAAGATTCGATCAGGCATCGACCTACAACAACGCCCGAGCGGTCATCGACGATATCGCTGCGCATTTTCCCTCTCCTCCAGATTCGCATGAATCCCAAATGAACTAGCGTCCCCCTCGATCTGTCCCTGATCATCAATGCACGCTATCAGCCCGTAATGGCACCAAATGGCAGCCATGCGCCATGGATGCCGGCCGTCCTTTCGGGCAAGGTGTGCGTGTAATGGCCCCGGGATCTTCAACGGCCTTTGATCTTCGGTATGAACGCGTTGGCAAACAATCGCCTTGCTCAACGCGCTAGCGTTGTGCGGCAGGTAATGTGGAAATTAATAATTTTGGAGGATTGGCCGATAACAAAGGCATAATGAATGAAATTTAGCAAAAATAATAAAATTAACATAATGAGGCGCATGGCAATGCTTCTTGACACAATTCGGAAATGCCGTCTATATATTTAATAATAATAGAAAATGCCGGCGTGATCGCTGGTAAAACGATCGGACATCGATGGTCTCCCGCCGAGGGGCGGGGGACGGCACCAAGATTGGCCCTTTGGGGATGAGCACGTAATAGCGGGGTAAGGATAATGGCGGACATTTCTAACGTGTGTTTTCAAAAAGCGGAGCGCGAAATCAGCCGCGACGTCACCATCGATTCCGATATGCTCAAGGTGCTCATGGCGCTGGACGGCAAGAAAACCGTGCGGGAAGTGTCGGTGGAAGTCGACATGGCTAGGGGCTTATTCAAAAGTACCTTTCTCAAACTCTACAAACTGGGCCTCGTCGAAAAAGTCGGCCAGGATCTGGCATGTGTCACACCGGCCTTTATCGAGCAGATGCGGGAAGCGCTGATTCAGCTCATCGGCCCTCTGGGGAGTGTGCTGGTGGATGATGCCGCCGACGCTATGGGGTGGGTCGTTAGCCGCATCCCGCTGGCCCGGGTGGCCGATTTCGTGGTGGCCGTGGCCCGGGAGATCCCGGGCGATCAACAAGGCAATGAATTCAAGAAGCAGATGATCGAGGAGATCAAGACGCTGGGCTGGTAACCGGCGTCTGCGGGCAAACCATTCCAGCAGGAGGAGCTTTGAAGTGAATTGCCAAAGAAGATACCTGCGGCGAATCGGCCTGGGCCTGATTGTGGTCGCGGCCTTTTGCAGTGGACCGAGGACGGCCGTGTCGCAGGAACAGTATTCGCCATTCGACCTGAAAGTTCGCCGGATGGCCTATGACTGCCGGGATCGCGTGACCGCCGAAATGAACAAATTGATTGCCGCCAACAAGCTGACCCTGGCCCAACTGTTCGACACCTTCTACATCCCGATTCCCAATACCGACCCCCAGAAATTTCACACCCAGTACGACCGCTATACCGACGAGACGATCCGGATCATTCTCGACCAGTATCTCGCCGAGAGCAATCGGATCAAGTTTGTGGTCGCGGTCGATCGCAACGGGTATCTCCCGACCCACAACACCAAATACTCCAAGCCGCTTACCGGCAACGGCGACTACGACACGAAGCACAACCGCACCAAGCGGATGTTCAATGACCGCACCGGCCTGGCCGCGGCGCGCAACCAAAAAAAATTCCTGTTGCAACGCTACAGCCGGGATACCGGAGAGGTGATGATGGATCTATCCGTGCCGATCTATATCGAAAGCAAACATTGGGGCGCAATTCGCATTGGCTATCTGCGCTAATTCCCGACAACCCGAACATCTACCGAGCACAAAGGACACTCCCATGGGCCTAATTACCAGACACATCAGTTCGAAAGTCGCCATTGTCGTCAACCTCGTGATTCTCGTCGTCATCGGCGCCGGCACCTATTTCCTCGTGACCCAGCAGCGCCAAAGGCTGGAGGCCGACCTGCTCGAGCGGGGAAAAATGCAGTCCATCGTCGGTGCCAAGATGGTCGGCAAGATTTTCGAAGAGGCCATCGACAACGGCGTTTTTTCGATCCGTGAGGCGTTTGATACCGACTACCAGCAGATCGGTAACTTCGATCCCCCCAAATTTCACACCAAGTACGATTTTTATACCGACAAGGCCGTATTGGGCATCATCGACGAGTTTCTTCTCGACGAAAGTATCGTCTTCGCGGTTCCGGTAGACGTCAACGGCTATCTGCCGACCCATAACACGCGCTATCAGCAGCCCATCACCGGTGATGTGGACAAGGACCGGGTGGGCAACCGCACCAAAAGGGTGTTCAACGACCCGGTGGGTCTGAAAGCCGCCCAGAACAAGGATCTGGGTTTTCTGCAGATCTACCACCGGGATACCGGCAAGGTCATGTGGGATGTGTCCTCGCCGATTTATATCAAGGGTAAGCACTGGGGAGGATTCCGCGTGGGCCTCTCCCTGGACGTGATCGAGCGTGAGAAGAACAACCTGATGCAAGGCCTGATGATCGTGATGGGCGTCATCCTGGTCCTATCGGTGGTGGTCACCCATATCGCCGTCAATTTTTCGCTGGCACCGTTGAAAAGATTAACCGCGGTAGCGCAGGACCTGGCCGATGCCAATAACCTGGAGCAGTCCATCCCGGTGACGCGCAAGGACGAGGTCGGTCGCCTGCAAGCCGTGCTGGAACGACTCCGCCTGAGCATGATCATCGCCTTGAAAAAGCGCAAAGGTTAGTTCTCCCCCGGGGGCGCTAATCGATGGGCCTCCTTATAAAAGCAAGAGACGGTGGATCAAAGGGTTGGCCGGAAACAAGCCAACCCTTTGATCGTCAATGGCTGCCGCTTTCCCACCGGGATGATTCCCTTGTTCCTGGTGCCCTATGCCATCTTTTTCCATACCTTGTCCCTTATGAACTATTGGACCATTAAACGGCAGACCGTTCACGGAACCCGCAGATAAGAACGTCGCCCGTTTTGACCGTAATTAGGTCAAGACCGGCATGGAGAGGCCGCAAATGAAAATCCACCATCTGCGCAACGCGACGATGGTAATCGAATCCGGTAATCATCATATCCTGGTCGATCCCATGCTCAGTGACAAAGACCGACTGCCGCCTTTCGCCCGCTGGCGGCACAGACCGCGGCCGAATCCAACGGTAAGCCTGCCTGACAACGGCCTTGATTTGCAAGTCGCCATTCCCGAGGATGGCGAAACCCTCGCTTTTGCACCGGTCAATGATCGTTCAAAAACTCCGTCGCCCGCGGCGCCGCAGCCCGCCGAGAACCAACACACCTCCCGAGGATCATGATGGAAGCCAAGCACAAGGCCGAACTTCGCGCGTTGATTGCAAACAAACTCCAGGCGGTCAAGGAGGATATTGCGGCCTACCGGCGGCTCGCTAAACCCGTGGCCCCGGACAATGCCATCGGCCGGCTTACCCGCATGGAGGCCATCAGCAGCCAGGGCATCAACGAGGCCGCCTTGAGCAAGGCCCTTATGGCCCAGGACAAACTGGAAAACGCCCTGACAAAGATCGATCACCCCGACTTCGGGCGATGTCGCGAATGCGAAGAACCCATTCCCTTGGCCAGGTTAAAGGTTCTGCCCGAAGCCGACCTGTGCGTCCCGTGCGCGGAAGCCATCGAGGGGTAGACAACACCGCCCTAGCGTCGCCGCGAGGGTGCGGAAACATGCCGTGAGACCGTGAGGCTTCCAGGCGGTCTGGCTGAGCGGCGGTCTATTTCACTTCAGGGCGGCCGATGCTGGTTTTTCCAACTTTGGTGATTACCATCTAATCGTTTTGGAAATAAGCCCGGGAGCCTACCGCGTGTGATCGGAACTTTGCGCTCTGATCTCTCAGGCAGCGAACCCTTCAGCCCGCGGTTTTCCCCGATCCTCATGCTATTCGATGCAGGTGGTAATCATATGCAGACGACAATTCGGCAATCCAAAGAACGGATGATGGCTTACACCTTGATCGCCTTGATCGTTTCCGGCTGTTCCTCCGGCAAGGACTGGCGGACCGCCAGCCGCGATTCGGCGGGGATCGCCCCCGACCCGGCCATCACCCATGAGGCGGTTTTGCAGGTCTATGGTGCCGATGTCTGGGGCTGGCGCGGCTGGTTCGCCATTCACACCTGGATCGCAGCCAAACGAACCGGCGAAGATACGTTCACGGTTTATGACGTCGTGGGCTGGCGCGGCTATTATGGTCAGCCCGTAATGCGCATCGCCGCCGATATACCGGACCGCTACTGGTACGGTGAGAAGCCCCGGCTTCTCAAGGAACACCGGGGGGCGGGGGTCGACGAACTGATTGCGGCCGTTCATGAGGCGGCTTTAGACTACCCCTGGAAATCGACCTACAAGGCTTTCCCGGGACCCAACAGCAACACGTTCACGGCCTGGATCGCCAAGCGGGTGCCCGAGCTGGGGCTGGACCTGCCCTTTTCCGCCATCGGCAGCGGTTATGCCAATTAAAAATGAATCGTGATGCCCAGCCCACCGGGGATCGAGGATAGCTCCCAAGCGCGCGACGCGGCCGTTGGCGTCGCGGGAAACTGCTGTTCGTAGGCCTTTTGATCGTCAATGGCCCGCCAGGGTTGGCTCCAGATATGAGCCTGGCTGATGGCGATACCGATCATGTTCGATTTGACCGCATCCTGGACATCACCCAGCGCCAGGATGGCGCTGCTGCCGACCAGATGGACACCAATAGATAGCGAGTGACGCGACCACGAAGTGCGTTCCCGGGCGCGTTGCGCGTTGGTTTGCAACAGGGATTCGGCCGCCTGCAGCCGGGCGTATTTCTGCTCTCGGTTCGCGGCCGGCATGGCCTCCAGCGGTTTGGCGCCATCGATTGCCGGCAGGGGACGCAGGAGCATCAGGGCCAGCGCGCCCGCCGATTTAACGGCATCCACGGTATAGCTGACCTGGTTGTCGCCATTGTTGGATTTGATGGCCATAAAGCCCTGAAAGGCGGCATTGGCGGCAAACAAACCGCTCCAGCCATACTGCCACCGCCGGGCGCCGGGTTGCCCGGCGTTCAGGCGTTGTTCGATAAACGCCAAGCGCTGGTCGATTTCTTCTTCGCTGAGCGGCGTGGTCTGGGCGGCCAGGGACGCCCTGGGGATGATCAGGAGAACGGTGATGAACAGGAGTCGGGTTACCATGGATAATCGATATAAAATTTTAATTTCATTTACAAATGGTATTTTCCCTGACAGAGTCAATCAAACTATTGCGGAACGGCCTCTCGCGTGCCGCCCAATGAATGCCCACCACCGGCAAGAAGGAACGGCCCGTTCGGCTCCGATGGTCCGGCAACACGGCAAGCCCTGATTCAGCATCTTGCGGCTAAACAAGGATTGATGGTCGGGTCGGGATGGAGTAAACGATGCGTGATCGCACCCCAAAAGAACAAACCGAAGGCAAGCCAGCGCGGAGTAGAGAAAGCCGGCGCCACGAACGGGTGATCATCATCGAAGACACGCATTTCATGGCCAAGCAACGGCTGTACGAGGGCACGATTAAAAACATCAGCAAGGGGGGCGCCTACATCGAGACCGACGGCTTTTTCAAAGTGGGGCAGGCGGTCACGGTGGCGGGCCCTTTTGAAGCTGACGGCCGAGAGAGCAAGCAGCACGGTTTAATTGTGCGCAAAGACAACCGCGGAATCGGTGTCAAATTCAAGAAAAATTTAAGCTGAACCCGTTTAAATTTAAATCGCCCCACAGATTACCGGGGCACAGCATGGGAGCTGGAAGACATGACACGACCAAACGAATTCAAGGCCCTCGTCGTTAGCGAAACCGATGACAAACAGTACCTGCGAACCATCACGACGCGTACGATCGATGATCTGCCCGCCGGAGAGGTCATCGTCCAGGTTCGCTATTCCTCACTCAATTATAAGGATGTGCTCTCGGCCACGGGCAATCGTGGGGTCACCCGGAGCTATCCGCACACACCGGGTATCGACGCCTCCGGCGTCGTGGCCGAAAGCGAAGATTCCGCCTTTACGCCCGGCGACGAAGTGATCGTCACCTCCTATGACCTGGGGATGAGATCGGAAGAGCGTCG
>JAAUYB010187806.1_pt1 | contig 10978 bp, 14 predicted proteins | sample 7278071 | NCBI WGS metagenome assembly JAAUYB01 (sample SAMN14350121, study PRJNA611818) | marine sediment metagenome | isolation source: surface marine sediment (1.8m) | place: French Polynesia: Moorea | collected 2018-08 | reverse complement strand
GCCCTGCCTTTTTTGGCTCAACCACTTTCCTGGTATGGCTCACAGATGCTTTTCACTTTTTTCAGATGCTTATGCTCACCAGTATTGAGCTGGCCATCTCTCTCAACTGGGGTTTTGTATTCTTTGACTTTCAATCCTGGGCCTTGCAGATCCTGGCAGGGGTAGTCATTCTCAAGCTGGCCAGGGGTGCCCTTTTTAACTTTATGTTTCACTTTTTACTAAGGTCTAAAGAAATGAAAAAGCAAGCTATTGAAAAGCTCTGGTCAAGTTTCAGAGCATGGTTCTCTTTTGGCCCCTTTTGGGTGTCACTCCTGGTGGCTCTGGCTGGCTTGGCCATACTGGTGGGACTTGATAGGGTCTGGCCTGTTACAGGTGAGATCGTAGTCTCTGTGATCCTCCTGACAGCCATTCTCCTGGCCTTTGGCCTCTGGCTGAGGGATGTATTCTCAAAACCCAAGATCATGCCCCAGAAGTATGGTTTTGAGCTAATAGAGACACATGAGACATCTGGTGGCTTTTCAGAGGCCTCATACAAGCTGGGTGATTATAAGCTTGTGTATGATACTGAGGAGAAAAAATACCACCTGTGGCACATTAATACTGAGGGGTATTTGTATGTTGGTGGGCCTACTTGGGATCTGGTCAAGAGATTGAGAGAGATCCAAAAAACAGAGATCATATGATAGGTGTCCTGATTTATCTTGCCTTGCTCATTACTATTTACAAGGTCATACCAACTTGATGCTATGTTATTTTCTGAGAGCTTATTCCCAAAAGAGATGCAGGTTGAATGCCTGAAAACTGGCCTTGTTTTGTTCGCTGTCAGTACCATATATGATGGGGTATGGTCGATCTCTGCCAAGGCTGGTCTCATGGTTTATTATCTTGGGCCTGTTGATGATGCCCTTGAGAAAGCTGAGGAGTTGGATGCTGTCCAAGAGAATGGGATTGTTTTGATTGATGGCATGATGATGCCTGAGTCAATCAATCGGCTGGGCTCAGATCCCAGGCTCAGAGACTTTCTCAACTGGTTTTTCAATATACCTTTGTAAGTTCTTTTTTGCGTTTTATAGCCATGTGCTGAGTTTACTGTTAGAGCTTAGTTGCCATCCCTTTTGGGGTGGTTTGGGGCGCAAGGTTTCAGGCCTGTCAGGAGTTCAATTCTCTTGGTGCCCACTTCCTTTAAGGGTAGATAGTAGCACCAGGTCTCAGGGTCAGTGATCTTGGGCCTGGTTGTTTTTAACCCCTAATTATTTGACATGCGTGCAATTGGAATCAATGATTTTCTTAGGAGGACCTTTGATGTGTACCATTTTGAAGGTCCTTTTCTTGAGAGTTTTGGTGAGCCTGAGAAAAATTTTAGTATGATAGTTTATGGCCATCCTGGAAATGGCAAGACTGAATTTTGTATTCAATTGGCCAAGTATCTGGCCCAGTTTCGAAAAGTGTACTATAATAGCTTTGAGCAAGGGATCAGCAAAAGCCTGCAAGATGCTTTGATCAGAAACAATATGCAGGAGGTTTCTGGTAAGGTGATTTTTGGCAATCAGGAGACCCTTGAGGAAATGATTGCCCGGTTAAGCAAGAGAAACAGCCCACAGGTCATCTTTATTGATAGCCGTGACTATATGCAGTTGACCCATCATCAATACAAGCAACTGATCAAGCTATTCCCTAGAAAAGCCTTTATTATTATTACTTGGGAAGCTGCCAGCAAGCCCAAGGGAGAACACGCAAAGGCCATTGAATATATGACTGATATCAAAGTCCATGTCAGATCCTTCAAGGCTTTTCCTAGGTGTCGGTATGGTGGCAATAAGCCCTATGTAATATGGGACAGAAAAGCCCCTAATTTGTTGTTTTAATCCATTTACTATGTGTCTTGAATGTATTATAATCCCCTTGATTGATGGGCGGCATACTGCCTATCTACCACCAACTGCCTCTGGCCATAGTTATCATGTGTTTAAACTCCCTTAAATCCCCATAGACTATGACAGACAACATCATCAAAATAGGAACATTTTCAGGCTTTCTTGAAACCCCTGGCATGACTGGCTGGCACTTTGGGGCCATGGAAAATTGTATGTATGGGTGTTATGCTGGCCCAGATCTTGACAAGCTCAAAAGCTCAATCCTTGGGGTTGAGACCGTGTCTCCTTTTAGGGTTTTTACGTCTGGCAAGGTTGATCCTGTTCTCACTCAGCTCAGATGGGATAGTTGTGATCACTCCACTAAAGATATTGGGGTAATAGCATGGGGCCAGTCAGAAATGATGGCCAGCCCTTTAAATCCTGAATTACAATTCACCAACATAAAACTTGATAACATGGATAACATGGAAAAACCCACCAAAGTCAAGACCTATCACACCATCCCTGGTCAGCAGATTCATCAGCAGATCATTGAGCTGGGAAAGGAAAGTATTCCCTACTGGGTGAGAGTCACAGACTATCCCCACAATGCCAGAGCCATGGGCCAAGATTCTTATACCAATGAGATATGGTCAACTGAACTGGCTGACCTTGAGAGATGGGCTGAGCAGTGGGCTGGCATTAGTCCTGTTAGGCTTGAGCAGATTGACCACCAGGAGACTGGTGAAACTTACCCCTTTTATTGAGTGTTATGGCAAAATCAGAGGCATTTTACAAGCTAAAAAGCAAGCTCATAAACTTGGGTAATTTGCTTGAGGCCATCATTGAGGAAAGAGGTGAGCCTGAGACGGGTGATCATCAGTATGATCATGAAACCTGGGAATTAATATACCTTGAGACGTCTGTTGATGATTGGCGGGAAAGAATTGAGGAGGACTTTGAGACAATTTAAAAACATCAGCCCAGTAAAAAAGTAAAGCCCTCAGCATTGTGCTGAGGGCTTTCCTGATGTTGCATGAAAAAACTTACTTCACAAAGGCAATGCCAAGCTCTTTAGATCTGGTCAGGTCATTATTGACTTTCACCTCCACTACCACCACCCGGTTGACCAGGTCAGTGGGTGTGATGGTTTCAACCAGGTATTCAGCCAGGCCGTTTCTTGATGTGCCATCATCCTCAACAGCCACAAATAAACAACCCTGCTTGGAGATGCCTGCTTGCCTGATCATGTCCTCTGCCCTTACCACTTGTATGAGGTGGGCCTGATCTGGGGTAAGATCCTCAGGAGATATCATATGGTCTCTGGTCATGCCTCTCAAAATCATAATGATGGCAAATGCCAAGACCACCACAAAAAATGTCATACGGTTCATATTCTTAGGGGTTAAAAAATGCTAGTCAATACTAGTCTTTTGCAAGATCTTAGTTATGGTACGAGGGGACAGATAGAACGTTGAGGCCAGTTGCTTAATGCAGTCATCAGCCCTGATTCTCTCTATGTTGAACAACCTGTTAAATTCCCTGGCAATATGCTGATTGCGCTGGCAGGTTCTTTTTACTCTGGCTGGCCTGGTTTTTTTTGCCATGCTTGGGGATGTCATTTTATCTGCTTGATGGTGGTTAGGGTTACAGGATCAACAGTGGTGACAGCACTAAGGGCAGATAAATCAACACCAGAAGCAACAAACTCCTGAATGGTTATGATTGTATTACTTTGGTTATGGTCTGGGGTGATCTCTGTCCTAGTCATGGTGTTGAGGATCACCTTGTCATCTGGGGTGCCAGCTAGGCCAGCATATTCAGTCAGCTCAGAGAGCAAGAGGGTTTTTTTGGTTAGTGCCTTGTGTATCCCAGCAACCTGGTCATAATGAGAAAGGACTTCATTCTCATCATTGTAGTACTCAGTAAATAAATGCACCCTAAACCTAACATTGTCGCTGGTTTGGATCAGGCTGACCTCTTGGTTGAGAGGGATAGGCAAAAACTCAAGATACACATGAGGCACCAGGTAGACAGCCTCATCAGAGTCCTCATCATACTGGGAATTAAACCAGGAGCACGCTGGCAGGCCATCAATGGCCTCAATCCTTTGCTTTAAAGCTCTGAATATATGATGTATCATGGTGTAAATGTATTACTTTTTTAGAATAATATCCTCAATACTCTTGGTGATCAGCTTGGTGATCCTGTCATCAAGCAGTTTTGATCTGCCTATAAATTTCCTTTTGGGAATAGGGATTTTGTGCGGTTTGGTTCTTTTAAATCGTTTGTTTTTGGCTGCCTTATTAGATACCCATACAATCTTGCCCTTTTTGAAGAAATACGCTGTGCCTCCTGGGTGATCAATGGTCAGGCCTTCATTATGGGCTGGGGCATAGGGCACATCAGTACTGATGGTGAAAGATTTAAAACTTAGCCTTGAGACTCTTATTGACCTTCTGAGCCTGCCTGTCTTAACTAAAACGGCCCTTCTACCTGCTCTCTTGCGCCTGGGGTCAACCCTTTTCCTCTCTGGCCACTTTTCAAAATGAGTATCATGCCAGCCTTTTCGCCTAAATCGGTCTTTGAAGAAATTGACTGCAATGTTTCCGGCTGCCCTGGGTAAGTGTTTAAACATTTGGGCAAGCTGGTCAAGGCCCTGCCCTGGCTCAGGGGATTTTGGCCATTCATTCCTGACAGGTCTGGGCATTATTCAATAGTATAATCTGTCCAACCATCCAAAAGGCCAGGGGTTAATTTAAAGACAATCCTTTTGTTTTCCTTTAGTGCTTTTAGTAGATCTGCCCTGAATTTGTCTAGGCTTTCACTTCCAAAAACAAGCCCTATATATCCCAAAATACTACCTTGCTGATCAGGGTATTTTTTTAGGTACCTGTCCTCTGGCCATTCCTTGTCATGGCTCTCAGTATCTAATTTCAATATTTTATCAATAGTTGCCATGCTTACTCTATTTCAAGGATAAAATCAACCATTATGTCATAAACCTCAGGCATCACCTCCTTTAGTACGCTGTTGCCCTGGTACCTGTTTTCGCTGGCATGGGCAAACCATTCCATATAAGCAAATTCGTAACTTTGGTTAAAATAATCCTTAGAATGTCCCCACCCAAAGTTGGCCTGAGTTAATGTCATGAGTGTATCAGCGGCAGCGCCCATCTCATTGTAATAGGCATAGATGGTCTTGCCATCAAACCGCCAATCATTAGCCGCTTTTTGTCCTCCATCCTCTCTGAGCTTTTCATGAATGGCATTCAGTTTTCTCCTAAGTGTTTTAAGTCTTTGCTCTATTTCAGCCTCTTTCCCCTTTATGGCTTTTCTGCATTTATCAACAGCATCAAGCACATTTAACTTGATATCGTGGCCAGGCCTGATCAGCCCACGCCTAAAGTGGGCAGCATGGCCAAACTCATGATATATTATCTGTTCCCTCCAATGAGGAGAGAGTTGATATCCCACACCACCTTTATTGAGGTCGACTATATTGTTTCTCATGTCATAATAGCTTGATCCTTTTCCACCTCTGTCTGAAATTCTGACAGGTATCTCATCTCTTACTATTCGCCAAAAAGTTGGGTCAATACTGGCTGCCCATCCCCTTTCTATTTCATAGGGCATATATTCAGTGGTTGCCAGTTGGTTTTTTAGGGTATCTTTTTGCTCATTAGATAGCCTTTTGAAATATGGGTGTTGCTCTGTGATAATCCTTTTCCAACTGCCAGGATTATGCAAAAAGGGCTCTGGTATTTTGGGGATTGTTTCAGCCTCTGGGCCTGGCCCAGTTACTTGTATGACATCACAGAGACAGAGCCAACCATTAGGAGGAAAATAGAGATCCCAAAAGACATGGTCAACCCGATATGTCACCCCATCAAAAGGCCTGTGCTCTGCTCTGACTCTGTCATCGCCTACGGTTTGGTATTGTAGGTATGGAAATTGTTCTTTTTGGTCTTGGAACTGTTGCCACTTAGCTGACATCTGGCCAGTGGCCTGGGCTGTCTCAAATTCAGCTTCAAGCCAGTGAGTGTAATAATTTTCAGCTATTTCCTCACCCAGCTTTTTAAACTCATGCCAACTGATGACATTACCATCTTTGTCAGTCAAGTTGTCAATCAGATCCCCTATAAAGGAGTGGTTTTTAAAGATGCTTAAAATGTAGGCATTGTATCTCAGCTCAATGAGGTTGCCAAGATCTTTGTCATCAAAGGTGGTCTCACTGAGGTCCTTGCCATATCCCTGGAATGTTTGGTCTGCAATCGTGTCAGCAAGCCACTTGTAAGTCAATGTTGAATCAGCAAAATCACCTTCATCCTTGCCCTCATAAACCTGCTTTATCGCCTTTTTTGCTTGGTCCTTTAGGTTTGAAAGTTGCTCATTGTCAATCTTGGTAGGTATGGTGATCAATGAAACGTGGTGATCATGATCACACCCATCATCACAACCACCGTAAAGGGCAATTAAATCAGCCTGAAAGTCTTTTTTTTTTCTGGCTCTTTGTCCTGCTGGGGTTTTTCGCCCTGCCCAGGATACTTGCCAGCAGCACCACCCATCCTCTCTTCTCTGGCTGCCTGCTCATACTCTGGGGTAAGTCGATAAAAGTTAAAGTCATACCCCTTAAAAAAGTTGATGCCCATGCTTTCAAGCTTGGGGAAAAGGCAATGATTGACTTGCAGGGCAAACCACCTCATATCCCCTTTTGATCTGCTGTCAAGGACCCTCTCATGAACCTGGGCCTGGGCCAGGCTTGAGCCTGAGTCTGCTGTCATGGTCTGCCCTGATATCAGCTTACTGATGTAGCTATCAACCAGGCTGGCCAGTTCTTTGTAAAGTAGGTGAGGAGTAGTCCTGAAAGATTCATGAAAGTTTATTTCATCCTGATCATCCAATATGGCCCAACCATTCCGGCCAAAGTTCTCAGCCATGCTCTGTTTTACATCAAGCTCTTTGGTGTCGGTGCTGGCTGTCTTGATTGAGAGAAAGGGCATCCCAAATTTTTCAGAGAATCTTGACCAGTCAGCCAGTGAATAGTTTTTCATGATCACCAGCTTAGTCACTTTCTTCAAGATGCCCAGGTCATATGGCCCACCTATTTCAAGTAAGGATTTGGAAAAAACACCCTCCCTAAAGGGTAGGCCATTTCTGTTGTAAAGGTCAAGTAATACATCCCCGTACTCAGGGCGAACATGCTCTCTGGGGATCAGGTTGACACTGCTGATGTTGCCATCTGGCCTCTTAAGAAACTCAATGAGGCTATGTCCCCAAAAAAAACTTTCGATTGCCAGGGCCATAAAATCATAAAACCAAGGGGAAAGTAAAGGTTTCAGGGCCTCCTCATCAAACCTATCAGAGCCCACTTTCATACCTTGCTTGATCATGACAGGCCTTTCCTCTTGAAGCTTGAGTTGTCTGGTCTCAATCTGAGAGCTGAGCTGGGCATCATCCAAGATGTCATGATACATAGCATACAAGTATCTCCTATCATGTTGATAGATATTCTCAGCCTGGCTGACAGCACTCTTGAAATTGTCATAGGCCAGGTCAATATTATACTTGGGGTGCTTGATGAGCCTGGCCATGAGCCCACCTTTGCTGGGTCTGCCTCTTAGGGCCAAATTTCCCTGAGGCCCATAGGGGCTCTCTAAGGCCCGATCTATGCCCAGGGCCTTGCGGATATACTTAATCAGGGGTGATCTCTTAACCTGAGCCATTTTAAAGGTGTTTTAAACGGGATTGGAGTAAAGTCTAAGGGTTGGTTTTTACAAAAAGCTTCTGGGGGTGTCTGAGCCATACCTAAATTTTGTAATGGGCTCACTAGTTTCCGAGTCTGTTTTTCTGGGCAATGTTACCAGGTCAATTTTTGCGTCACTCACACCAGTCAAAAAGTCTATGGTGTCTTGATAGTTTTGAGAGATGTGCTCTGGTTTAATCCTTTTGGGTAGCCTCTCATGTAAAATATACAACACTATATTTTTACAAAGCCTCAAGAGATGGGGATCTCTGGCACTGCCCACCTGGGCAAAGATGGTGTCAACATCATACCTGGCAGAGAGGTAATGAGTGACCATGCTCACAGCACTGGCCTCAGCATTGTCAAGGATGGTGCTATCCTGCTCAATCATATTGTCAAGGTTGGTGGCCTTGATCTCTGCCTTGTAGTCATCAACTGTTATAAAAGTACTCATCTAAAATTCCTTTGTCTGTTTCTGTTATACTTACCTGTCCTGCCTGGGTTTTTGCTGGCTCTGGCTCTTTTGTTGAGGTAAAATATCCCACCCTCAGCAGCATCAGGCCCATCATCAGGCCCATTAGGGAAAGCAAGAAACTGGTCTCTGAGGGTGATCATGTCTCTGTTCTTTCTCTCTTTGCCATTGAATCGGAGGAAACCTCTTTCCCAGTATGGCTCAAGGCTTTCAATCCTGGTGAGTTTGTCTGGCTTTTTCCTTTTATCACCCATAATGTTGAGCTGATATCCCCTGGCCTCACCCTCAGCAGTATATTCCTCAAGCAAAAGGTCTTGCATAAAAGATGCTTCCATATAGTGCCTGGGTGCCACGTTCTCTGGCAGGATCTCAGATAGGTCATAGTGTGCCCTGACCATGGCTGCTGTGGATGCCTGCCTCAACCAGGCCCACAAAATATCATAATACCTGCCATCCTTGCCAATCAAAAGCACTGCTTTGAAATCATTCCTTTTGGACCCTTTCCAGGAGGGGTCAACATAGACCACCAGGCCACTATACTGGTGTAAGGGTTTTGGCTTTTCTACCCAGGTGAGGTGGTCATTTAAAAAGATGTTCCCATCAACAATGTGCCTGTGATAAAACTCTCTCTGAGAGTTTCTGTAACCCATCTTGATGATCTTGTCAAGCAGATCCTCAAGAGAGTACCTTTCTGGCCAGGCTGGCTGACCCTCATCAACACTAGCCTCTTTGTGGGTCTTGGTCTCTGTGGCATATACTTTGCTGTGCCAGATGGCCTCTCTTTTGGGGATGTCTGGCTCAGTATCACCCACCAGGTGAGCCAGGATGCCTCTCTTGTGTATTCTGTTTCCTGCAATGACCATCCTGGCCCCTTCTATACTCAAAGCACCATAAAAGTCCCCAAGGACCCAGTCAACTGCCTCTTTGACTCTGACCTCATTCCTGACAATGGTGGCATCATCAATGTCATCTATGACCCCATAATTGGGCCTTTTCTCACCCTCTCTGGTGCCTCTTGGGCTCTGTCCCCTGCCAAAGGCCTTAAACCCTATCCCATCCAAGGTGACAAATTCACCGTCTTGCCAGCTTCCTATGCTGGCCTGATCTCCAAAGTCGTTTTTGTATCTTTTGTTAGCTGTCAGCTCTGCTTGAATATCACCCAGCAGGCTGATGGCCTTGTCTTGGGTGGCAGACCCAATCATCATACCTGTTAGCTCACCCTTTGCCTTGAGAAACATAGGTAAGAGCACATTAACAAAAACGCTTTTGGCATGTTCCCTGGGCCATTCAAGGATAGCAAATATTTTGGGGTCCTGTGTGATCCTCCTGGCTGCCTGCTTATGAAACCAGGCAAAATCACTTGAGCAATAATGAGGGAAATAATATTTACAGAATGCGGGAAAGCTCTTTAATAGCTTTTTAACCCTTCTCTCTTTTTGGGTTTGGGTCTCACTGATGGGGATCTCTGTGGCTGTTTGTATCCTTGCCCTGAGATCCTGCCAGTCTTGCCATTCCTTTGCCTCTTTTCGGGTGAGGTTAGTCAGCATAGCTTCTGCGTTGTTCGTTGAGATACTTATTGACCAGGGCCTCAATGGCCTGGGCCTTTTGGCCATCCTCATGGGCCAGCCACTTGACAAAGCCTCTCAGGATCTTGACCAGGTCAACCCAGGCCAGCTCATTTCTCTTGATTGATGACATTGCCTTTGCCAGAGCATCAAATTCCCCTTTTTCAATGAGTTGATCTGGGTTGTCTTTGGCTCTGTCTGTCAAGATCCTCAGGTTGTGAGAAACTATCTTTTGCATTCTCTCAACTATGGTGTCACCAAAAAGCTGGGCTCTGGCTCTTTCAGCTTCCCAGTTGCCCTCTTGTTTCCAAAGGCTGACAGTTTTCTCAGCTAGGCCCAGGGTTTTGGCAATCTCTTTCTGAGTAAAGCCAGCCATATATAAGGCCCTGCCAGGTGTTTTCTTTTCAGATCTTCTACCCATGGCTGCAAGATATGAGGCCCATTAGGGTGAAAGTAGAAGGAAAAGCCTATTAGGGTAAATTATGGGTGCATTGCGTGGCGGATTGGTTTTAATAGAAACAATCCCCTTGCTCTGTTTCTGGCTGGTGTCGTATTTGTGAGCACCTATATGAGAATCCGTCTTTTTTATGGCCATCACATTCAAGCTATCAGATGACAGCCTAAATCGAAATGGTTTTAGGATTTTGACCGAAGGAATTGATATAACTGCCTTTGAGAAAAATCCTGTCATGCTGTTTTATCATGATAGAAATGTCTTGCCAGTTGGTAAGTGGGAAAATATCAGGAAAGAAAACCAAAGCCTTTTGGCTGATGCTGTTTTTGATCTTGAGGACCCCTTTGCTGCTGAGGTGGCCAGAAAGGTTGAGGATGGTTTTCTCAATGCTGCCAGCATGGGCCTCAAGGTGAAACAACTGTCTGATGATCCTGGGGATCTGGTTGATGGCCAAAGTTTTGCCACGGTCATGACTTCGGAATTGCGTGAGGCCAGCATTGTTGACATCCCTGGGCACCCAAATGCCCTCAAGCTCATCAACCAGGATGAAACCCTTACCTTGTCAGATGGTTATTCTCACCCCAAAATACTTAGCACAATTGTGCCCAAAGTCAAAAAAACAAACAACATGAAAGAGATCAATCTGGCTCTTGGATTGAGCCCTGATGCCACTGAGCAAGATGCCAAGCAGGCAATTGAGATGCTGAAAGCCAAGGCCAGCCATTCTGTTGAGATGCTCTTGGCTTTAGGGCGAAAAAATGGCCACATCAATGATGAGAATGAGGCCACTTTCAAGACCCTGGCCTCAAAAGATTTTGACTCAACTCTTGCCCTGGTGAAAGATTCCAAAGAGGCTGAGGGGAAAAACCCAAAGGATACCAAGCCAACT
>JAAUYB010144351.1_pt1 | contig 10984 bp, 9 predicted proteins | sample 7278071 | NCBI WGS metagenome assembly JAAUYB01 (sample SAMN14350121, study PRJNA611818) | marine sediment metagenome | isolation source: surface marine sediment (1.8m) | place: French Polynesia: Moorea | collected 2018-08 | reverse complement strand
AGAGTGTCTTATTTGACATTATTTTTAACTTATAAACCCTATAACTAATATAGTTAGCGATCGCTTCAGTTTTTGGCTAGTTATACTACTACCTCTAGCTAGGAATTTTTCACCAAGCATTTATTTTATATAGTTGAAACTATGATTAATTTCCTCCCTGAAGAAATACTTCAAAGTTTAGCTCGTGCCATTTTTATGATTGGTATGATATCACTAATTATTATAGGTTTGCGTAATTTTTATGTAACGTTTCAGTCAGGAATAAATTATGTTAAACGACTGCATCAAATTCCGTGTAGTCGCTGTACATTTTTTACAGGAGACTATCGTTTAAAGTGTACTGTACACCCTTACAGCGCTCTTACTGAAACAGCAATAAATTGTAGTGACTATGAAGCAAATAATAATCTTGCAAAACCAGCTTTACAAGTCTGTGAAGCTAATTCACAATATTCCCATTCCCAAGGTACCAACCCAGTAACTCAGAATTAACTTACTCAAAAATAATTAGCTCAGAAGTAACTGTTGCATAAGAGGCAAAAAACTCTAAATTTGGTAGGGGGTTTGTTCATTAATGGATAATGAAACTATCTCTAATATCAAATCCGCTTGGCAACGGAAGTGTTATAATAAACCGGGTTTGTGGGAGGTTAATGTTAGTATTGTAGAGCATTTTATACAAACCCGGTTTCTCTGCTTTTTTATACCGATACTACCGGATTTGATATAATTATCAATTATCCATTGGTAATCAAACCCCTACGAGACCTATACTACTGGATGTGATATAACTGATAGCTGATGACTGATGAATGTTGGTGCAGCATTCCCCAGGAAATGCTCACAAAAATACAGATTTTGCAAAATAAATAGGAGAAAAAAAGTGAGCTTAAATTCAGTAATTACTACACCCCATAAATTAAAGAGCCATCAATTTAAACGCCGTCAACTAATACCATTAACAGATGTTTTATTGTGGCGAATAGATTCTGGAATAGTTCGTACTCTAACCAATAATGAAGAACAAAATACAATTACTTTAGGGTTTTGGGGTCAAGGAGATATTGTTGGTCAACCTCTATTTCCTTTTTATCCTTATCAAGTTGAATGTTTAACTATTGTGGAGGCGAGTATTTTACCAAGGGGTTATTTTTATGCTCAAGAAGTAATGCTTTCTCACATTCAAAGAACTCAAGAATTACTAAGAATTGTTCATTCTAGAAAAATCAAATGGCGACTGCTGAGATTATTAAAATGGTTAGCAGACCGATTTGGAAATCAAATCCCAGAAGGGAAAATACTTGATATTCGTTTAACTCATCAAGAAATAGCTGATATTATTTGTACCAGTCGCGTTACTGTTACGCGACTACTAAATGAGTTTGAAAAGGAAAAGAAAATAGGGTGGTCACACAGTAACTGTTTAATTCTTTTTAGGGAGTAGGGAGTAGGGAGTAGTAAGCAAAGGAAAATTTGGGTAGTGGTAAACAAGTAATGATTTTTGTAGCTTAACTCCTGGTAATTCAAGGAATGTACTCACCAATATCCTTACATCTTTAGGACTACCCAACTAAAATAGTGCATTATGGAGTAGGTAGGGACGTTGCACAGGCAAAAATGCGTTTCATGTCGCGCAGCGAAACGTCTGTACGGGAGAGAGATTATTGTTGGGTTTCGTTCCTCAACCCAACCTACATCTATTGCAACATTTAAGATGAAATAGTCCACTACTAATTGCTGAGTGCTGACCGCTTCTTTAATCAGTAAAAAGATAACTCGTCACCTCTTGCAAAACTTTTAATCCTTTCCTCGAACCTCGAATAAGTTGCAAAGCAGCAAGTGGTTCTCGAAACATAGCGATCGCTAATGGTAAGGGTTTTACATTTCCAGATGATGTTATAGCAGAAGAGATATCGGGAAGGTCATGGTGAGAGTCATCGCTAATTACCCTCACCATCGCGACTGGAATCGATAATTTAGCAAAAAAATTGAGAATAGCAAAACCTTCCATATCTACTACTTCTGCACCAGTATTTTTTCCCAGTAGTTGTTTTTCTTCCGCTTTGTGGATAAAGCTATTGCTAGTTAAACCTCTTACCATAGATGCTTTTTCTTGTAAATGAGTTTGCAACTTTCTAGTTAAAACCTCATCGCACTTTTGGCGAAGCAATTGGGAGTCATCAACGAAAACACACTCATTATAGATAACCACATCTCCAAGTTTATATTTACTAGAGAGACTACCGCATAATCCCATTACCAATACTGTTGATGGTTGCTGAGAGGAAAAATCCTGTCTTTTTTGCCATTGATGCAAATAGCGAGTCACGGATGTAACACCTATTGGTAGAGGTAATAATTTTGGAGGTGCAGATAATCTAGAGCTAAGACCACGCTTTACAGACTTAAATTCTGACCCTTTAATAACTAAAATTGTATCAATCATTTTTTTTCTTCCTAGCAAGAGTTAGTATAGCAATCCTAAATAGGTTGTAATATAGAATCCGGGTAATTACTATAGCTTGCGTCATTGCGACTGGAACGGAGTGGAAGGAAGCAATCTCCGCGCACCCCTGAGATTGCTTCCTATCGTCGCAATGACGGATGTTCAACCATATTTTATATAAGATTTTATCGTAGGGGTTTGGTCTCCAAACCGACTATCAAATTTCGAGTTTTTCCCTCTTGAGCGAATCTCCCAACTCCAAAGTAAGCGGATTTAATTTGACATCTTTAAAGTTAATTGGTATGAGTATCAAACTGCAACGAAAATACGACAATAATTAAACTACAAATTACCACTATCGGCACCACTGGTAAAAATCCTAAAGCGAAACTTTTAGGAATAATACCTACCTGAAAACCAATAACTGCTATCTCACCAAAAATAATCGAAATTATACAACTCAGAGGTGAAATATTTTTTCCATATAAAGCAGCAATAACTGTGGGAAATAATACTGCTAAACCAGTAAAAGCTTGAGTAGCGATCGCTGCAATTGTTGCCGGAGGATTTGCTGCTAAAATCAAACCAATTATTGCTAAAATAACGATTAAAATTTTGCCGACAAAAGTTTGTTCTTTGAGGGAAGCTTGGGGGCGAATATAAACAATATAAATATCCCTAGTAATCATAGAACTTAATGCTAAAAGTTGAGAATCAAGGGTTGACATTAAAGCTGCTAAAACTCCCACCATTACTAATGAAGCTATGCCAGTTGAGGTATATTCAGTTAACATCATGGGAAAAATTCTATCTGCTTGTTGTGCAGCTAAATCGGGAAAATTAATATGACCCCACATTCCAATTAAAACCGGACAAATAAACATTATACCAATTAATGGATATAAAGTAGCAGGAAGTTTGAGATAATTACCAGTTTTCGCAGTATAAAACCGCATAAACATTTGGGGGAACATCGGCACACTTAAACCCCAAAGCCACATATAACTAAACCATTGGTGAGGAGTAAAAAAATTATTCATCCCAGAACGAGAAAAAAGCTCTGGTTTCAGTTGATAAACAGTTTGATTAGCTTCAGTAAAGCCACCAATACTTTGAGCGATCGCCACTACTGAAACTATCATTACAACACACATTAATACCCCTTGCAAAACATCGGTTAAGGCTACACTTTTCATTCCACCGACAAACACATATAAAACAATGATGAAAGTCAAAAAAGCTGCTCCAAAAAAATAGGGAATTTGCCCGTTAGTTAAATTTTCGAGCATATAACCGCCACCGATTGGTTGTAAGGCTAAGTAAGGTATGGTAAAAATTACCATCACTGCTAAAAATAGTAGTTTAAGTGGTTGACTAGGGAGGCGATTTTCGATTAATTCCGAGGGGGTAATAAAACCTTTTTCTTTGCCCAAAAGCCAAACTTTATAACCAATTAAATAAAATGTAATTCCGATTGGGGCAGTACCAAATCCGATCATTGCATAATAACTTATACCAATGCGATAACCAGCACCAGAAAGTCCGAGAAAAGCAAAGGCGCTAAAATTTGTGGCAATGAGAGTAAAAAATAGAACTATAGAGCTGATTTTTCTATCTGCTAGAAAGTAATCTTCTGGGGTGTTTTTTTGGCTACGATAACCAATAATTCCGATGATTAAAGTAGAGAGTAAATATGCACCAATAAATAAGTAGGGAATTAGGTTTTCGAGCATCACTAATTTTCCTCTTCAGTTTCAGAATTCCAGAAAGTTTGAGAAAAGATTAGAATAGCACAGGCGAAGATAATTTGCAAACCGATAAAATAGAAAACCCAGGGTGGGAGATGGAGAAATGAAAAGGAAATTGTTTGTTTCCATGACCAAAAATCTAGGGAAAGTAGGAAAATTATGGTAAAGCAGAAACACCAAAAATAGGGAGATTTGAGAAAGTTTAAATTGTTCATATTTGAAGAAGGGAATAGTGAATAGGGAGTAGGGAATAGGGAATGAGAAATACAAAGAGTTACTAAATAGTTATACACCAATTTTTAGATTTATAAACCATATCCTCACAACCAAAAATTTGTAGGGACGTTCCATGGAACGTCCCTACGGTGGTTTACCCAAATGAAAACTACTATAATATCTTTATATATTATAAGAGACCTTGTATCCAAGGTCCCTAAAATTTTTTAATTTATCTAAAAATCCCTGAAAAAGGGAAATAACAGAAGTCAAAAATCATGGATAATCAGCATATAAATCCATCTTTTAAATCATATTTAATTCAATCATAAATATGATTTAAAAAATTTGAATTCCTTTTGTATTAGAATCAACTAGAACTGTATAAGCAGAAGCAGTTGCCTCTTGTTGTAACCTATTTTTATTCTTAAACTTCTCAACTTCCTCTGTAAGTTGATTCATCTTAGTTTTGATATTATCCTCAGTTGGTTCTTCTTTCTTTTGGTTAAAAAAGTAATTAAAACAGGATACTTCAGGATCGGTAATATCAATAATGTCATCTATTATTGAAAAACCTTCACTTTTAAGAAGAAATCGTAGAGTTGTTGGACTATACATATTAATATGACCGTATGAGAAAAAATGATTCGCTTTTGAATCTACTCCCGGACGATAATCAATGGGAACTTCTATGATAAAGTTCTTAGAAACTCGCGCAATTTCTCTCAGTAATATTCTTTCATATTCGACGTGTTCTAAAACATGAAAACAAATAGCCATATCGAAACTTTTGTCTGAGTAGGGAATACGATATCCATCAAAAACTTTTACTTCTTTGAGGGTTTGTAAATCTCTAGATGAAACAACTTTAATGCCAGACTCTGAAATATCAATTCCATACATATTTTGACAAAAATTTTGTTTGTCAAGATGTTCTAAAATTGCACCTTCTCCACAACCAACTTCTATCAAGGATGAGGGAAAAATCTTATTTGCACTACACAAGGATAATATATGATTCGCTTTTGGTTTGCCCCCTAATAGTCTCCATTCAGACATCCCACCGCGATATGAATCTTTATATTTTGATAATACATTAGAACTAACTGAGTGCATATTTAAGTTTTCGTAATTGTTCATTATTTTTCTCCTAAACTATTAATTAGTTTTACTTAATTCAATGATTGATATTCACGATTTTTTTTTAGTAAAATATGATGATTATCTTATGAAAATGTTACTTTTAAGCATCATTCCATTAATTAGTATAAGGATTTGGTTTAATATCAGGAATTTCAAAATCACATTCTCTCAAGACATCTTTTAATTGGGGTGAAATTCCATTCTTAAATATCATAAAAACTAGCAATGGATTAATATGAGGCTCGTGATTTTTGTACCACTCATCAACTGCCTTTTCAAAATCTGGTTTTGATTGCTCAAATTTATCTCCATATTTAACAGAGCATCGCATTAATCTTCCTGCAAGTTCCATAGGTGTTGGTCTTGTTTCTTTTGTCGCCCACTTTTCGGGAAATTCTTGCTTAAAACAAAGACAATTCAAAATATAATTAACGTTAGGTGAATATCCATAAGCAACCTGATTAAATCCTAAACAAGCTCCACATTGAATTAGTTCTTTGAGTGTAAATTGATATTTATAATTACCTGATGATTCATATTGTTCTTTGCCTATTTTATAGCAATGATCGCCATTTGGTTCGACTAAAATAATCCCTTTTCTAGCAACTCTTAGCATTTCATAAATACACAAGTATGGTCTTGGTAAATGATGCAAAGATTCTTTAATAAAACAGTAATCAACGGAATTATCTGCAAATGATAGATTTTCGGCATCTTCTTTAGCAAAATCATCAATTAAATTTCTTTTTTTAGCAACTTCCAGCATTTCTATAGCAATATCAGTAGCGATCGCTTTATTGCCAAACTTTTTAACAATTTGTGCCTCATGTCCACCTTTACCATCGCCTATCGTAACTATTTCACTAGGTGCTATATATCGAAAAAACTGTTCTAGTTTATGAAGAGGATAGTTTCTCGACCAACTATGTGAATTTTCTACATCTAAATAAGTACAACTCTTATCATCTTCCACCATTTTCTTAAAAGAGTTACTGTGGCTAGATTCTTGTTTGATTTTTAAGTTTTCGTAATTGTTCATTCTCTACAATATTCGTTGGATTTTACAAAATCAAATAATTATCAAAACGTAAGTATTTAGCTATTAGCACTCAGGAATCAGCTTTTTTTTTGAAGTAATTAAACACATTAATTATAGAGAGTTAAGGTTGTATATGTTCTTTAAACCATACTTCAATAATAATTTTAGTGTTTCAATATTGTCATATAAATTCCTATATATTTTAAGCTAATTGCTAATAGCTGAGAGCTAAATGCTTAACTCAAAACATGGGAATTTTTTGTCTAGCAAAAAATCCCTTGCTGATTTGATACTAATCAAAATCAATTTTATCCAAAATATCTGGAATATTTGAATTTGACTGAATTGGCACCCATTTTCCAGAACAATAATTGTTTCTTTGTCCCCACTTTAATGCTTGCTGAGAGAAAGTAGACAAGGGAGCTATTAGGATATTAGATGCAGATAAAAGTAAGAAATCTCTGATTTCATCTGATAGTTGATTATCTGAATAAAGCAACTGATTCTTTCTGAGTAACTGTTGATTTGACTCCGATATTTCAAACTCTCCATTGTGAGCAATGAAAATATTAACATCTGTATCTTGAAACTTCTTGACTATCGAATCAATTAGCTCATTGTAGAACTCAGAATTTTGATAATATCGCCCTCCTTGCCAATCTTTATAATCACCTTGACGAATATGTATGCCAATATTTTTGGTGTTTTCATTTAGTAATTTTTTGGCAAAATTAATTGATGCTTTTGAAGGTGGTAAATAGAGATTGCCATTGCCATTTATTTCAGAAAATTTGAAAGGATAAGGGTCGTTAACGATGACTAATTTATGTTTTTTCAAGAAGCCGATCAAATCAGTTGGTATCTCAGACCAATCAGTATGTCCACTAGGATTAATATACCCAATAATTTCAGGTATTATTGAACAAGTAAAGGCAAAATCACTTACAGAATCTTTGTCTTTTACCTCATTCATACTTTGAACAATTCTTCCTAAAAGAATTCTCAACTTTTCCGACTGATAAAATATTGATTCCTCCCAGTTTGAAGGCATACTAAATACATCACTAGAATCATCACATAATTCCCCTAGTATTTGCTCTGCATTTGGTAGCCAAAATGTAAAATCATGTCTTTTACACCAATTAATTGCTTGTTCTACCCAAACTAAGGTATTACCAAGGCGTAAATTATTACCTCCTTGACGAAAACAAATAATAGTATTCATAATGCGTAATCACCCGGTATACAACAAAGAACATCGTGAGGTATATGTCCATCAATTCTTTTTAAAACATAAGATGGATTAATTTCCCAAATTAATCTGTACATTTCATGTAAGTTAACAGACCAACCAGCACTTCTATTTTCAATTAAACGCATATCATCAATTAAGATAATATCTTTTTTTTCTTTTCTAGTAGCTAATATTTGTTCTAGCTCTGCAACAATGGGGCAACGTTCTGAACCTTCGCCACCACCATTCATGCTTTGTATATGTGCATCAAGCCAAAATGTTATATTACTACTTATTTTCTGGATAGCTGGTTTCAAAACAAATCCTGAATCACCATGAATAATTTGAACTTTTTCCTGTTCAATTTCTTTCTGAAATCTCACATAATTTTCTTCAACAAGAGGTGCGAAAACTTCCAGAGTTAATATTTTATCAAACCCTGCATTTAAGGCTGCTTTTACACCTCCACCATGAAAGGTTCCTGTTTCTACAAAAATCGGGTTAATAAATTGTTTCAAATCAAATTTCATAGACATAGAGTATGCTCCAAAATATTGTTAATTAATTATCTTCAGTAAACAATAAAAACTAGATAAATGAATCAAGTAACTTAGGCTAGAAAATGACTGGTATTAATTACCAAAGATTACTTGGAAATCTGGTTTATAAGACTTCCTAAGTTTATGGAAAAAATTTGCCTGAAAATAATTAGATGGATCTACATCAATCACACCGAAACGCTTAAAAATATCATCTAAAACATTAACAAATTTTTCTCTGTATTCTTGTGCTTTTTCGATATGCTTCTCTCTAATGCGCTGTGGATCGCGTGGATTCCGGACAAATTCTTCTACTGCTAAAGCAACTGCTTCTGGGGTTGGTTCACAAATAATTGAGTTGTATTCGTCATACCAAACATGGCGTCCTCCTTTTGAGGGTGTAGAAACAACAGGTACTCCAGATAAAAGATATTCGCTGGAAGCAAAACAAGCACCTTCAGTTTCAGATAAAATCAAACCACAGTAAGCTTGATTAATTTTTTCACATACTTCTTCTGATGATAATTGACGCTCGTTCAAATATTTATAGGGAGGAATTTCTGAGGCAGTATTTCCATGATTATTTCCTGCTACAAGTGCTAATTGAGATACTTGAGAAGCGAGAAAATGTCTTTTAAATGCACTGCGACGACCTACATAAATAGCATTATAAATTTTATCGATATTTAAAGGTCGCATTACTAAGTTTTCGTCAATCCAAGCATTCTGATTAATCACATCTCCTTGAAAACCTTTTGCTGCAAAATTTTCCATTTCTAGGGAACAATTATATAGAAAGAAAAATTGCTTTTTATCTAAGTTCAGCAAGGAAAAAATTTTATCAGCTTCTTTAGCAAAGGAAGGGCTATGATACCAACCACAATACACGAAAAAAAAGTCTGTTTCCCGAAAATTTTCGTGCCATTCAGACATCCATTTCCAATTATGTTGGATATTTTCAATAATAAAAATTCGACATTTTGCACTTTCGTAATATACCCTGAATGGAAAAGCTGGATTCGGCCAAGTATAGGATGGTTTAAAATCATATTTACTGATATTTTGAGTTTCTGAATTTACAAATGTCATAGAGTTTTTTTGCCTCCAATTTTTTTACAGCAGATTTCAGGTATGTGAGGTACAAATATTAACGTTTAAATTTTTCTAGTGCGGACATCTTTGCCTGCTATTAGTGTACCTGACTGATATCAGAACCGGATAATTACTATACCCAGGTCATTGCGACTGGAACGGAGTGGAAGGAAGCAATCTCGTAGAACCCTGAGATTGCTTCCTATCGTCGCAATGACGAGTGTTCAATCAGATTCTATATGAGACGAAATTCGCTATAATTTCAAACAAAAAGAGATTTGACAAAATTAATGTTTTCGTTTTTCCTCATTTTGTTATAAAAGTTCTTTTGGAAATAGCTTGATGCTTCCACATCAACGACTCCAAACTGCTTAAAAACATCAGCTACTACCTGAATAAATTTTGCTCTGTACTCTTTTGCTTTCTCTATATGTTGCTGACGAATGCGTTCTCCATCAGGAGGATTTTTGACAAATTTTTCGACTGCAGATGCAACTGCTTCCGGTGTTGCCTCACAAATAATGGAGTTATGTTCGTTATACCAAACGTCGCGTCCTCCCAGGGAAGATGTGGATACGACAGGTATGCCACACAATAGGTATTCGCTGGAAGTTTGACAAGATCCTTCTTCTGCGGATAACACTAAACCACAGTGAGATTGATTTATTTTTTCCCACATTTCTGTCGGCGACAGTTGTTGCTCATTGAGATATTTGTATGGGGGTGTATCGGCAAAAGCTTTGCCATGATTAGATTTTGTCACCAGTGCTAACGGAGAAACTTGAGCTGCTAGTTGAGGACGTTTAGATTTTTTGTTAAAGTCTACATAAATGCCATCGTATATTTTCTCTTTGTCAAGATGCTGCGCGATCGCTTTTTCATTTAGCCAAGCGTTTTGGTTGATAACATCTCCATGAAAACCTTTCTCGGCAAAGTTTTCCATTTCCTGGGGGGAATTATACATGAAGAAAAATTGTTTCTTATCTAATTTGAGTACGGAAAAAATTGCCTCTGCTTCATCAGCAAAAGTCGGACTTTGATACCAACCTGTCATCACGAAGAAAAAATCTGTTTTCCGAAAACGTTCGTGACATTCTGCCATCCATTTCCAGTTGTGCTGGATGTTTTCGATGATGAAAATTCTGCACTTGGCGCCATCATAATATAACCTGAATGGGAACGTAGGATTTGGCCAAGTATAGGATGGTTTGAACTCTTCTTTGGTTAATTTTTTAGGTGTTAACAAACTAACTCCTTTCTTCAAACCTTTGGATGTTTTGGCTTTTGGTTTGGTTGATCCCAAGTTACCTGACGCATATTGGAAAAATAATTTCTCAATGTCATATACAAAGCAGTCTGCTCCATATCTCATCCACAGTTGTTTGAGTGCTTCACGTTTTCTGTGAAGGAGTTCATTGTCTTTTTGTATTTCCACCAAGCGATCAGGTAGCGCTTTGATATCTTCTAATTTTTCGGAACAGGTGACTGTCGCTTCATCCCAGAGTGAGCGATCGCCAGGGGGTAAGT
>JAAUYB010009184.1_pt1 | contig 10987 bp, 21 predicted proteins | sample 7278071 | NCBI WGS metagenome assembly JAAUYB01 (sample SAMN14350121, study PRJNA611818) | marine sediment metagenome | isolation source: surface marine sediment (1.8m) | place: French Polynesia: Moorea | collected 2018-08 | reverse complement strand
TTTTGTTTCTTTTTAGGTCGTCCAGCGCCTGGTCCCGGAGATGGGCACCCTCGAGGGCCTCCTGAACCTGTTTGCTGCCAACTGCTGCGCGGAGAAGGTCTTCCTCTTCGACGTCCTCTCCAAGATCTATGTTGCCACCGACTCCAGCCCGGTAGACGTGCAGAGCTACGAGCTGTGCTGCGACATGATCGACGTAGTGGTGGACGTCTCGTGCATATACGGGTGAGTAAAAAAAAACAGAAACGTTGGGAAATGTCTCACATTTTGAATCTTTGCAGGAACGACTCTGCCAAGCCCACCTCTGGCTCCTCCACCTCCGCCTCCTCCTCGATCGCATTCGACGGGAGGAGCGCAAGCGTCATATCGCTCGACAACGGGACCGTCCTATACCTGCGGGAGGTGAGTTCGAGCTCAGACCATGAAAGGGACCATCACTAACGTTTTTCCTTGTTTTAACAGGTCAGCGACGTCCTTGCCCTTGCCTGCATCATCCGCGAGGACAACTACCTGCGCATGAACCGCGGCCTGGTCGACTACAACTTCACCGTTGTCCGATCGGCCGTCAACAAGACCTTCGAGGTCAGGACAATGTACGAAATGGAGCTGGAGGAGCTGGAGGAAGAGGAGAAGAGGGCCGCCGCCGTTGCTGCTGCTGCAGGGGACAATAGACAACTGGTCGTATAACAGGCCTCTCGATGACTTTCAAAACTTTTTAGGAGCCGCCGCCGCCCCAGCGCCATACATAAATGATCTATACTCCTCTTACAATGTCAGATTTGTCAAAGAACAGCAGTGTCGTTACGGGGATGGCTTCTTAATGGATAATTGCCAATAGTTTGATGTATATTTTTGTCGTTTTTTCCTTGGTGCCGATGTTGCAATCGAATCGTTGAACTGACTAAACATATTTTATGATTAAGCTGTTCACTTCCTTTCCCAAATAAAAAGATTCGTTGGATTATATCCATGATCAGTCTGCGCCAACTTCGTAAGCGTCTTTCTCGGCATCTTCTTCTTCTTCGTCTCCGCCTTGCCTATCGTCGGCTTCTCCTTTTCCACTTCCTCCTCCTCCTCCCTTCTTGGAGCCCTTCTTCCCTTTTGAACCTTTCCCCTTTCCTTTGCCACTCTTGCCTTTGCCGCCTCCCTTTTTGGAAGCCTTCCCCTTGGATCCCTTTCCAGCTCCTTGCCCTGGTTTCCCCTTCCCTTTACCTCCCTTTCCTCCTCCTCCTTTCCCCTTACCCGCCTTTGCTCCCTTTCCTTGGTCTTTGGAGGATTCTTTTCCAGGTTTCTTCCCCTTTCCTTTGCCACCTTTCCCAGCATCTTTCTTCCCTCCTTTTCCTTCTCTCTTCTTCTTTGTTCCTTTGGAGGATCCCTTTCCAGATTTCCCTCCCTTCCTGCTATTGCCACCTATCTCCTTCAAAAGGGTCCCTGTCCCTCCCCTCCTGTCATCCGCGTCTTCCTCCAAGCCAGATTCTTCCTCCTCCTCATCGTCATCCTTCTTCTTCTCCTCCTCGTCCCCGTCCCCGCCTCCCCTCTCCTCATTCTCCCCCTCGGGTTCCGACCCCCCTATCCTCTTCTCCCTCCCCTTCTCCTTCCCGCCCCCGTTCTCTTCCGCAGACTCTTCCGCCTCCGCCCCTCCTTTGCCCTTCTTCCCCTTCTTGCCGCTCCCCTTCTTCTTCTTCTTCTTCTTCTCCTTCTTCTCCTTCTTCTTCCTATCTTCCAGTTCCTCCTCCTGGAGGTCTTCATCATGCAACATGTCCTGCTCTGGGGAAAACAAGTCTCATACCTACAGATACACCTTTTGGACTTTGCAAAACAAGATGGCACCTGCTGGGTTTCCTTTTTTCTCCACTTCTGCCTCTTCTAAAGCCAAATTCGCCCTGTTCCTTCTGGCCTCTGCCAGGGCACTTCCGACCTCACCCCTCTTGGCTTCAATATTCTTCTTCGTTTCCTGCTTGAGGTCTCCCATTCCAGATTTTGCTTTGGGCTTTGGGGCCTGGTGCTCAGAATCCATCTCTTCATCTTCACCAGCATCTAGTGTTTTAACAATAATTAAATGTCACACTATCAATCTACAAATAAACTGTTTCTGATTCAGTCAAATTATGGGTACCTTTGGGCTTTCCTTTTTGCTCCCTCTCTGGCTCCGCTAAAGCAGCATTCTCCCTATTCCTCTTGGCCTCTGCCAGGGCACTTCCAACCTCACCCCTCTTTGCATCGATGGGCTTCCTCTTTTCCTTCTTGTGGTCTTCCATTCCAGATTTAGCTTTGGGTTTCAGGGCTTGGTGCTCAGATTTCATCTCTTCATCCCCGCCAGCATCTAATTTTTAATGGTCATGAAAACTTGCACTTTCTATATTTCTTCAAACCGCTGGCACCTTCCTGCCCTCCTTCTTTCTCCATATCTGCCTCTGCTGAAGCCCTGTTGGCCCTGTTCCTGTCACCCTCATCCAGGGTCCTTTCGACCTCGCCCTTCTTGGCCTCAAGAGTCTTTTGCCTCCCCTTTTTGTGGTCTTCCATTCCAGATTTCTTTTTGTGCTTCTGAGCCTGGTGCTCCGAGTCCATCTTTTCGCTTCGACCAGCCCCTATTTATTTTAATTGAAACAAAACCTTGACATAACCAAACAAATGTTTCCATTACCCCCTTCTTCATGGTTCCCATCTTTGCCCCCAGCCACATCTCCCTTTGGTTTTGGCTGTTTCTTCTTCCCTCCAGCTCCAGCGCCCTTCTTGCCCCCTCCCCCTCCGCCAACCCCGTCTCCCGCCGGCTTCTCGGTCGATGCCAGCTCCGGCGGCACCTGCATCCCGCCCACCTGCCGACTCCTGTCCTCTGGCTCGGGCTCAGCCTCACCTTCGGCCTCAGCACCGCCGGCCTCTCCCTCGGGCTCGCCTTCAAGATGAAGAACACACTCAGCATAAGTTTCTCTAAAAGATACAGTGAATGAGCTATCCTTTCACCAAGAAACTACATAGCCCGTAGATCTGAAGTTATTCCGTCTTGCTTTGCTTTGATGGAAGAATAATTGAAATATCTCACCCTTCGCCGCCGCCCCTTTCTTGGCCATTTTCTTCATCCCCTTCTTTCCTTTGGCCTTCTTTGGTCCGGATTTCTTCACCATCCCTCCTCCTCCTTTCTTCATCCCTTTCCCCTTAACCTTTGTTTTCTTGACCCCGCCATCTTTGGCGGCCTTCTTCTTGCCCATTTTCTTCATCCCTCCTGCTCCTCCTCCAGGAGGGGCCTTCTTCTTGGCTACCTTCTTCTTCGCCTGCCTGGAGCAACGTTTAAAATTCAACAATTGGTTTGAAATGGTTTAACTTTTCCCATTCACCAATGGTTTGGCATAACATTGACCAATAGCTTGCAATTGTTTGGAACAACATTCACCAATAGCTCATTTTTTAAAAAAGAAAAACATTGAACAACAGTTTGTGATTTGCTTAGACCAACATTGACCGATCTTTGTGTACATGATATTGTTTCACTTACCTGTTGGATAAATCTCTTTCGGATCTTTTTTCTTCCGAGGGTTTGTGCGCCCAGTCGTCCTTCCCGTGTTCTTCTGCACTGGCAGTACTTCAATTTTGCTAGTAGTCAGTTTGGAAACAACGTTGAAAGCTGTACTTCTGTTCCTGTTTGGCGAATTCTCCCCTTGAATCGCCGTCTTGCCAATGTTGAGAGGAGCATCGGAAGCCCGTAAGGCCCAGTCGTCATTTTTGTGCGCGCCTATCGACAACAAAAGTACTTTTTTATCGAGAACCAATCGCTTAGGTTTGACTTACTGTTGGCTCTGCTCTTGAGCTTTTCTTCAGCTTTGTCGTCGTTCGATGCATCCTATAAACGTGAAAATCTTTGTACTAGGATAACATTCTGTGTTGTCCTCGCCAGACGGATCGGCACCTGTACCTGGTACACCAGCCTCCAGTGCTTATTATTCTTGTCCTGTTCAGCATATACAAGCCAAGTACTGCTCAATAGCAACAAGTGGACAAGTGTCGCCGCCTCCCTTGAGGCCCCTCCGTACGCTAACAACAGCCGGGGGGCATTCATGATTACGGTTGCAGTCCAAGGCATTGTTTATTCAACGCAGGAGACAACAGAAGGGCATACAATAATGCCTGGACAGTGGACATCTTTCTATTTCGTACATTCATATCCAAGCAAGAAAAAAATCGCGGTAAAGTGAGAGAGCGGACAAAAAAAAACTTAAACGAGTTTTTTCTGTGTACAGTACGTACTCGACGTACATTACGCCAACAGTTCGTCTTGCTCCAAACAAAGCAGATACTTCCCTTCCCTTGGATCAAGGGTTGAGAAATCAGTCGCGTCGTGTCAGAAGAGGCCAATCATGGAAAAACTTCACCTCTGCCTCTCCGATCCAGAGAAGGAAGCAAAGGCGGCGACAATATTGGATCCATATCACCTGACAAATGTTGTCGCTGAGAAAATCACCCAAGTAAAGGTTTCCAGCTTTTTGGGGGCACAATCACTTCATACTTCATTTTTGTGCAGATATTCGAGAGTGAGCTGGAGAAGGGTATGGAAGGTGGACTGGCCTCCTCATCCCTCCAGATGGAGAACACATTGGTGCCAGAGCTGCCCAACGGGAGCGAGGAAGGGGCCTTCCTGGCACTGGACCTGGGAGGGACAAACTTCAGGGTCATGCTCATGGTGATGGTGGGAGGAAAAATAACCAGGGAAAAGGTAAAATTGCAAGAAAACATTTTCATTAAAGATAACTGATAGGTCTTTAATTCTCAGGTTACCTATTTCCAAGTGCCTGATGCAAGACGGTTTGGACCAGGAGCAGACCTTTTTGACTTCTTGGCAGACTGCATACACCAATTTGTCCATGACAACAACGTGGACAAGGCCGAGATCCCGCTGGGCTTCACGTTCTCCTTCCCCATGAGGCAGACACGCCTAGACGGTGGCATCCTGGTGAGCTGGGGTGGCAAGTCGTTCTCCTGCCCCGATGTGGAAGGGACGGACGCAGCGGAGCAGCTTGAAAAGGCCATCAGGAGGCACCAAGGAAAATTAAAGGTAAAAAATGCACACTAAACCGGATAGTTGTTTTTGGGCATAAACTCTATTAAGTGCTTTATTGGAGTGTTTGTTTAACATTTATATTGAAAATTTTAAATATCTATACATAGAAATTGAGCTTAATACAGAGCTACTACGTTACTACCACATGTGTCTATGATAGTGTTAGAGCTTACAGCGAACAGCGCTAGGAAGGAAACTTGTGCGGAAGGGAAACGAGGATTTGGAGAGGGGAGGGGAGGAAAGGAAAAGAGGGAAGAGGGGGACAAGGTATGTGCACGCAGGGGGAAAGGATCTCATGTTGCACTTGAACAGAAGCCGGTTTCAACCGTCCAAGCCGCTACAGCTGCTATTGGAGGAGACTGGAGGTGTAGCTGCAATACAGGTTTTCACATGGGCAATCAAACAAAACAGGATATCCAGCAAGAATACACTGTGTACACCTATGTATACATGAAGCCAGAGGAGAAGGATTGAAACTGTTGGGAAGAAGAGAAACTGTTGGGAAGAAGAGAAACTGTTGTTGGGAAGAAGAGGTGGCGACGGAGAAGTGCGACAGTGTATCTGTGGGACAAAATCCAAGAGATATTGTACAACTACAAAATAAAATCAACATGGAGAAGTTGGAGCTCAAGCTCTTGGACCCAGGCAAGCAAGGTAAGGCGGAAAAGGTCCTTGCTGGCTTCCACCTCTCGGAAGATGTTGGGGAGAAGATATACAAGGTATTCGTACAAATTATCTACAAAACAAATGATTTTTAGTTGTTTTATTTTCTCAATAGGTGTATGAGAAGGAGATGGAGCAGGGACTGAAGGACGGCCTCAAGTCATCCTCCCTGCTGATGGAGAACACCTACGTCCCCGAGCTGATTGACGGCTCGGAGGACGGAAATTTTCTAGCTCTCGACCTAGGTGGGACCAACTTCAGGGTGATGCTGCTCGTCATCGAGAAGGGAAAGATTACCAAGGAGGAGGTAGTAGCAGTAGTATAAGGTACACTTTGACAAGGGAAAAAAGAATTATTCTCAGGTTTCTTACTACTCTGTGTCTGAGCCCACCCGCCTCGGCACCGGTGAGGCTCTCTTTGACTTCCTAGCAGAGTGCATCCACGACTTTGTCCAGAAGTATGGTCTCTCTGAGACCCCACTGCCGCTTGGCTTCACCTTCTCCTTCCCCATGGAGCAGAAGGCACTGGATGTCGGCATCTTGGTGACTTGGACCAAGTCTTTCAACTGCCCCGGCGTGGTGGGAACGGACGCTGCGTTGCAGCTCACCCAGGCCATGAAGAGGCAGGGCAAGCTAAAGGTAGCATCACGATCGACAGGTTTTTTTGGCTGGCAAAGGGAAATTATTGTGGTGTATCATTTGGTCTGCCAAGGAAAAAATATATACAGTACACTGCAATTCCACCTTGCTTCTTCACCCTAAGAAATAATTATTTTTTGCCTCTGTTCTTAAGGGTAAGTGTATATATCATGCACAGGCTGTATGTTTTGTTATTTCACCAGGTTGAGGTTGTGGCCATCATGAACGACACTACGGGCACCTTGGTCCGCGGCGCCTACGACGACCCTCGCACGGCCATCGGGCTCATCCTCGGCACGGGATGCAACGGGGCGTACCTGGAGCGGTCAGAGCGGGTGATCCGTTGGGGCGACAGCGAGCAAAAGGCTGATGACAAGGAGGTCATCGTCGACCCGGAGTTTGGGGCATTTGGGGACAACGGGTGTCTGGACTTCATCAAGACAAAGGTCGACAAGGAGGTGAGAGACAACACATTCATTTCCCTCATGAGTAATTCTGAAAAAAATCCCCCAATAAATGTATGTTTGATAATTGTGAGAGTTGTTGTTGCTGCTACTTCTACTACTGCTACTGTTTGGTGGTTGTAACTCATTGTTGGTGATACAGTGTTGTGTCCCTCCCACACAAAATTATTTTCTATTCAGCAGGTCAAAGTGTGTTTTTGTTCTATAGGTTGACAAGGCCTCACTTCTGCCCGGCTCCTTCACTTTCGAGAAGCACTTTTCTGGGAAGTACATCGGCGAGGTGGCTCGGAGGACACTCTTGTCTCTCAAGGCGGAGGGGGTGTTCTGCGCAGGCGCAGATGGACACCGTCTTGGAGAGGAGGGATCATTCCTGACCTCTGATGTTTCGGCCGTGGAGGAGGACACTGTCAAGGGGGAGGACGGAAAGTGCAAGGAGATCGGGAAGAGGTAAAAAGAGAAGAAAGATTTTTTTATTTTTTGTCAGTTGCTGTTGGTATCACCAATTGCTCCTATTATGGCTGTTGTTGGAGCTACTGGGTGTTGTTGTTGTGGCTGTTGCTAGCGCTGGCTACTATTGTTGTGGCTTTTACCATTGTTGGTGTTGCAAATTGATTTTGCTTCATTGATATTTTTTAAAATTCCCCCTCAGATTAGGCCTTGATCTGTCCCAAGATGATATCTCCCTCCTGAAGCACGTCTGCGCCCTTCTCACCCACCGGGGGGCCTTCCTAGTGGGAATCGTGCTGGGGGCAATGCTCAGGTGAGGAAGTAATTTTAACTTTTTATTCATTTTTTGGGCTTTGATTATGTCTTTCAAAGTTTTGTCAGAATTTTAATAGAACCAATATGAATTTAAACTTTTGTCATGCAATATCAGACGCCTCTCTGTTCTTTGACAAGAGCGCAAAGACTAATAAGAAGCTTGATCAGACACACATACTACACTATTATTCCTTTTTCTTGCAAGTTAAAAATCCCACTACGTAGCACATTATGGTATGTTTCACAACAATAATTTTTAACTTTGTAAGTATCAAGTATTTTTGTCAAACCTCAGGCGCATGTCCCGCCCTGGCGTCTCCGCCATCGCTGTCACCGGGTCGCTCTACAAGTTCCACCCCAGGTTCAGACCGCTGCTGGAGAAATACACAGAGGCGTACGCGGGCGGAAACAAGTGAATAAAAAGTGAAAGAATTATGGGAAATAAAACTATAATCATTATTATTCAAAACCAGGTTCGTGACATTCCTGAGCGACGACGGGAGCGGCAAGGGCGCCGGTCTGGTGGCAGCGATCGCAGACAGGATAAGGAAGAGGAACAATAAAAACTAGCGGAGGAGCTTTCGATCACATATAGGAGGATATAGGTGGGCGTGCGGTCGGCAACCGGGAGAGGGATCAGCCAAATTTCGGCCGGGGGGGGGAGTGGTTTTTGGAGCCCCAACCCAGGGGGGGAATAAAAGACAAAACTGGAAAATTTTCTTGACAGACGCCGAAAGGCGGCAAAATTTTGGCAATTTTGAACAAAAATAGTCACTTTTTCGGCCGCCTCCGGCGCCACCTCCGGCGGCCAACCAGTATGAGGGTGGACAGTAGTAAATAAGTCGTTGGTCTGGGGGGGGAGCACGCCCGTTGCCCACCTATGGATTGGTTGGTTTTTTTTCCAGGTCACGCGGAAATCACGGCTCAGAGGCCGAGGGACGACAGAATACACGGTGTGCACAAATCTCAATATGCAGCTAGAATAGTTTTTGGAATGTTTAAATTTTTTCTCAACAGAGTTTCGCATCGCCGAGATCTCCCGCCTGTCCCCGACCGTCAAGGGATTCCTGCTCAAGTCCAACCACAGCGGGGGCGAGAGCGAGGCGCCGCGCTTCAAGTAAAACAATTTCAAACAATTCAAAATTTCGTTTTAGCTATTTTTTTCCATTTCCAGGGCCGGCCAGTGGTTGGACCTCTTTGTTCCCGACTCGGAGGACGTTGGCGGGTACTCCATGAGCTCGGCGCCGGAGGAGCTGGAGAAACACGGGTGAAATCGATTTGACACAAAAATTGATTGTTTGTATTGACAGGTTCAAGTCAAGGGTCACAACTTTTCATATAAATGCTGGGATGCAAATGTCTTGTTCAGAGTTTGTATCTCCCGACGCCTTGCTTGACTTGGGATTCTGCAGTCCACGGCTTGACACATAATTGCAACTTGGAGCACCTGTTAGTTGGGAGATGGGCTTAGGAGATGAGCATTGGCACAAAAATCAAACATTTATTTCTTCAAAATTTTCTTCTTAACAGCATACTTCGTCTGGCGGTTAAAGAGTCCGCCTGGGCCCCGGCGCGATGGATGCACGAGAAAGCCGCGGAGGTAAAAAAATTACAATATTTTTGAAATTTGTCAAGTAGGGCTCGGAACAGTTAATCTAATAATAAGTTATAATCTAATTAACGGTTAAAATTTTCGTTAACGGCTTATTTTTGGGACTTTTTTCTTTTAAATCCTTTAAATTAAATTCTTAAAAAAAATTTTTTGCTGCCAAAATATTTGATAATAAAAATGCAATAAAAGTCACTTTCCTGGGGTTTAGAGCTTTTAATTATTTAACCAAAATTAACGGTTAATTAACGGTTAAGGCCCTTCAAATTAACCGGTAACCGAAATGCTCAAATTCCATCAAATTCCGAGCCCTATTGTCAAGCATTTTTAGTGCATTTTTTTGTGGTCAGGGTACGGTGGTGAAGATCCGCTTCGGCGGCGACTTCCACTACCCGAACGCCGAGACCGAGGCTGCTGCTGCGGCCGGGTCGTCAGAGGAGGGCCACAACCTGCTCCTGGTGGCCGGCGGGGTGGGGGCCAACCCGATTGCCTCATTGCCTCCGTGCTCAAACACTTTGCACAAAGGAAGGGTGAGAATGTCGGAAATTGCTTCGATCTTCGAAGCACATTTTTCCCGCTGCTCAATTACAATTTACAACTTCTATCCAAGAGTTTTTTTCTGTTTCTTTTTATCTGCGGCGAAGCCGACAGATCAGGGAGAGGGAGGTGTTGTTCTTCTTGTTGGATTTGTTGTTGTTGTTGGGGGATTTGGGGGGACTGTTTTCAGATCACCCATGTACACTCAAAATATGTGTATCCAGAGAAAACTTTTCCTCAAAATGGGTGTATCCAGAGAAAACTTTTCTTCAAAAGGGGTGCATCAAGACAAAACTTTTCTTCAAAATGGGTGCATCAAGACAAAACTTTGGCTTTTCTTTCGATGTGAGTCAGTCTAAAGTCTGATAACATACCAGTCAAAGTTAAGTCTTAAAAAAACGGCGCAGATCAGTGAAAGGATCCCTTTCTTGTTAAAAAAGGGGAAATATTGGGAATTAAAAAAAGACAAATTTATATTGTCATCCAGAATCCGGCGTCCTCCCTCCTGCCTGCCGCGCCGTCCTTCTGCAGTCCGCCTCCGACGAGGAGGAGCTCCTCTTCAGGCGGGAGTTGGAGGGTTTGAGGGAAACAGAGGCCAGGTAATAAAACGGTTTTTTTGTATTTAAAAAAATCCACACACCCCACTTTAATATTTGTTCCTCTAATCTTTATTCCAAGGTACTTTGTCACTAAGGGAGGAGGCGAAGGAACTGGCGCTGGGAGCGATCTGACGCGGAGGAGGATATCAAAAGAGGATTTGCAAGCATGCAATTATCAAGACACATAAAAACGGATGATACTTATCCTGATTATTTTGTATTCAGGCCGCACTGTCGGATCTGGCTTCCCTCCCCACCTTCTGCTACCTCTGCGGGCCCACGGGCATGATCAAGGAAGTCAGGTGAGAGAACCATCTCCAATTTTCTGGGGAAACACACAATGCACAATTTTAAAGAGAATATTACTGCTCGGTTATTTACTTGTTTACTTATTTTCCGTTCGCAGGCAACACTTGCAAGGGGACGGCCGCGCCGCCGGCGTTTTCTACGAGCTGTGGGAATGAATTAATACAATTGTGGATAAGTCTCACAGGCAGCACCCCTTTTTTTGCTTCCCATGTCATTGCTCACTAGTAGCGAAAAAAAACCTAGTACCTACGCACACATGGGCACCACTTTTTACCTGCGGCGATAGCCGTCAGGTAAAGTTTTGGTCCCAGTTGTTGTTTTTGCTGTTGTTGTTGTTGGGGGGGGGGACATTTTTGTAG
>JAAUYB010009146.1_pt1 | contig 10997 bp, 13 predicted proteins | sample 7278071 | NCBI WGS metagenome assembly JAAUYB01 (sample SAMN14350121, study PRJNA611818) | marine sediment metagenome | isolation source: surface marine sediment (1.8m) | place: French Polynesia: Moorea | collected 2018-08 | reverse complement strand
GGGGGACACCGCCCTGAAGGTCTATCTGTATTTAATAAAGTACTAACTTTTTTGGAGCCCCATGTATTCTATTCTAGCTCCTCTCTTAAGGCCCAAGCATTGTCCACCTTTTTTATAGGATTGAAGGGGGATTTTTGATTGGAGAGTTTTTGCCTGTAGCCTGCTTGGCTCTATCTCTGCAAGTTGGTTTCATGAGATAGGTATATCAATGAACAAGAACAAACTTTTTTCAATGACCTGTGGCGGAGAATTAAAAAAGGAACAAAAAGTAACTAAGTCCTGGTGGCTCAGAAGCAAGGTGGCTCATCTTGTAAACTTGAACTATGATTTCAGAATGAGGTGTGACCCCGTTTTAATGTTTTAGAGAAAGGGGGGTCACACCCCATTCTGAAATCACAGTGGGAAATCCTATCATTGGTCCAGGAAGTATGTAGGTAGTTCATCTCTCACTATGAGTTCAGAATACAGTAGGGTGTGACCCCCCTTGTTAAAAAGAAAGGGAGGTTCCCTCTCTAATTACTGTTTGGGGAGGAACCCCCTTCTTCTCAAATGAAGTTTCAGAATGGGGTGTGGAACTCTCCCCCCCTCCAACAGGGTGGTTCAAAAATACAAGGTGGTTCATCTTCCACTATGATTTCAGAATGGGGTGGGACCCCCCTCCAACAGGGTTGTTCAAAAAATACATTGTGGTTCTTTCATCTCCGACTTTTTTCCTTAAATGACTAAAAGTTCCCCCCCCCCAACAACAACAACAACAACAACAACCACGGCGATCACTCTATGACCTGACGGCCTTACGGCCGCAGGAAAAAAGAAGGTTAGCTGGACTACGGGAGAAGGGGGGAATACCAGGGGCTCAAAAATTATGTGGTTTGCTTGAAGTGGTAGAGGAAAAGCAATAAAGCTAGAACCCTTCAAATATTCTGGGTTAGTTTTTAATTACAGGCTACCCCAGAGGGCTGAGCACATGCAGTTTTGTACACTGTTTTGATAATCTGAAGGTATTGTATGAACTTCTTCTGTGGGAACCCCCCTTAAAAAACTGAAACTAGTAACTCATGACTCTACCATAATTAATTTTTTATTGGAAAAATGCTTGCATATATTCTTCCACGCCCTATATTACGCCAACTGGAGCTTTTTCCATAATACTTAAGTATTCATTCATTATTTTTTCATCTAAAACCTGTGAAACTCAGTGGCATACATGAGCAAAAGAGAAAAAAGGGGGGACACCCCCCTGAAGCTCAATCTGTATATAGTATACCGTAAGTATGAACTTTTTTGGAGCCTTATGTACTATATTCCTCCTCCCTGAAGGCCCAAGCTTTGTCCACCTATATATAGGAGTGAGGACATTTAATTGGAGAGTTTTTCCCTGTTATACCCAACATGGTGAAATAAGTGGGCAAGTTGGTTTTATGTTATAGATATATCAATGTAAAAGAAGTTTGGCTGGACTGAGGGAGAAGGGGGGACTACCAGGGGCTAAAAAATTATGTGGTTTGCTTGAAGTGGCAAAGAAAAGGCAAAAAAGCTAAATCCTCCAAATATTCTGGTTGGTTACGTTGTACTTACAGGCAAGCCCAGAGGACTGAATCATGCAGTTTTGTACACAGTGACGATCTGAAGGTATTGTATGAACTTCTTCTGTGGGAACCTCCCAAAATATACCGGTATTTGGCTGAAACTAGTAACTCATCACTACCCTAATTGAATTTTAATTAGTATGATGCTTGCATTATAGGTACAGTATTTTGGAAAATAGAAACAAAATGAGGTTAAGTGTTTTCTTCCTCAAGTTGACTCAGCTCATATTGACATTGTTTGGGTAGGTCCAAGTTGACATTGTTTGGGTGGATCCAAGTTGGCATTGTTTTGCTCCTGAAATTATGTAGGCGCAGAATAGGGTTGTGCCTTTTTGGCTCTTTAAAGGGTGAGGCTGTTGGCGTAACATATACGCCTCTAGGCCAAGTCCATTTCTTTTTGAGCCAATAGATCAGCAACAATATTGCCAGTGATCTCGCGGTGTGCTTTGACCCATCTTATGGACACAGTTGTGAGATCTTGCAGCTTTTTAAGATAGGGCATAATCTCCCATAATATTGGTCTTTCTGCCACCTGACAGGCTCTTAATATATCCTTTTGAGTTGCTATGTATTAGATAAGCACGCTCCTTATCTCCTTGTGCCATCAATTATTGTGCTCATTTTTTTTATTTGTTCCCAAGGGGTTAGATTTTGGTGGATACATATGACAACATTAAAGGAATTAGAGATGGAGAAGGGGGCTTTGTTGAAACCTATTAAACAAGCGTTAGGGGAGGGTTAAAGCTTAAGGTGAAAGAGGGGGGAAAGGGAGACAATTTTTTTCAAGTCACAACTACCAACTATAATATATGTATACCCTCTCTCCAACCTTCATGAAGGCATAAGGATTTGAATACCGGATTGGCCGTGGTCCAAAGAGAGACCCTCCCCGGAAGGAAAATAGAGAAAAAAATCCTCGTGCACGCTCCCACCAAGCAGGAGCTCCTACAACACATTCAACATGGTATTGCAAAGGTGCAAACAGCACGGCATGATCCTGTCCAAAAGGAAGCTTGAGATTGGGCAGGTCAGTTTCGACGGTCACATCGTCGGGGCCGACGGCGTTCACCCACACCCGGTGTGCCTGGACACCATCTTCAAGTTCCCCACAACCATGGACATCACAGCACTTTGTTCATTCCTGGGCCTGGCCAATCAGCTAGGGACGTACCTGTCCGACCTGGCAGCGGCCAGCACCAAGCTCCACATCCTGTTCCGCACAAATGTATTCTGGGTTGGGACCTCCAAACCCGACGACGAATTCAACACCCTGCTCACCTCCGCCACCATCGTCAAACACTTTGATCCGTCGCTTCGCTCTGTCATCCTTACCGACGCCAATGCGGCCAGCATCGGCTTCACCCTCGTCCAACACGGCCCAGACGGCGCCCCAGGCTCATCTTATGCGGTTTCCGGAGCCTCAACCCGGCAGAGAAGAGTCACGCCCCGTTGGAGCTGGAGGCGCTTAGAGCCGCCTTCGCCATTTAGAAGTGCTCATTCTACATGCTCAGCTCTCCCACCACCTTCACGCTTATCACGGACAACCAGCCGTTGATCGTTTTTTTCCTGTGGCCACTTAACGAGTGCACCGGCAACAGCCGTCTGCAGAGGCTGAGGCTGAAGGTGGTTGGGGCAAACTTGCGCTTTAAATGGCAGGCTGGGAAGCACAATCTCATTGCCGATGCCCTCTCCCTCTTCCCCGTCTCCCCAGAGGAACCGATGGACAGCACAGAGATGGAGGAGGACAGGGCCTTTATACGGCGCACCATCACCAGCAATGATGGCAGCCTAGAGTGGCTATGCGACGCGGTTATTGAGGACCCCACCTACCAAGAGATTGTGAAAGCAAAATGCAACTGCTCTCCTGTCAACCACCTGCCCATTGACCACCCCGCCCACCCATTCAGGAACAAGTAGGAGTTCATCAGCGTGGAGGAGGGATTCGGCTCCCTCTCCTCATCTATGCTGGTACTCACATTTTTGTGCCACCCTTAGCACGCTTCCACTTCATCGACCTCCTCCACATCTCCCATGCCGGCCAGGTTGAGACGAAGAAAGCTGCCCAGCAGCTTTACTACTGGAAGGGGATAGACGCCACAATCCATGACAAAATTGCAGGCTGTGAGGTATCCACTGAGGCTATTCCTAGCAAACCACCCGCCACTCCACTCGACCCATCTGCTTCAACGTCCGAGCCCATGCAGGCGGTGGGCATGGACTTGTTCGCGGCGGACAGCAACGACTATTGGGGAATGGTAGATCACCACTCCGGCTATCCATGGGTGCCCCGCTTGACCACCACCACTTCCCTCGCTGTCACCCCGGGCCATCAAGATGTCGTTCGAGTACTTCAGCCTCCGCAAGTCCATTCGCTCGGACGGAGGACCGCAGTTCCGCAGCAAGGCCTTCAAGACATACTGCAACGACAACGGCATTCACCACGAGACCAGCAGCCCATACAACCCCGAGTCCAAGAGAAAGCTTGAGGCGGCCGTCAAGAACGTCACAACGCTAGTTATGAAGTGCATCAAAGAAGTAGCGGCCCTCCAAGCGGCCTTGGCGGAGTTCTGCAACTGTCCATAGAGCCGACGGCTGCTCCCCCGCCAATGCTGATTTCCCGTCCCTCCCAGCCAACGGAGGTGATAAATATTCCCATTCCCCCTCACCCCCCCTCATTAGTGTCTTAGCAGGTCTCCGTCGCAGTGCCCGACTCCAAAAGAGGAGCGAGGACAATGTGTGTCGCGTCTCAGGAAGCAAAAAAGGAGGTGTGTTTCTTTCACAAAGTCCATGTGTGCTATTTCCTTCATGATTTCCTCCCCCTCCCCACTCAAGGATACAACCCACCCAAGGCCCCGAAGAGCATCCTGAGGACCCCACACCCGTCGACTAGGCCCTTGTCGACATCCTCCTCAAGGTCGCCCTCCTCGTCCTTGGCATCCTCTACTACGTCTTCTTCAACCGCCACTGTGCCAAACTCTTCGCCGAGGATGTCCTCGACCACAGGGAGGAGTGTGAGATGCATCGGGAGCACCTCCTCCCCCGCTGCCCGACCAACCGCAGTATCCGTAGGACTTTTTTGTACCGTTTTTGTGTCCTCACACTTTTTATAGTTTTGATATCCTTTTTGGGTTGCAAAAAGGTAAAAAACCCGGAAGTTTGGGCCCCTTCAGTTTTTGTCCCTTACACACGTTTTAAAAAGGTGTCCCGACGGTACATTTAAGGCCCTTTTTAAGAAAAAAACGGTACCCTTTTGTTGTCCTTGAGAAAAAAATAGTAAAATTTTTTGCCCGTTTTAATTTCCACAATTGCCTGAGTAAGGGCCTAAAATGTACCGTTGGGACACCTTTTCATAATGCGGATAAGCGAAGCCCGTTTTTATGTAAATCATGTCTTGTCAGGTGGTCCCCCTACTACTGACCCGACCGAGAGATCCTGTGCCACCTGCCAACATCATCAATGATCTCGACATACCACCAGACCGTGGCATGCCACCTGCCCTGAAGGAGCCTCCCTCCCCACTCCCTCTCCCCTAACACTATATGTCACTTGCCTCAGCCGAGGTCCCAGTTGCACCCGCCATCCTACCTCACCGTCCTTGGAATGTTCCCTCCTCTTGGGACTTTCCACTCCTCCCCCCCGACTCCGACCCCATCTGCCCTGCCCCGCAGATCTACATCCGACTTTGACGGCAGGAGGGCCCTCCGCTTTGACATTGGCATGCTCTGCGGCGTCGCCGACGTCCTCTTCACTCCCACCGCCCCTTCCCCTCCTCCTCCCCCTTGCTCCCCAAACCCTCCTTGTGACCCCTTTCCCAACGACACTGAGGGCCGCCCGTTTGTGGTATTCCTCTGAATATACTCATGTCGTGTGTTTCTCTCGTTCTACAGCCCGTCCTTGTACTCCCATACAAACACACCCGTACTGTGTACTTGCATTTCCTCATCATGCTTGGTTGTTTTTTATTACTATGTACATCGGTTTTTTTGCGGCCTGTGCCCCATAGGTCTTTGCATTTGGTGCCGTGTTCCACCCTCCAACTAAGGGAGATGTAGAGACACTAGAACGAGTGTGACCGCACGCACACTTTCTGTATGAATGTAGAAAACGAAATATACCTCAGTCTGCTTTCAAATCTCTTCACTATAATAACTGGAAAAAGCCCAAAATTGGCAAAAAAAAATCAACGGTTTGCAAGCGGCAATCACGACGGTCAAAATTAGTGGAAAATTCTGGTGTGGTTGCCAATGGCTAAGTTGGTATTTTTTCCAGAACACATTGGTATTATTCTCTCAAGTCCTTTGAGAATTGAGTTGCTTAGCGTTATGGGTCAGTACACTTTCACAACTGCAGTGTCGGTTTTACCATTTTTGGGGATTAAAACAACCCTTATCTCTATCTGTTGTTTTCGTTGTTCACTCGTTTTTCTGATGTAGCGGATCATCATTCAAGCCAGCACTCTGTCTAAAATGTCTTTGTCTGCCTTTGTGGTGCCCTGTTCTGATGCTAGACCTGATACCTTATCTATCACATCCAAGAAATATGGCTTTCGTGTGTTTGTAGTTCAAGTCATATAACAACTAACTACTTTTTGTAACTATAATCCTATATACAGAATCTTCTACTCCTTGAAAAAAGCTTGAAAACATTTTGTTAGTTTTTTTGCCAAAACTATCTATGCTCAGCGCAAAATTGTCTTTGTTTGTTTTTTTGCACTTTTCAACCAAACGGTACAATGAAAAGATGAGGGAGAATACAAAGACAAACTTTTCCCTGCTATATTAATAGCAAAAAAGCAAATGTATCAGACCAAACAATCTAAATTTCAAGCTTCTGGAGTTTGGAGCTGGATATATGTGCTTTCTTTTAGTGTGACTCTTTTAGTCAAAACAATTTTGTAGCTGTAGTAGCTACCATCAGTTTTGTTTCTAAAAAAATGTGTAGTGTAGTTTGTCACTTAAGGATTTCACAATCTTTGCATACTGATGAAACTGTACACTTTTTCTAATGAAATACAACCCCCGATGTCCAATCTCGCATGTTTGTCACTGGAGAAACCAATTTCTTGTCAAAACTAACTTCATTTTGTGAATAAGAAATTATAGATTTTCTTGATGATAGAGCGTGCTCCTTTTTGATTCTGTCTCGAGATAAATCATGCTTCTTACAAGATTTTTCAATGAAAAAAACACATACAAGTATAATTGAAAGGACAACAATGTATTGAAAGTTATTTATTTTTTTCATGTTTCTTCAAGTTTGTTCATTTGCACAATTCTAACAAACTTTTTTTAAAACTAGCCAAAATTATTTTTATCAATATATCACTTGTCTTTTTACACTTGTTTAAATATCCCAATTTGAATGTTTGTGTATACAATTAACTCATGTTTAAAAAGAGGCCAAAGTAATTTTACTTGTCTATATTTTAGGAATTGGTCGACCCATTTGACACCCTCAGCTCTATTTATAGTATCTTTGTCCCACTGCTCCTCACCAGCAGTGATTTCTTCTAGAATAACTCTGACGGCACAAATGTTGGCCTCTCTGCTGAGACCATCAGCCAGCTCGTTCATCATCCCTGTCAGGTTCTTGATGGTGAAGTTTTATTCCCCAATGGGTTCTTGCAGCCTTCATGGCATCGTTTTGCTGCTGCACCAGAATTCTGCCAAGCCTGTGCTGTAGGAATGCCTCTATGGCAAGGATGAACGGCACTCCCACTTTTGGAAAAGCTAAGATGGGTGTCTCTAGTCAGCAATATCTTCAAACGATTAAATGTGGCCAGTTCATCGTGGGGGTAGATTGCACGATCTGAAGCTTCGGCGCCGCCATGCTTCATCCAGATCAGGATCCTGTCCGGTTCTTGGAATACTGGGGCACAGAAGATTGAGAACCACAAAAACTGAGGCATGGAATACTAAAAGTAATGGAACATTGAGGCACACTAATTGAGGCCATGGAATAGTGAGGCATGGAAGATTGAGGCACAGTAATTGAAACTATGAGATGCAAGCTCCAGTCTTCCCCGCCGACTAGAAGGCCCGGCCATGGAATTGCTCCAACTTCTTTGTGCGGTCCATCGCCGAGTCTCTGATGGGCGGCCAGTCGCCGTCCCGCGCCAAGTATGATGAGGGATGTACCAGACCAAGAAGTCCCGTAATAATCATCTGTTTTTGCAGGTAACTGTCCATCTGAAGTAAACCTACTTTTCACCAGTACTGTGTATTGTGAAACAGCAGTGGACTTGTACTTGCATGGTCTTTATATGTCATATGAATTGACATGCAATTCAAAAGTATCTGGGCAGGGCAAATCTTATTTGCCCATTAGCCATGCAGTTAACCATTCAGAAATGCTTACTGTTCTTCTCAGCTGGGCGATCCTGAGCCTCCTAATGCCGCTAATTTACTGGCCAGATGCTGCCTTCAACCTTCCCATTTAGAGCACACCTGTAGTATCTCTGTAGAACACCAGCAAATTTACGCAGAATAATGCCAGACAAAGACAAGTTCAATTATATGTGTTTTACCTGTAATTAACCAGACCTTTAAAAACCAGAATTTGAGCTGTTGGTGATTGTGTTTTCTTGTACTTGGCCTATACTTTGTCTACAAAAAAGAATCTCTTTTCTTGTAGAGTACATTGCCTGATGTCATTTTACTAGTAAACATGCAATTCACCTGCATGCGGCCAGCACTGTGTCTATTGCAGTTAATTTGCTGCAGGTCTTTTTCACCACTTTTCCTCGTCTGATTTCCCTTTTGATAAAAATGGATCAAAATGGATGTCAGATGGGATACCATTTTTCAGGAAATATCCTTCAAAGAAAAAAGTAAAAGACAATTAAAATTGAACAGACCAGATGCAGGTCATTACTGGAAGTTTGGTAAAAGATAAAAGGAAAGAAAAAGTCTGAGAGAAAAAACAATGTTCTTGAAGCTTCCTTAAAGTTTTTGGGGAATGTTAGTTTCCCAAGAGTGCACATCAGCCAACATGTACCTGCAAAAACATCAACATTGAATTGCTCATGCCAAAGTTTTCTGCCAGCACTGTGAACACTATGGCAGAGGAGCATCTAAGGGAGAGGTCAGCTGTTTGTTAGGGAAGCAAAAACACGTGCTTGTTGGAACTTTTCAACAAGATCAACGTCGCTCGTTTGGGGGGGCACCAAGTGACCTTGCCGGACGCTGTCAGGTGAAGTTCGAGGCCGGGCGCCACCAGGTGAAGTTTGAGGCCGGGGCCCCCTATATGGGGGTCCTGAGTGGGCGCCGCCGGGCGCAACAAATTTCACAACAAACGGAGGACCTCTGCGGGGGGCAAGAAGGGACTTGCGCTAATAGATAAGTCATTTGCTGACACTAACATAATTTGTTACCCCAGCTGATCACGCACTAATAATCACACAAGGGTCGCCGACATCGGCAGAGACGACGACGGCAAGTGGTTCGTCGCAGCTGCGGGGGCAGGAAACTACCACCACCAAAGAAGCACCCAAGGGCGGGCCAACGAGAGAAGGCGGCCAGTGTGACAGCCAGGCTGCATCCACCTCCGGAGCCACCATCGTGAGGCCCAAGAGGGCGAGGGACACCACGATGACATCGGGGCTCACTCCCCCCAACAAACTGGACGACTGGAAGCACCCACTTTTCCTACGACGCGGTGATGGAAGGCGGCGAATGAGCTGTGCTGGTCAGCCTTGACAGCATTGCTCTCACGAAGGAGAATCCCAGGCACCCTGGAAAGGCAGTCAACAAGTGGACACTGCACGCGCTCCCCAAGAAGGAGAACCACAACGTCCAAGAGGTCCTCGGCGCCAGGCCAACTAAGCTTGGGCTGAAGGTCAAAGCCAGAAACTCCAAGTCGGCACACCTGATCAGGATGTGTGCGGCAAAGGTCATCCTGAGGGCTATCATGGCGGAAGAGCTGGAGGTAGTGGAGAGGCCGCTCAGGAGGTACAGCGACTTCATGCTTGGGGACACAAACGCAAGCCTCACCAAAGAGGCCATGCAGCTGATGGTGGACGGTCAGGTACACCTCTTGGACATTGAGGGGGAGGATAATGGTTGACCGCCTCATCATAACAGAAAAGGGCTGTATGCTTTGTTTGTGCCTGGACCAGGAGGCGGAGGAGGGCATGGCCAGGATCGACGGTACCATCAGCCGGGGCTTCGCGGGCAGGGTGGAGTTCCAGGCAGCACAGTTAGGTCCTGGGAAGAAGCTCGAGGAGCAGAGGGAGCGCCTTCTGCAGGAGCATTGCAACCTGCATGACCAGCAGGAGGCTCTCGCGGAGAGATGACGGTCCTCAACAGCCAGATTACGTCTGGCATTGTCTCTCAGCTAGCGGAGGGTGTTGGCCACAGCTTGATCGTGCCCACCACCCCCATGTTGGCTGAATCTGGCACGGGGAGCGGCAACTCGGAGACGAACTCCTCAGTTCCCGCTGTGAACCCGGCTGGCGTCGGGTGTGCAGTTGAGCGAAGGGAAGAAGAGTGCGCCAGCCACCTTAAAGTTATGCAATTAACCTTCAGGCACCTGCAGACAAGATTAATTTTTTTGCTGGTTTACTGAGCTGGGCGATCATATTTAAATTTTAACTGAAACCTATATTATAAAGTCAAGGGGATCAACTGACATCTTGGAGTTAAAAGTCCACATGCTTTTCGCTCCGGGAAATTATTTGTTTTTTTGCCTTTCCCAACGAGAATTTCTCCCATGAGAACCTCCGTAAGTTAAAAGTTGTTTCCAAATTTCACGGAGGTTTTTACCCTGAAAATGTCCAAAAAGAGGAGGAAATACGGGCTCCGCTTTTGTACTATTTTTACTGGTTTCTCGTAAATCCTGTTATTTGGTCAAATCTGGAGGATTTACAGAAAAATAGCTAAATATATACATTATTATTTAAAAATCTCCGTGTTCCACATTAACTTTCATCTAAAAACTCTTTCTGGAAAAAAGGTGAAGAAGGGAAATGAGGAACACATGATGAGTAAACAGACGCGCGGAGAATTGTTCCAAGTCCAAACATCATTTGCACTCAAAAGGAAGTGCATGCTTCTACCGGTATACTGTTTCCTTCAAAATTTTTAAATGTGGCATCTATTTCCTAGATGCAATCATATGTGGGAATGGGGGGGAAGGGTACAGTTACCTCCCTCCTGGAGGGTAAAGTCCAAATCCCCCCTCCTGCAGGACACTTTATTGACCCCCCTTTGGTGTCAAGAAAAAATTTTATTGACCCCCCTTTGCCACAAGAAAATGTTTCCCATACTTCAAGTAAAAATCATAAAAAATGTGCCTCAAAAATGCAAAACAGCACATATTTTGAATAAATTTCCAAAACTCCCTCAAAAAGTGCATTTTAGGGCTTTTTTCGAAAATTTTCAGTACCCTTCCCACCCTGGAGCAATAAGT
>JAAUYB010216432.1_pt1 | contig 11001 bp, 6 predicted proteins | sample 7278071 | NCBI WGS metagenome assembly JAAUYB01 (sample SAMN14350121, study PRJNA611818) | marine sediment metagenome | isolation source: surface marine sediment (1.8m) | place: French Polynesia: Moorea | collected 2018-08 | reverse complement strand
GGTAGAAAACGTCCCCCGGATAGGCTTCACGGCCCGGCGGGCGGCGCAGCAGCAGCGACATCTGACGATACGACACGGCTTGCTTCGACAGGTCATCATAGATGATCAGCGCATGCTTGCCATTGTCACGGAAGTATTCCGCCATCGCGGTGGCGGCATAAGGCGCCAGGAACTGCATCGGCGCCGGGTCCGACGCGGTGGCTGCCACGACGATCGAATAGTCGATCGCGCCGCTTTCCTCGAGCTTTTTCACCAGCTGCGCCACGGTTGAACGCTTCTGACCGACAGCGACATAAACGCAGTAGAGCTTCTTGCTCTCGTCGTCGCCTGCCGAGTCGTTATAGACCTTCTGGTTCAGAACGGTATCGAGCGCCACAGCGGTCTTGCCGGTCTGACGGTCGCCGATGATCAGCTCGCGCTGGCCACGGCCAATCGGGATCATCGCGTCGACCGATTTCAAACCGGTCGCCATCGGCTCATGCACCGATTTACGCGGGATGATGCCCGGCGCCTTGACGTCGGCCACGCGGCGCTCGCTGGCGTTGATCGGGCCCTTGCCGTCCAGCGGGTTTCCCAGGCCGTCCACAACGCGGCCCAAGAGTTCGGGGCCGGCGGGCACGTCCACGATGGCGTTGGTGCGCTTGACGGTGTCGCCTTCCTTGATGTCGCGGTCGGTGCCGAAGATTACGACGCCCACGTTATCGGTCTCAAGATTCAGGGCCATGCCCTGGATGCCACCGGGGAATTCGACCATCTCACCGGCCTGGATGTTGTCCAGACCGTAGACGCGGGCAATCCCGTCACCGACGCTTAGCACACGACCCACTTCGGCAACTTCGGCTTCCTTGCCAAAGTTCTTGATCTGGTCCTTTAGGATCGCAGAAATCTCGGCTGCTTGGATACCCATTTATCCGACCTCTTTCATTGCATTCTGGAGGGAGTTGAGCTTGGAGCGGATCGAGGTATCGATCATCTTCGAGCCCACTTTTACGACAAGACCGCCGATCAGGCTTTCATCGACGGTCGCATTGATTTTCACGGTCTGACCCATCTGGGCCTTGAGCGTCTCGGCAAGTTTTTCCGATTGCGCGGCGGTCAGCGCCGTGGCCGAAACCACATCGGCGGTGACTTCGCCTTTCTCGGCGGCGATCATCTCGCGCAGCTGCGTCAGCATCTGCGGCACAACAAACAGGCGCCGCTTGCTCGCCATCAGCCCCAGCACCTGCTGCATCGCGGGAATCAGGCCCATCTTCTTGGCGATGATGCCGATCGCGGCGCCTTGCGCATCGCGCGAATGGATCGGCGAGGTCAGCAGATCCCGCAGATCGGCGCTTTCGGTCAGAGCGGCGGACATATCGTCCAGATTACCCTCGAGCTTGTCGAGTTTCTTGTTTTCTTTGACGATCTCGAAGACCGCGGTGGCATAGCGTTCGGCAATGCCGGAGGAAATCGAAGCTGATTCAGACACGTCCACCCTTCCGATAGTTTGCCCCCGTGACGCGCGGCGGCACCGGCGTCCGAGGGCCTCTTGCTGCACCCTGGGCGCGCCAAGGCATCAAAATCAGCGCGGATGTAGCAGAGCCTCCCCACCCCCGCAACATGGTATGACCCTTTTACACAGGGGCAAAACGTCTTGTTTTTATGGCCGTTGGCGCAAACTGCGACCATACGCGCCTCACGCAGCGTCAAAAAATGCCCCGAATTCCGTCCCGCCAGACGATTCCTTGCCCCTCTGGCGGCAATTCCCACCCCCACCGCCACCTGAGCAAAAAGGTTAACGGCAGACCCCACGGGACGGCGGGCGGGGCGACGCTGCTTGCAGCGAGCGGCGCACGACGCCCCGCCACCACACCCGGGCCGCGCCCACACACTACTGCGCAACCGGCCGCGTCACGTCCGGCACCCCACACCCGTAGCAAAACGCGCATCAGATCAAACCTTTGGCGGCTTGCGCCACCGCATAAAGTGTTTAACGTGGGGTCATGTCGCGTTTCAGGCGACCAGGCACGCCCGCCTTGCCCGCCACGCGCGTTTGTTGTGACGCTTTGATCAAAGGGTAATGATGTCCGTTTTACTCGCATTGATGGGATTTGGCCTTCTGGGCGCAATGATGATGTCCTCCGACAACCAGGACGACAACGCGGAAACCGGCAACAGCGCAGACCTCCAGCAAGACACACCCGAAACCCCATCCATCGACGACACACCCGACGACCCGCCCGCGCCCCCAGAAGACGCCGAGCTCGACACCGGCGCCAGCTTCCTGCTGCGCGACGACGGCACGGTCGAAATCGAACTGGGTGAGGATGAAACCGGCTCGCTCGCCATCTTCAGATATGTCGACACCGAAGACAGCGAGGAATTCTTCGAAGTCTACGAAGCACGCTTCTACCTCGTCCCCGCCGACGTCGAGCTGCCCAACAACACCTCGGAAGAACGCAGCAACATCCCCGGCTCCAACGGAGAGCTCATCACACTCGAAGAGCTAGAGGAAAACCTCGGCCTGCAGTTTCTGGGTGCCGTTGAGCTCGAGCTGGTGACCGAAGGGGGTGACGGGTTTCTCATCGTGGATGTGTCAGATGAGTTGCCGCCCATCGAAGCAAACGCCCCCTATGAAATCTACGACGTTGAGGCTCAGACGGATGGTGATGAGCTGTGGTCTTTTCTGCCCGATGATCCGTTGGTGACCTTCAACGGCGTGGAAGAGATCGTCGTGACAACCGACCAGCAGGGCGGCGACGGGAGCGATTGGCTCTCGATTCCCGAAGGCAGCGACGGGATATCGCTCTTTGGCGGTGGTGGCGACGATCTTCTCCAGTCCCGGGGCAACGATGCGGCCCTCGATGGCCAGGACGGCAACGACCGACTGGAAGCCTATGGCGACAACACTCTCATCGAAGGTGGCGCTGGAAATGACAGCATTCTGGCAACAGGCGGCGATGCCGCGATCTTCGGTGGTCCCGGCGATGACACCGTGCGCAGTTTTGAGGCGCCTGCAACACTACGCGGCGGCGATGGCGACGACCGCATCACCGTGAACGCGGGCGACGCCTTTGGCGAGGCCGGCAACGACTACCTGACCGGATATGGTAACACCGCTGATGTCGTCCTGTACGGCAACGAAGGAGCCGACACCCTTGGCATTTTCGGTGCGCGTGCCACCGGCCATGGCGGGCCGGGCGATGATTTCCTCGGTGTCAGGAACGGCGCAACCGGATATGGCGATGCGGGCGACGACCGCATGCAGGTGGATGCTGGCGGCAGGGCTGACGGTGGCACAGGCAACGACCTCATCGAAGTCTGGGAGTTCAACGACGAGACCGAAACAGCCGTTCTGACCGCAGGCGAAGGCGCCGATACCTTCAACATGTTGATACGAAACGCCTATCAAACCGACGCGGTGCCATACGCACGGATCACCGATTTCGATCCGGCCGAAGACATCCTGGAAGTGGGTGTTTGGAACATCAACAGCAGCGCCGTCGACTCGATTGCCCTCTCCGAGTCCCCGGACGGCAGCTTCACCGATGTCGTGGTCAATATCGCCAACACCTCCGGGCTCCCGCCGGGTGTCGCGATCATCCGGCTGGATGGCGTCACCGGCCTGTCGCAGGATGCCGTCGTCATCGTGACCTGAATTGGTGGCGCGCAGCGTGACGGGACGGCGGGCGGGGCGACGCTGCTTGCAGCGAGCGGCGTCCCGGCGTCACACCGGCTTGGCGCTGCCGGCGGGCTTGGGGGCCAAAACGTCCAGCGGGTTCAGCACCCGCACCGCTTCCCCCACCCCTTTGCGCGACGGCGGATGGCGCTTTGAGGCCACCACCATCATCACCCCCCCGGCCATCACCGCCGGGATCGACCGTCCGGTCTTTTCCCAGAATGGCGCCGTCTTCATCCAGAACCGCCGGGTCGACGGCGGCTGATACAGCACCGAAACGTGATCCTCGGGCACAAAGTCATGCCGCTTCAACTGTGCCTCCAGCTGCCCCAGCGAATACGGCCGACCATAGCCAAACGGCGTCGCATCGTTGCGCGCCCACAGACCCGAGCGATTGGGCAGCACAAAGAGCGCCTCTCCCCCTGGCCCCAACACGCGATAACACTCATCCAACAACTCCGAGGGCCGCTCGGACGTCTCCAACCCATGCATCAGGATCAGCCGGTCCACATGACCGGTCTCGATCGGCCACATCGTCTCTTCACAAAGCACCGACACATTGGGCTGCCCCGCGGGCCAGGGCATCACCCCCTGCGGTCCCGGCATCAGCCCGATCACCCGCCGCGCATCGCCCAGATAGGGCCGCATCAACGGCACCGCAAAGCCGAACCCCGCCATCGTCAGCCCCTTGGCCTCGGGCCAGAAATTCTGCACCTGCGCGCGGATCACCTTTTGCGCCGCACGCCCCAGCGCGTTGCGATAATAAAAGTCCCGCAGGTGTTGTACGTCCAGATGCATTGCAGCACCCTTCGTGATGCGCCACTCTGCGGGTATCCTGTCAAAGCCCGCAAGGAAAAGCCATGCCCCTCGACATCGTCACCATCCCCTGCCTCAGCGACAATTACGCCTACCTCGTCAGCGGCGATGACGGGGTGGCGGTGATCGACGCGCCCGAGGCCGCGCCCATCATCGACGCACTCGAATCCCGCGGCTGGACGCCGGGTGTCATCATGCTAACCCATCACCACCACGACCATGTCGGTGGCGTCGCCGAGCTGCGCGCCAAATACGGCTGCAAAGTCATGGGCCCCAAGGCCGAAGAAGGAAAACTCCCACCGCTGGACTTTGCCCTGCCCGACGGCATGCGCGGCGGCTCGGGCAACAGCGTGATGGAGGTGATCGCCGTGCCCGGCCACACGTTGGGCCATGTCGCCTATCACTATCCCGAAGGCAAAGCCGTTTTCACCGCCGACAGCCTGATGGCCCTGGGCTGCGGGCGCGTCTTCGAAGGCACGCCTGAAATGATGTGGGAGAGCCTGTCGAAACTCGCCGCCCTGCCGCCCGAAACCATGGTCTATTCGGGCCACGAATACACCGCTTCCAATGCTCGCTTTGCGCTGACCATTGAACCGGACAACGCCGATCTTATATCGCGATCAGAAGAGATCGCCGCGGCCAACGCCGCCGGCCAACCCACCGCCCAGGTGCCGCTTTCGCTTGAACTTGCGACCAATCCGTTCCTCCGGGCCAGCCGACCCGAGGTCAAATCCGCCCTTGGCATGGAGGGCGCCACCGACGCCGCGGTCTTTGCCGAAATCCGCGCCCGCAAAGATCGGTTTTGACGCTTATTCTCACGGCACGTTGCGCAACACAGCAAAGAAGTGAGCGAGGAATCCGCAGAAAAAACTTGAAGAGCCGCCACAATCGACCAAACTTTAATACTAAGAGGCAATGCTGGGCCCACCTGGAACAGCGCAGATAAGAAGGAGCACGCTTGTGCCTTCATTCTCAAACACCCTTGAGCAGGCCATTCACTCAGCGCTCGCGCTGGCAAACTCGCGCAGCCACGAATTTGCGACACTGGAACACCTGCTGCTCGCCCTGATCGACGAACCCGATGCCGTTCGCGTGATGAAAGCCTGCTCGGTCGATACCGAGGAATTGCGCACCACGCTGGTCGAATTCATCGACGAGGATCTGTCGAACTTAGTGACGGATATCGAAGGTTCCGAAGCGGTGCCTACCGCCGCCTTCCAGCGCGTCATCCAGCGCGCCGCGATCCACGTGCAAAGCTCGGGCCGGACCGAGGTGACAGGCGCCAACGTGCTGGTTGCGATCTTTGCCGAACGCGAAAGCAACGCCGCCTACTTCCTGCAGGAACAGGACATGACGCGCTACGACGCGGTCAACTTCATTGCCCACGGCGTCGCCAAGAACCCCGCTTACGGCGAAAGCCGCCCGGTGACCGGATCCTCGGACAACGAAGAAGAGGCGCAAGCCGCCGAACCGGCCAGCAGTGGCCAGGACAAGGAATCCGCGCTGGCGAAATACTGCGTCGATCTCAACGCCAAATCGCGTGAGGGCGATGTCGACCCGCTGATCGGCCGCGAGTCTGAGGTCGAGCGCTGCATCCAGGTGCTCTGCCGCCGCCGCAAAAACAACCCGCTTCTGGTGGGTGACCCCGGCGTTGGCAAAACCGCCATCGCCGAAGGTCTGGCGCGCAAGATCGTCTCGCGCGAAACCCCCGAGGTGCTGTCTGAAACCACGATCTACTCGCTCGACATGGGCGCGCTGCTGGCTGGTACTCGCTATCGCGGGGATTTCGAGGAACGGCTCAAAGCCGTGGTGCAGGAACTGGAAGAACACCCCGATGCGGTGCTCTTCATCGACGAAATTCACACCGTGATCGGTGCCGGTGCCACTTCGGGCGGTGCAATGGACGCGTCCAACCTGCTGAAACCCGCCCTGCAGGGCGGCAAGCTGCGCACCATGGGCTCCACCACCTACAAAGAGTTCCGCCAGCACTTTGAAAAGGACCGCGCGCTTTCCCGCCGCTTCCAGAAGATCGACGTCAATGAACCGTCGGTCGATGACACGGTGAAGATCCTCAAGGGCCTCAAGCCCTATTTCGAGGAGCATCACAGCGTCAAATACACCTCCGATGCGATCAAATCGGCGGTCGAACTCAGTGCCCGCTACATCAACGACCGCAAGCTGCCCGACAAGGCCATCGACGTGATTGACGAGGCCGGCGCTGCGCAGCACCTCGTGGTCGAATCCAAGCGCCGCAAGACCATCGGCGCCAAAGAGATCGAGAATGTCGTCGCCAAGATCGCGCGCATTCCGCCGAAAAACGTCTCGAAAGACGATGCCGAGGTGCTCAAGGATCTCGAAGCCACGCTCAAGCGCGTGGTCTTCGGCCAGAACACCGCGATCGAGGCGCTCAGTTCGGCGATCAAACTGGCCCGCGCCGGCCTGCGCGAACCTGAAAAGCCCATCGGCAACTACCTCTTTGCTGGCCCTACCGGCGTCGGCAAGACCGAGGTCGCCAAGCAATTGGCCGATACACTCGGCGTGGAACTCCTGCGTTTCGACATGTCGGAATACATGGAGAAACACGCCGTCTCCCGCCTGATCGGCGCACCTCCGGGCTATGTCGGCTTTGACCAGGGCGGCCAGCTGACCGACGGGGTCGACCAGCACCCGCATTGCGTGCTGCTGCTCGATGAAATCGAAAAGGCGCACCCAGATGTCTACAACATCCTGTTGCAGGTGATGGACCACGGCACCCTGACCGACCATAACGGCCGGACGGTGGATTTCCGCAACGTGATCCTGATCATGACCTCGAACGCCGGCGCCGCTGAACAGGCCAAGGCCGCCATCGGGTTTGGCCGCGAACGCCGCGAGGGCGAAGACACCGCCGCGGTGGAACGCACCTTCACGCCGGAATTCCGCAACCGTCTGGATGCGGTGATCAGCTTTGCGCCGCTGCCGAAGGAGGTCATCCTCCAGGTCGTCGAAAAGTTCGTCCTGCAGCTCGAAGCACAGCTGATGGATCGCAACGTCTCCATCGAGCTTACCAAGCCCGCCGCCGAATGGCTGGCCGACAAGGGCTATGACGACAAGATGGGCGCGCGTCCCCTGGGCCGCGTGATCCAGGAGCACATCAAAAAGCCGCTGGCCGAGGAACTGCTCTTTGGCAAGCTCGCCAAAGGCGGTCTGGTCAAGGTCGCCGTCAAGGATGGCGAGCTGGTGCTGAACCTCGAAGGCCCGGACAAGCCGCGCCTCAGCTCGAAGAAGCCGCCGCTGCTCACCGCGGATTGATGTTCCGGGCCTCGGCCCTCATTCTTGCTGTCTCCGCCGCGGGCCCCCTCGCGGCGGAGACACCGTTTCTGGACTGGCCATTGGACTGCATCCCGGGCCAGACCTGCTTTATCGAAGACTATGTCGACGCCGATCCCGGACCGGGCCAGTCTGACTACACCTGCGGGTTGAAATCCCGCGACGGTCACCGCGGCACCGACATTGCTCTCTTGAACTTTGCCGCGATGGAGGCCGGCGTTGACGTGCTCGCCGCCGCCGATGGCGTCGTCGCCGCCCTGCGCGATGGCGTGCCTGACCGCGCCGTGACACCCCAGAACCGCGCCGAAATCGCCGGGCGCGAATGCGGCAACGCCGTCCGCCTGCTGCACGCCAATGGCGACCAGACGCTCTATTGCCACCTCAAGCGGGGCAGCCTGCGCATCACCCGGGGCCAGGCCGTCAGCGCCGGCCAGCCCATCGCACAGGTCGGCCTCAGCGGCCTCACCAACAACCCGCACCTGCATATCTCGGTCCTGCGCGACAGCGCCGAGATTGACCCCTTTGCCCCCACCGCCAAAGGCACCTGCGGCGCCTCAGACGGGCAAACCCTCTGGAAAAACCCCGTCCCCTACAATCCCACCGGCCTTTACACCGCGGGTTTCGCCACCGACGTGCCCGCCTTTGACGCCGTGAAATCCGGCGCCGCCCGCGCCACCACTGCCACGCCTTCAGACGCCCTCGTGGTCTACGGCTATGCCTTTCACGCCGAACAGGGGGACGTGATGCACCTGTCGGCTTACGGGCCAAACGGCGACACGCTTTTCGACCATTCGGCGCTCATCAAAGACGGCAAAGACCGGCTCTTTCGCGCCTATGGCCGCCGCGCGCCCGCCGAGGGCTGGCCCAAAGGCGCCTATCGCGGCTATGTCCGGCTGATGCGTGGCGACACCGTGCTGGCGATCCGCCACGCTGATATCAACGTCCGTTAACGCTCGGTCAGCTTCAACTCGATCCGCCGGTTCTGCGCCCGCGCCTGAGGCGTATCCGCAGGGTTCACCGGCTGGTACTGGCCAAACCCGTTCGCCGCCAGCCGCTGCGGCGGGATGCCTAGAAAATCGATCATATAGCGCACCACCGACAGCGCCCGCGCCTGGCTGACCTCCCAGTTGTCGGCATATTCCGAGCTTGCCCGCACCGGCACGTCATCGGTATGACCGTCCACCCGGATCACCCAGTCGATCTCGGTCGGGATGTCATCAGCGACCGAGCGCAGGATGCCGGCGATCTTGGCAATCTCGCTCTGCCCGGCCTGCGACAGATCCGTATCCCCCAGGTCGAACAAAACCTCAGAGGAAAACACAAACCGGTCCCCCTCGATCCGCACCCCTTCGGTGTTGCCCAGCACGTCGCGCAACCGGCCAAAGAATTCCGAGCGATAGCGCTCCAGATCCCGCGCCTGCTGCTCGGCCCGCAGGCGCTCGGCCTCTTCCAGCTGGCGCCGCCGCCGTTCCTCGGCCGCCACCCGCGCCAGAGCGGCGTTCAACTCCGACCCGAGGTTCTGCAGCTGCACCTGCGCGGCCTCGTCCTGCGACCGCGCCTCATCCAGCAAGGCCTGCAACTGTCCCAACTGTCGCCGCAACGCCGCGACCTGTTGGTTCAGCAACTCGGTCTGCCGCTCCGCCGCGTTTGCCCGCCCTTCGCTTTGTGCCAGTTCCGACCGCGCCGTCGCCAACAAAGCCGCGCGTTCCTCGGCGTCGCTGAGCCTGTCGGCGGCCTGCGCCTCCGCGGCGCGCTGCGCGGCCAAGGCGGCGACCAGCTTTTCGCGGGTCTCTTCGGCGCTGTCTTCAGCGCTCATCTGCGCTGCCAAAGCCGCCGCCAGCCGCTCTTCCAAAGACCGCGAGGTCTCGGTCCGGCTTTCCGCCTGCGCCTCCGCCGCGTTCAACGCGGCCCGCAGATCGGCAATCACCGCATCGCGGCGGGCATCGCGCACATCTGCCGCTTCGACTTGCGCCACCAGCGCCCGGTTCTGCTCTTGCAGATCGTCCACTTCGCCCTGCAACGCCTGCGCCGCCGCCACCTGCGCCAGGGCCGTCGCCAGCTGCGCCGCCAAATCCGACAGTTGGGTGTCCTGCGTCTGGGCCACCACGCCCATCTCGGCCAAAGCCCCCTCGGCCTCGCGCCGGGCGGCGCGTTCGCCGGCCAGTTCCTGCCGCAAACCCGCTATGGTCGCACTCGCGATCTCACCTTGCTGCGTGGCGTCCTCGAGCCGCGATTGCAGCTCGGCCACCCGGGCCTGCAACTCGCCGGTCCGATCCTGCCCCTCCAGCAAAGCCGCCGCCAGCCGGGCGTTCAGGTCTTCCTCTGCCGCACGGGCCGCGGCCAGCAGGGTCAAGGTATCCTCCGCCCGCGCCCGCTCAGCCTCGAGCGCCAGCGTCATCGCCGTCAGCTCGACATCGGCATTTTCCAAACGTGCGCGCAGGGCCGCCGCCGCCTCAGCCTCGGCCAGGCGCTGCGCCTCTTCGGCGCTTAACGCTTCCGTCAGCTCCGAAACCTGCGTGGACAAGGCGCCCACCGTCTCGGTGCTTTCGGCATTACGCGCGCGCAGATCGGCGACCAACGCCTCCAACGCCTCACGCCGGGCCGCCACCAGACGCGCCGCTTCGGCCTGCGCATCAATCTCGCTGCGCGACTGCGCCAAGGCCAGGTTCAGCGCATCGCGCTCCGACACAAGTGCGGTGCGCGCGGCCTCCAATTCCTCGGTCGTGGCGCGCAACTCCGCAACAGACGCCCGCGCATCATCGCGTTCGGACAACAGCACCGCCACCTGATCCTCAAACGACGCAATCCGCGCCGCCGCGGCCGCCAAAGCCGCCGCCTGCTCATCCCGCGTCGCACTCAGCGCCGCAATCCGCGCATCCGCCTGCTCCAAAGCCGCGGCCTGCTGATCACGTGTCGTGGTCAGCGCAGCGATGATCGCCGCCTGTTCGGTCAGCTGGGTCTGGCTGTCACTCAGCGTCGATTGCAGCTCCCCCAACTGGCTGGTCAGCGCCACATTCTCGCGCTCCTGCAGGCCCAAGGCCTGCGCCAGCGCGGCGATCTCGGCTGAGAGGGTATTGAGCTCATCCTCCTGCCCCGAGATCGTCTCCCGCAGGACAAACTGCACCACCATGAAGATCGACAGAACAAAGGTCAGCACCAAGAGAAGGCCGGTCATCGCATCGACAAACCCGGGCCAGATCGAGGCCTGGAACCGCGCG
>JAAUYB010012098.1_pt1 | contig 11006 bp, 13 predicted proteins | sample 7278071 | NCBI WGS metagenome assembly JAAUYB01 (sample SAMN14350121, study PRJNA611818) | marine sediment metagenome | isolation source: surface marine sediment (1.8m) | place: French Polynesia: Moorea | collected 2018-08 | reverse complement strand
CCGGAGAGGCTTCTTGTCCTCTTCCTCCTCCTCCCGCTTGACCTCTTCGTCCTCTTCTGCTGCGGCCTCCATCAGATCATGATCGTTGTAATCATTGACCTCCTCCTCCTCGGCAGCCTCAGTCTTGACAACCACGATTCGCTCCTCGTCCTCCTCCATGGTGGCACCAACTTGAACAAAGCGGAACTGAAGATTTCTTTTCTCGTCTTTCCCCCCTCCCTTTCTGATGCTTTGTGACCGGCCAAAGCGCTTTTTTTTGGCAGTTTTCCCTCTTTCCGACTTCTGTTGTTTTCCTTATCCGTTTGCTATTCCTTCCATGAAACATGTGGTTGTTTTGGGTGGATGCTTTTCCCCTCCTTCTTTTTCGCGGGCGATTTAACAAACTCGGTCTGAACCCAACAGCAGCAGCAGCAGCAAATAAATAACCTGGACGCGACTTCTGCAGCAGCAGCAGCAAACCCTTTCTATGTAGGGTCCATTGTCTCGCTAATGCGACGCTCGTTTGAGAAATGTTATTTTTCTCCATCGTCCGTTTGTCAAAGTGAGAGGTGTGACCAACGCAGCTCCACCTCAGTGCAAACATCTGGTGGAGATTTCTGAGATGAAAAGAATGTTGCTTAAGTAGCTCATTGTCGCTTACTTTTTAACGTCCATCCCTGTACAAAAACTCAGGGATGCCGCACAAGTATCGTCCAGTTGCCCTTTTCTCCCGAAAATTCTTGGTATTTTTTCTCGTCGCTGACCACAAACTCCCGAATTGAAGAGAAGAAAAAAATGCGTGCGAGAATGTCCCTCGGGGTATATAAAGGAAAAACAAGTGTGGCGAAGGAATAACATTTGCCAATTTTGAGACTACTTTTTATACCTCCTCTCACAACAATTAAAAATTTGCAAACGCTGGAGAATTTAGGAATCGTATCGTGTTTTTGTGGAGGCGGCGAAACGACTCCTTGGTGGTCGTTTCGAAAAAAAAAACCCAGAATCGCCGCCCTCCCTCTCATCTCCCACCACACCAAACGGCAATGATGCAACATCCAACTCCTTTTCTTCTCCCAGGTGCAAACGTGTAAAAAGAGCAAAGAAGAAAAAGAAATGAAGACTTTTTTTCATGTCTCTTTCTCCCACGCAGGCACTAATTGCCTTGGACTAGCGCCAAAACCGTTTGCGTTGCCTCTCTTCTGTGATCCGAAACCGACCTTGCCAAATCCGCCCGGTCCACTCATCCGCTTTTCCCTCTCATGACAACAGCAAGAGAATTATTATCACTACTACTCTCTCCCCCGAAGAAAAAGAAGAAAACAAAAGGTGACCCTGGCTCCTTTTTCCGAATGTAGGTCTTGCCTAGGTACGAAATCCACCAACAAGAAAGAAAACATTTAATAAATCTTTTTATTATACGCGAAAGCAACTTTAGAAGCAAAATTACCAGCACGTGTTTGTTGAATCCCTGATGACATTGTTACAGTAGTTGAGATAATCGTGTTCTTTTTTCAGCCCCAAAAAATGAAAAAGAAATCTTGGTAGTATGACTGAATTCAATTTGCAAAATAAAATTCGTACCAAATTATGTTTGTCGAATCCCCCCGTTTATGCCGACATTATTTCAGTAGAGACGTTTGTGTTCTCGGTTCCGTGTCCTCCTCCTCCTCCTCCTCTCTTTTCTCGGAAGGTCGCCTTCCTCCTCCTTTTTCTTTTGCTGTCATGACTCGGGGGCGTTTTCCTTTTCTTCTTCCTTCCACAGACTGCAGGAGAAAGAAGACCAATGAAGGGTGGCGGAGAGCAAAGAGGAAAAGTGAGCCCGAGGTATGAAACTCACCGGTTTTCCACATAATTCAAAACCAAATGTGACATCAATGTATTTTTTAAGTGGCTTTAAATGATAGCTTAATTTGGTGAATTTCAGAGCAGCTCCCTTTTTTACATGCCTTTTTTACCATGGCTGTTTCGGAGGAGAGAAGGGGGGGGGAAGCGAAGAAAGAAAAACTTCTTTTCCCACCTTGTACCCGCCCCGGCGCCTCTTCTTCCATGACTGCTGCTGCGGTAAAAGTAATGCCCGGGCAATTTCATCCGGCGGAGCCCATTCAGTCAATCCAACTCTCGATTGAAGCCACTTTTATTTTCTTTTTTTTTCGCACAATGGAATTTTTTCGCCAATCCTTTTCCTGCAGTTGCTGTTTTGCAGGTGGCGGAAAAATGGTAGAGACAGAAACGAGTTTGGGGGAAAAGTTTTTTAGGAAGCAGTAGTACCATGACTTTCGTGACTCTCGGTTCCCATTTTCTTTCCTATTTTTGTTTGTCTCGCTTTCGCTTTCCCAAACCCTCAATTTCCTGGAGGCCTCTTCACAATTTCCCATAAAAACGTGTACGAGATTTTTTAATAAAAAAAACTAGGCCACGCTTTTGGTCAAGAAATGAAGGATAATAATAAGACTACTGTCCCACAAAGTGCAGTCAGAGTCCTTTTTTGGCCTCTCCTTAAACTGAAAGTGCATGAGAATGCCCCATAACTCCCACAAAAAAAGAAAAAGAAAAAAGATAGACTGCCGCAATAAAGCAATGTTTTTTTCCTCTTAGTTTCAGGACTGCCGCGGATTGTGATTGTCCTTTTCTTTTTTTTGCCACTCCGGCTCTGGACTTTGGTCCGAACTGGACATTGGTTTGGACGAGAAGAAAGTCAGAGAGCAAAGAAATGCTGTTTTCATTGCTTTCTAACTAAATTTCAAATTTTAAACTCATTGAAATTGAATGACATTCCCCACTGGATAAATAAATTACGTCGCAACATAAAAATAATAATATTTGTCAAAAACCCTGTTCCATTTTGTGGGAAGGCGGCGGAGGCGGCGGCCGTCGTGTTGGACAACTTTTTTTCCTCCTCTCTGCTGCGTATAATGCCTGAATTTGTGCGTGACTATCTCAAAGCCTCTTCCCCCCCCCTCTTCTTTCCTTTCCCTTCCTCCCTTCTTCCTCCTCACCCAGCCATGGCAACCAAGCCTCTCCCGGAAAGAAAAGATCCATATATTGGCAGAGGAGAAAAGACAGTTTTTTGAATACACGGTGGTCTGATCAAACTTGCAATTTTTTTGGAGTTGCTTTTATGAAGTCCCCAAATATCAAGGTATATGAATTGTTTGTTTGTCTATGGCGGAAAAGGCCGAGGGGGAAGAAAAAGCGAGTCAAGGACCAAAAACTTGGTCTTCGCTTTTCCACCTCTTCCGTCTCCAGAAGCCGCCGCCGCCGCCGCCACAGTGTCAGGGATTGGAGGTGGAGGTGGAATCGAGACGACGTTGTTGAGATTGCTCCAAGATTCAACAACGAAAATCAAGAAAAAGTTATTTCTCAAGAATTGGAAGAAACTAAATTGAGAATGCCGATTTGATTCGGCAAAATCCTACTCTTGGAGCCGAAATAGGCTCTACCTACAAGCTTTTCCAAGCCTTTTCCAGTGGCTCTCCCCGGCAGTGTCGACGGGCCCCACACTTTCTAAACCTTCAGTGCGTCTTCCAAACTCGGATCTAGAACAAAAAAAGAAGTCGATTTTGTGCCCAGTGCCCACCCACCTGACGCGGAAGTGGGGGGGAAGGAGAGCAAGGTTAAGGCGAGGTGTTGGCGGAGGACATGGAACAACAACAGGAGGAGTGAGGCCCCGACTTCGACTCCCTCGTTTAGCCGCCCCCCGCCAAACATGCCACTTCTCCTTTTCACACCACCGCCTCCTCCTCCCAACACCTTGGAGTAGAGGCCCCTCCCTCCCTCCTCGATCGTAATTGCACCCAGAGGGGGGAGAAGGAGAGGGAGAAACATAAGGCCTCCTCCACCCTACAGTCCAGTCCAATCAAAGGCGTCAAACATCGTAGAGAGTGTTGTGGATTAGACAGAATTACCCGGGGCCTGATTTTGGCTGCAGTGCTGCAGCGATTTACGTAGTGTCAATTTGTAGTGAGTGTAAATCAGACAAAAAACATGCCCCCCAAGCCAACAAAAGTTCAGCCCGCCGGTTCGGCCCGGGGCGGCGGGCGGGGCGGCGGGCGGGCCGGATCGACCACCCGGGCGGGGTCGACCCGGGGCGCCGGGTCCAAGAGCAACGGCCAGGTCACATCCCTGCCCCCGATCGCAGGGGCCACCGGGAAGCCGGGGACCCAGGAGCCCGACCAAGTCCCGCAGCACGAGAACGACATGTACAACGAGTACGACCAGGACGGGCACAGGATCAAGAGCCCGGAGCCGACCACCCGGTGGGGCAAGTTCAAGAAGAAGTTCAGGAACTGGTGGAGGAACTCGGCGCTTTACAGGAAGAAGAAGGAGTATCAAAAGTGGAGGGAGGAGAGGAGGTAGAGAGAAATAAAAAAAAAGTTTCGAATTTCGTCGCGCCGAATTATGTGGGAAATTATTGGTCGTGCTTGCACCTGTATGGGGAGGAAAAAAACTAATGAACTGTGACATTTTCTCATCTTGATTTTTTTTTCTAACCTTGCTTTTTCCCGTTTCTCTTTTTTCAGGTAAGTCACTTCCCTCGTTCGTTGTTAATTGCTGGGGAAATGGTGTGCGGCGGTGGCAGCAAAGCAACACATGGCGTGAGTCGACACTGCCCCCCGCAAACGGAGAAATGGATGGAAAAAGAGGTTGATTTCTCTGACATGTGACTTTCTACTCTGAGCTGTGACTTTCTAGTTTTTTTTATTCGAGGCCCTTGGGGGAAATTTTGCCAATTAGAAAAGTTTCGCACTGATTAGCTTTCGACAAAAAAAAGTTTATGGTGTACTAGAGGAAGAGGGGAAGTATTAGTTAATGCATTTTGGTTGTTTTGTGCTTCGTTCTTTTTGGGGAGCTGCCGATTCTCGGAACTTTTGAAGTGCAGAAGCCTTTTTTTACGATTGTTCCAAACGAACGCTGCGTATGTTGCACGGGCAGTCACTTTTTGACATTGAGACCAGAGAGGACATCTTGATACTGTTTGTTCCCCCTATTTGGCACTGGAGTCTTGGGACATTCAGGGAGACCAAAGGTACATATACCCTTTCCAGACAAACTTTGGTTTTCAAAGCCCTCTATTTTTAGATTGGGCAGATTTTGTTGTTGCCAGTAGCCATGAACCACACTTTGGTGTTCCTGGCCCTGATCAATTTGGCCGCTTCTGAGCCAGGCGAAGTGGCAACAACCGACTTCCCACTCCTCCGCCTGCACTACTACTCCAGGTCCCTTGCCATCAGCGCCTGCCTTGGCACCTGTCGCACCTGCCAGCAGATGTACGGCAGGACCCACTTCAGGGGACACCTGTGCGCAAAGACCTGTCTAAGCAGGGAAAAAGTTTGGAATCCTAAAAATTGCGCAGACTTCGAATTTATAGCGCCTTTTCTTATGCTTACAACATGATTTCCCTTCCTGATGTGTAGGGCTCTGGAACATATACTGAATATTGTTTTAGAGGATTTTTCTGTTGCCAAGATATACTTTTCGCAAGCTTATGTGTTCTATCCTTCTGACATGATGGTATCTGGACGTGCAAATATAAAACCCGCGTTTTCCCGCCAAAAAAATGCACCATCAAAAAGTGTCCGAAAATAACCCCGCTATTTTTCCCAATCTGGGGGAGTGTGGACAGTGCGCTGGCTTCCGTTATCTCACTACCATGAAAAAGCAGGAAAAAACCTCATTTCCTGTCCTCCACGCCTATTTTCCTCTATCCTCCCCCCCCAAAAAAAACTGCATGACGGGCGGCCACCTTCCGATTTCCCGTAGAGTAAATAATCTCTACGCTTATTTAGCGTGATTTTTTCATGGCTTTCTAGAAGGGCAAAAATAAAACAAATTTGTGTTTTAGAAGCTCTAGTCTTCTTGACAATTTAAAGGCAAACTCAAGTATGTGCAAACGCTGTTTTATCCTCGCAATATCCTCTAGGCAAAAAAGACAGGGGAAAGGAAGGGTCATGAGCTTTCCCCGCCGCCCCCAAAAAAGTCCGCCCGATCTACAGCCAAAAAGACCAAAGCCTAGCTCAGTCTGTTGCTGCGTCCGCAGCGGAGGAGGAGGAGGGCGAATTTCCTCTTCTTCTTATAGGAGACATGTACTGAGTTCACATCGACTTGGCAAGGAGTCAATTCCCCAAAGAGGCGAATTCAACTCTCTTTCGCTTAGAGGAGGGCGGAAGTGAAAGCGATGAGGGAAAAAGGAACGGGATTCACCAACAAAGAGTTTTAAAAAATCATAAATACACAATCTGGTGAATTTGGACGAATTTCAAATCAAGTTTGGCGAATCCTGGATGGAGCGAGGCGCTGGACCGAACCCGTAAATTCCTTTTTCCCCCTCAGTCCTTTTGCTCAGTTTTCGGATGTGTCTCCTGTCGGACCGTTGGCTCCGCCGCCTGTGCCGCCCATGTCTGAGCAGCGGAGGGTGTGAGGGCTGCTACTGGGGCTGCTACAGCTGCTGCTACCGGGGGGAGGACACGGGAGGGGACCTCCAAAGGGCCTCCAGAAACATGTCGCCATACAGATACGAGCACAGGACGAGCATCGAATCGTGAGTCCTGATCAAAATATCTTGCTACATATTTTTTCTCAAAAGGAAAACAAAGTTTTTTAGTACTATACAGTTCATTTTGTGCCTGGATCAATGCTGAATGCTTTAACTTATAAGGGGGAAATTATTAGGCATGCAAAAATGCAAAAAAGTATACAAATAAAACTTTCTTTAGTCGAAATCCTAGCCCGATCTACAAATCGAGTCCATTTTCGAAAAGGATGCTCTCAGCCGCAGTTTAGATGTTGTTGTCTCTCTCTTCCTCCGTAAATTACCCCCGTTCCATCTTCTTCTTCTCCTCCATCGGGATAAGGATTTTCTCCCCTCAGGGCGAAAGAAGAGGAGGAGCAAGAGGAGGAGTCAGAGTCAGGTGCTGTCCTCCTCCTCCTCCTTGTCCTGATGCTGTGTATGTACTTCGTACTTTCCAGGCCTGGAAAAGGAGGGGAAGAAAACTCAGAAAAGGCAGTTAAAAGATTTGCAAGGAAGAGAAATACGTAGTATTTAAAAGCCGCGTTGCTAAAATCGCATGGAAAAAAAAGAATCTTTCGACGATTGAAGTTGATGATCTTTTCGCTTCATGAGAGCAGATATTCGATTGTGGCTTTGGAGGGCTTGTCTCCTATATGTGTTCGTTTTTTGAGCGAGAGATTCCAAGTTCCAACCCCTGTGATGCGAACTGACTTTAGGGAAAGGCACAAAAAAACCCTCTTCCTCCTTCGCTTTCAATAGGGCAAAAAAACCTCCCTCATCCAGAGTGAAGGCAATTCACATGTCAAACCCTCCGAAGCCAGCCACTATCTTCATTCGAGAAAGAGGAGGAGGAGGAAGAGAAGAAATCTCTGATCCCTCAACTTGACTTTGATCCAAGGGTTTCCCTCAAAAGATGAGACTTTTGATATTTATGTTGCGCAATATATTGGACGAAATTTTTTCATTTGGTCACCCAGCCAGATTTCTCGTCCGTCGGAAAATGCCCGTTGAAAAAGTTAAAAAAACGGACCAGAAAAAATAAGCCCTCCAAATTACCTTTTTAGGCACCTAAAAAGGTTCTAGAAACGGTTTTTTTTGGTGTTTTTTCCCACATTCCGTTGAGACCACCCTAGAATCATTACATCCGGTAGTTATAACGGTATGTGGCACGGTATAGATAACGGTATACCGTTATTAGAACCCCTGACAGTCCAAACTACCGTTTTTGATCCGTTATGCCCAAAAACAGTGGTTTAGAATGAAAAAAAATGCGCCATTGTAACGACCGGTCCCCATTTTTTGCTAAATATAGTACTAATACCGACCGTTCTAGCATTACATAAGGGTGTTAAAACGGTGGTCGTTCTAACTACCCCCGACTGTCTGGCTGGGCACAGTCAACTTTTCTTGAAGATAAATAAAACTGTGCCCATTTCGTTTTTCGAGAAAGACTTATTTTTCAAGGGGAAATGGATTTTGATCGACCTTGCTTCATCCTATTCTTCCTTCTCCTTTTTTCGAGCACAGGCGCGAAAATTTTGGGTTTTGCCTCGTGCCCCACATAATATTCGCCGACTATTTTTTGCCTCCCTCCTCCTCTTCCTTCACTTCCCCTTGTTCGTACGTACAGGAGCGGCAAATCATGACGGATGAGAAAATGCGATGCTCCACAACTGACGAATTGACACAAAAAAAGGGTTCTCAAGAGTTAATTCGAAAGTTTGAATTTTTATTTTGACTACCGCGTTCTTTTGTGGCAAATCAGCCGCGGCTGCATACCTGTCCAATTACCGAGCCTTCTACTTCTCACTTGGACCCCTGTCTTCTTGTTGAGGGGAGAAGAGGGGAAAGGGGAAAACCCACAGTTTAACCCCTCGGTCGGCATTTGCTTATATGGGAAAAGTGGGGAAGCGGGGTCAACGCGCAATTTCCCTTTTAGGAGATGTGGGGAAAAGAAATCACTTACTTTTTAAATTTCCAATTTCCACGGACCTCGTTTTTGCCAAATATGGCCGGTTGTAAATGGAGAAGAATAGAACAGCATCTCCCTCATGCTGGCGCCTCTTAAATAAAAACGAAAAGATTTTTTTTCTCTCGTCGCCCATAGCAGCAGCATCATGTGGGTTTGGAGGAAGAGGAGGGGGGGGCACTTTTGAGCTGGCACGCATAGCTACACTAACCCCCTCTCCCTTCCCCCAAAGCTATGGCGGGCGCACAGATACCCAAACTCACATGGGGGAGGGAGGGACTGACTCATAGATTATATGCTGGAGCACGTGGGTAAAATACCCGAAATTTAATATTTTAGTCGATCATGTTTCCCATAAGGAGTTTCATGTTTTAGAGAAAAATTTTGAAATTTCTATATTTTTTCGTCACGAATATCTGCGAAACTTTTTGAGGCGGACATTGGGTCCGGCGGCGCACGCTCGTATACGTAGGTGGAAATACGTATACACACAGACACGGAGGTGGCGTCTTAGGCTGGTGGTGTGAGTGTGTGGAGGGATCCCCCCTCCTCCTCCTTCTTCTGCTGATGCTCCATTGGAGGAATCTCTGGCAGTCAGGACCGAGGGGACTCTTGACACAAAAGGTTTTTCGGCCGATCGCGTTTTCCCGCATCGAAAAAGACATTGTAAAACAGCTTTGAAAAAAAAAATGTTTAACTTTCTTTGCTTCGTGCAGTGAGCTGAGGTGTGTGCGCTTTGATTAAAGGGTGCTTGGAGGAAGGAAGGAGGCGGTGTCAAATTCACTTTTATACACACGCACTCCTGTTACCCCTTTTTTGAAGGAGGGGAGGAAGCTAGAAGAGGCAGGAAGTGTGCGTGTGTCTGCTGTTGTTGCACACAAAAGGACGATTTTCAAGACCGGAAGAATTCCGGTTTTTGACGTATATAATTCCGAAAGAGGAAAAAAAGTGGAATTACTACCTGCTTGCTCGATCTCCCAAAAAAACGTCTTAGCAACGATGGCGTCATCGCCACGGTCGGAAAAACTTGGTGGTTTGTCGTAATCGTAATCCACCCCATCTTTTTTGTGTGGGAATTCGCGGTGCGCAGTCATCTCACGCGAATAAAAAACACAACGGCGAATAAAAACCTTCTCCCACGGTGACAAAGAAATAATATTCCTCTACACACAAGGTGTTGCTGAGGTGATATCGCTCAATTAGCTTCGCCACATAACAAAAAAAAGATGGCTTACAAGTACCAATACAACCCTGGAATCCAGGACAATGTGAGCTTGAGGTCCATCAACAACCACAACGGCAACGGAAAGAGCCACAGCAGGAACGGGACCCTAAAGAGATACGATGTCAGGTAGGCAACACACAGTTTCCCACAATTTAAAAAATACAGTTGGAAAAGGTATCCAAAAATTCAAACACACTTTCCTTTCTTTCCCCCAAAAAATAGATTAAAAAGTGTCCAAAAAATTGGGACTGTAGCACCTCTCACCTTTCTCTTCCCAAAAAATGCCTGGAAAAAAATGCAAGGATGCCGCTGCAGCACGCAAATGCCAAGCGTTTCCCACAAGAAAACAATGCAACGAAAAAGAAAAGAAAACATTTTGTTCTCTAAGAGATCGGCTACATATTTTCTTTTCTCTTCGCCTCCTCCGCCTCCGCCTTGTCCTAAATGGAAATTGGAAACTTGACCTGCGTCTTTTGGTCATCGTCGAAAAACTCGTTTTTTTCGGCCCTCCAAATCGTGGGCGCACCTTGAACAATCTCCCACGAAAATCCAATAACACTTGCCGACGACGACCGACCACAATATTATCTCGCAGGTGCACACGAAAAAGTCATGTAGCGAAAAAAACCACCACTTGATTTGGCGGATATACGGAAAAAAAAAAGAATAAAAAAATGGGAAACTGCGAGGTTTTTTTGCACGGAAACGGGAGAAGATTTCTGGGAAATCCAGCGAGGTTTTTTCAATGTTACGGAATTAGAACATGACACCGGCTGACTCAGATGCTCTCGCAGCCAAAAGCGAAAAAACGTTCACAGTTTCCCAAATCTGGCAAAAGAAAAAAAAGCTTGCTGCAGCAATGATTTTAAATTCGAAGCACATGTTGTTTGTTGCCATATATCTCTGCGAAAACTGCATCCGCCTTTTCTCGTCTCTTTTCTTGCGGAAAGATCATTGAACCTCCATTTCGTCCATTTGAGCGGAAACGATCATTACCGGAATTCGTCTTCCAAGAAGAAGAAAATGACTCTAAAGCCGGCGGCGGACATTTTTTGCCCCAATACAATGGAATCCGGAACTTAAAAAAGACAGTTTCAATCGAATTTTCAGGGCAATTTCCCGAGTGTTCTGACGTTCCTTCTTCCGCATTCAAAAAAGGTTTGGGAAGATTTCACGTGGAGACGGTTTTGACCTTTTCCCAATCCTCCCCCCCTCTCTCCATTTTCTACCCCAGAGGTAGGGATCGAGCCGATTAATCGATTAGTTGATTTTTAGTTGATTCAAGTCAAATTTCGATTAATCGATTAAAATTATTTGTATCAACT
>JAAUYB010010138.1_pt1 | contig 11017 bp, 9 predicted proteins | sample 7278071 | NCBI WGS metagenome assembly JAAUYB01 (sample SAMN14350121, study PRJNA611818) | marine sediment metagenome | isolation source: surface marine sediment (1.8m) | place: French Polynesia: Moorea | collected 2018-08 | reverse complement strand
TTAACCCGTAGCGTCGTAGGCTCGTAGCCCCGCTTTCCGTCCGTCCTTTAAGTACCTGTACGCTCGCCCTTTCCCAGAGACAGGGTGTGTGTCAAAATCAATGTAAAGCCATTGCCCCCTTTTTAGCACAACTTGGAAACAGCCTAGAAATACTGGATGTCTTGGAATTGTCTCGGTGGTTTCGCAGCCGACCTGCCCTCCTCAAGCTGAGGCGCACGACCCGTGTCCCCGCGTCTCTGACGACACGTATCCCCTCCCGCGATCGCCCGTGTGAGAACGCGGTTGGGGAATATCTACTTTTTGCCTCTTTTCCTTGGGTTTCGTCCGGCTCCTCATTCGAATACCAACTTGACAACCACACGCGGGTTACCACCCCCTGATGGTCTACCCTCATGTAATAACGTACGAACCCCTATTTTACTGTGACCACCCCCCTAACTCCTCCCAAAAAGTCGTTGCTTGCCCACGTGTGCTGACAACCTATGGGAATAATTTCTTGTATGAAGACTTTGTGCGCTTGACCGTAGTAGAAAGGGCCTCGGAAGGTGAGAAGTCGCAGGCCTCTGCCGAAAGTCATTTTCCGTATGAATATATATGATATATGGAGAGAGTCGTTTAGTTCAAACCAAGATTTCTTGATTTCTCCTCGCCAGTTTTGGTGGTGAAAATAGCTAAGTCCGACGAATAGAGAAGAAACCGCTAAAGCTTTCAGGAAAATGCATTAGTTCTGAATATCCTGCACGTACGATGGATACGGAATCGTAGCAAATGTAGCCTAGGCAGAAAGTTTGAGAGGCCGTGCGAGAGAAACCTTTCTTCAAATACCCTCTCTTCTTTTTGTCGACGCACGTCCTATTCGGATGTTTACATTCTCATCCCGATCCACCCTCCCAGTCTTCATTTGGCGTATGGAACTGCGTAGGAAGTTGATCGAAATGGGGGGATGGAGATTAAAATCCGAGACTGTCTGGAGTAGCCCCCCCCCCTTTCCGCTCTTGTTAGGTCGTGTTGTAATAATTTCTCACTCGTTTTGACCGAAACGAGTTTGTTGCATTTCTAGAACTGAACGAACTTTTGCACTATTTTTGCCCTCTTTTAACACAGAATTGCTTAAAGCCGATTTTTTGAAAAGAGGTTCGTTTTCAACCTCCGTCGTATATTATTCTTTGGCCCACCCCAAAGTTGGACTGTCCCGTTTCCTCAAAAGTATCGGATACGAGCTGGACTAGCGGAACTTTTTTTCTTTACAAAAGAGAAGAAAAGGGCAGTCGCCAGTCAGACCGGTGTATTGGCGACTCAAACTACACCCGGAACGCGAGAAAAGTTATGGAAAGCAAGGAACGAAAGAGGAGGGCAAAAACTTTTTGATGGGCGCCGTTCCGTCCCACGTCCCCCCTTTTTTTCGGGGAAGAGAATGGCTGTGGGGAGGAGGTAAGGGAGGAGATAAGGGGTGCGGGCGAGGCACAAAAGGAGAGGCTGTGAAAAAGAGATAGCAAGCATGAGAATGGGGGGCGTGAAGGCTCAATAATAAAGAGTGAATAATATCTCGGGGAGAGCCTTGTTCATAAAGGGAGGGAGGGAGGTGCATTGCCCGTGTTACCTCCCTTGAAGGTACTTAACACAGAATACTCATCTCATATGCTGCGATCCATATAAGGAGCGGAAAAAGGCGGAGCCTTTAGATTCTCGTTCCAGATTCTTCCGAATTCAATAGGTGGGAAGAAGGGCTTATTCATTGTGAGCGAAAGCTATAACCCCCCTCTACTCCGGCCTAATGTGAAAAGGGGTGAGTGGAGAAGGGGGTAACGGGATAAGGTCTCCTCTTTCATTCCCCCTCCCAAATGATAAGTGATATTCCAGGTCTCCTATCTTTGCAAGCTAGCCTTTTGCTATAATGGGGAGGGGCCTTTCCATGTAGGGGGCCCAAAGGAAAGACTCCCATCTTCCGGTCTTACCTTGTTCACTTATCAAAGGGGGTTCAGTACGCACCCTCCGTCTTCGTTAGATTAGGGTCGCGAAACTCAAAACCTTTCTCGTGCATGCAAGGAACAACCATGTTTGTTTACCATCCGGAAGCTGCATACGTGAGTGCATACAGCCGCAAACGACTAATTGGTAAACATCTCCGCCCCAATTTAACTGCCCCCTTGTTGCGAGATGATGGGTAGATTGGGTACGGAAGCAACCTGCTGCACAACAGTTTTAGAAGGTTGGATTTTACCATCACCTTTCGAGAAGATAGTACCTTTAATGGTCCTGTTGGACCCCAAAGATTATTGGTGGAGATGAATTGCGGGCTTTTGACTTTTCAGAAAGAGAAAGAACAAGTCAAGAGCAGCATCACAACTTGCGTCGTACTTCCGTCCTCTTCCCCTCTTTGCGCCTCCAGCCTTCTCCTCCGCCCCTCTTCGTTTCGTAAACGAACGCCGCCGCCACAGACTCTGCTAACAAAGGCCCTTTTGTCTTCCGGCCACTCAAGCCCACCTAGAAATTAAAACTGTGGGGGGAAGGGGAGAGAACCTCCCCGTCAGAGCCGGCGGCGCGCGAGAAATATTTTTGCAAAAATCCTCCGGTTCCGGCTGCCTTGTCTCATTTCCCCGGAGATTAGCTGGCTTCGTGGCATCTCTCTCTTGGAAAAATTAATTTCGCATTTCCGGAGAACAGGATGTCAAGGAAGCGTCGAGAAATGCAGGGGCTTTATTCTAATTACCCTGAAAACTTTTTGAAATCGTAGAAGAGTGCTGTTTCGCGCACAATCTCATAGGAAGAGAAAAAGGCCCTGTCTGAAGCGTATATTTCTCTGTGATCTGGACATCCGCCGATGAACAGATGGTGGGTTCGTGCGTCGATGTCATTCGGATTAGAAATTGCCCCCCTTTGCTACGTGCCCCGAATGCCAAAGTCAAACGCAAGTCGAGATCCGAAGTGAGAAAGTCCGAGAATAAGGGGGAGGGGAACGGACGGACAAAGAGTAGGACTTGGATTTGTGCATCGGTCCACCACCCTCTTCGAGCGTTGGGCCGGGCGAGGAGCAAGGGGAGAAAGAGGGAGAACCCCCGGGGTTGTGACAACACGGTTCGTCTCCATGAATGACAAATGAGGACCTGGAAAAGAATGAGGAGGAAGACACTTAAAGAGTCGATTCGGCGCTCTTTGCCTCGCTTATATGCCCTAGTCATTAGCCGATTTCGCACAAAAACATTATCCGAAATGAGGAATGTACCAGTCTTTGGAATGTACACTTATCCTTCCTTTTGCTACGAAGTTCAAAAGGAGCAAGGTGCCGGTAGGCATGGTAATCGTATCTTAAGTTCCCGTGGGACATGCCATTTGTTCTCGAACTAGCGATGTAGCTGAGTCAGTTATTTTCCCTCTTGCATCTTTAAGGAGTGACGCCATCGCGAGGGGAGGAGACGCGCCGAGATGTGTAGTACGAAGACGTCTCGTCCCCAGGCCAGGAGGCGGAGGCGGAGGTCCAAGAAAGGGTTGTAAAAAAACTCTGCCGCTGCTGTTGCGGATTCTTCCTCCTGCATGTGTGGCTGGATCACATACCGAGAACTCTCCCGCCGCAGAACGTGGACGGGAGCTGCTCACGCACTACTCAAGACGTGCCTTTGTAGCTGCTCTTGTAAATTTGGGTGATTGGTCGCCTCTCCGCAGTCCCCGCCAATCCCTCCGCCATGGCCGCCGAAGTGCGAAATCGAGAGGGGCCCCTCGGCCGCCTCCTGGCCAAGTTGGAGGAGTACCACATTCCTAAATTAAGAAACCGCAGAATTGACAGTCCGGTCAGGTTCGGCAGCGTCAGGGAGGCCCTCTTCCAGAGGAACTCGTGGGACCTGTACAGGTTCAGGACGCTCTTGATGTTCTTTGCTTTGAAGGTAAGAAAACAATCTTGAAACATGCAAGGAAGTACTTGGGTCGGAGTCGCGGCATTTCCCCGATATTCCAAAGGAGTCATTTCCCCGACACACAAAATACTGAAAAAGTCATTTGCCTGACAATTAAAAAAAAGAAGTATGTCATTTGCAGTCCTTTGCCCGAAATATAGCAAAAAAGGACAGGACAATAATGACTTTCTACAATTACATGCATATTTAAATTAATCTTCCTTCTCCTTCTTCTTAAAAATAATCAAATAATAGCTTTTTCTGCCCAAATTTAATAGTTCCTGTGCCCCACTTACAATCATACAGTATAACCAACCAACCAACAAATGTTTTCCAAGACTACTTCTTTGTTAGAAATTTAAACAAAATTTAGCTTACAAATCACAGTAATACAAGCCATATTTATCAAATTAGGAAACATTTTCCCACTTTACAATATGGCCCAACTTTTTTTTAAAAATGCTTGATTGCTAATCTTTTTGACACTACTACTCTTACCATTTTCGGGCAAATGGCCCCTGTGTGTGTCGGGAAAATGCTGGGACTGGGAAACTTTCAATTAAGTGACAACTAATTTTTTGGGCCAATTGACTACTCTAGACATGATTTTTTTTTCGGGGAAATGCCATCGCCCCCTTGGATCATCCACTCTCCCTCGCAGGTCGTGCTCCCCTTCGTCGACTCGGTGTCGGACATCCTCACCGCCTCCGCCTTCTTCGCGGACGGCGACGTTGTCTGGGGATCGCTCACCATCGCCATCGTGTTCGTCCCCTTCACGATCTGGGCAATCTCCATCCTTTACCAGTTTCTTATGATGGGGTTTGAGATGGAAATTTAGCAAAACATGGCACCCGAAACATCCTTCTTCTCGATCTCCGTGGTTTTCAGGCCACGCAACGATATTCCCACCAGGCTTTGGGGCTGGCTTCAGCAACTGCCCGGCTTTCAAACGTTGTGGTACTTGTTTTAGAGTAACTTTTATCTAGCTTTTATTCTTTGGGTAAATTTTCCCCTCCAGGTTTTTGTACCTGTTCGGCCAGTTGGTCTCAATCAAAACCTCCGACCCGAGGAGCGCCGCCTACGTAAGAAATTTGAAGGGCAGCGGCACCTTCAATTCCTTCAGCGAGGCCTTCATGGAGGCGGGGCCCCAGCTGGTGCTCCAACTTAGCATCGTCTACTTGAGAGGATACGTAGGTACGCGCAGCTGGTATCAACAGTACTGTCAAATTCCTTACGGTTTTTCGGTTGTTTCGTAGGTGCCGCCCAGCTTGCCTCCCTCGTTCTTGGCCTGTTGAGCCTTTCCTTCGCGGCCACCACCGCCTTCTTCATCTTCCGCGAGCCGGGGGACGACGAGCCGGAGCCGCCGCTGCTGTGGGCGGTCGCGCCCGTCTGCTCGCTCTACCTGCCGGTGGTAACGGTCAACTCCCTCACCTGGGCCCTCGTCTTCGTCTACGCTAGGGGATGGGGCGCGCTCATGCTCGTCTCGTTCCTAGTGTACGGACTAGGGGCGGCTTTCGTCCTGACCAGGGCATCGTTGAAAAAGTGTGCCAGCAAGCTCGTAAAACTTAAAAAAGTTGGGTTTGACTTTCTCCTCTTGAACGCAGGCGAGGGGAGCTGTCTGGAGCCTGTTACACTAATACGATGAACATCTTGGTCCACCCCACCTCGTACATCGTTACAGCATGGCTGGCGCCCTGCGTCCCCAGTCGCCCGAGCATTCGCATCCTTCTCAAGATCGGTCTTCTCTCCGCCTCCGGGTTAACCGTGCTTCTCCTGACCCTCGTTCCCATGGCGGACCAGGTGGGAGATACCCTGGAGGACTACCCTTCCATCTTCCACTGCTTAGAGACATTGCCTGAGAGTGCAGGTAAAAATAGTCCAGGTTGCCCTTACTTTTCAAAATACTTTTCATTTTCAAAATACCTCTGTTTTCCTACAGTCGGAGACGAAACCGTGAAGCCCGCTCTGGAAGGGTCGGAATATTCTGCATGTCTCCTCTCTGAGGACGGCTCTAGTGTATCTTGCTGCGGCCAGCCAGCCTTCAGGGTCTGCCCCCTCTTCCAGTCTTGCCTCTCCTCCGTCCGCCTCTGCGGCTCCGAGAAGCATCCCCTGCGGCTCCTGGTCATGGTCGTCAGCGTCCTCATCGTCCTGCAGCAAGGCATCGTCTTGGACCTGTGCTGCCTACAGTGGCTCACTAACTACAAACACTTCAAACGGTGAGCAAAATTGCGTTTGACAGATGCTACATGTGTATTGTGTGCTTCATTTGATTATTTCCCTTAGGTTGACCTGCGGCAAATACGTGCATCGAAGCTTGGAGGAATCAACTCCAGACAACAACGAGGATGGGTCAGAGTCATCAGACAGGTGTTTTTTCTCTATATACCCTATATGTTTCTTCTGATGTAGCATTAGTTATTTTTTGCTGCTAGGGAACCCAATGGGGTTCCACTTCTCGAGCAAGGAAATGGGGACGCAGCTGCATCTGGTTGACCACTGTTACCTGAATGTACTTTTGTACGAAATTGCTGATATTGCTTGTGCTCACGTAAAATAGATAACCAGATCTCGCTTTTAACATTTGTTATGTTAAGAAGAGAGTTTTTGTCCCAAGGGTGAGTTATATTGGTTTAATTGAGATGAAAGTGCGACTGTGCGTTATTATTGTCGTCGTCGTCCGTCGCAGTCGCATCTTAATCTGTTTCCTCCCCCGGGAATGAAGGGAGGCGGGTGGCCGGGAGCGAACCTTCCTCGCCGCTGGCCCGGAGGGGGCCTCGGCTGCCCCTGCGCGGGGGCGGGTGCCTGGGGGCGAGGGGGAGCCACGGCACGAACCGCCGCAAGGTGCACCACGATGAAGATCATCACCGCCAGCAGACACGTCAGCGTGATGAGGCCGAGACCGGCCACCTTGAGCAGGAACATCTTGTACGTGGTGGCGTACAGGGCGTCTCCTGGGTCCGCCTCGCCTGTGATATCCGCTCCCCCGAACATTGAGGGAAAGCCGCCGTTCTCCATCAGCAGGTACACGCACACGCCGGAGAAGACGAAGAAGGCCGCCGCCGCCAAGTTCCGCTGCACGTACAACGCGGCCTCTTCCTTTTTCTGCTGCTGTATGAGGTAAGCGAGTACGATGGTGGAGATCACCAGGGCCAGGAAGAGCATGCCGATGAGCGTCCCGTAGCTACCGCACTCTACCCAGCCCATCCTCATGGAGCCTCCGCCGCCGGAGCCGCTGTTGGGTTCGTAGTAGAAGTACCAGTACAGGAGTCCGGCGGGAATCAAGACCAACGGGATGCAGATTGTGTAGCTCATCCCGCCGGAGTCGTCGCCGGGGTCTTGGTTATCCGCCTCGTAGACTCCGCCGTCTGCGTCTTGGCCGAACCCGCCTCCACCGACCGTTGGGCCCATGAACTCGAGCGGCCTCCTGATCGGCCGCGTCTCCCTCCGGTCCTCCATCGCCGCGTTATCATAGGTCCTCTTGTCGTCGTCGCTGTGTTCATTGATAATTTCTTCAGTGTCATCGGAATTTTGAGAATTGCCTTCCATGCCAAAAAGTTTAACCGAAACTGCTATTTATTCCTACAAATAATTAATTGTAATAATTGTTTTTAAAATTCAATTTTTTTGTATTGAAGATGTAGTCTGCAGTATATTAAAAAAATTACATTCAAAATCGATGCCAATCCATAACAACAAGCTTTAGTCAAGTTCGATTTCGCTTCTTACTTTTTTCTCGTTCAAGCTCACCACATAAAATGAGCCCTTGCAGGTAAGATAAGTGTGTTACACAAGCGAAGACTGCAGAATAGACAGATGGCATCTCACGATCTCTCGTCTACAATACCATTCTGGGTATCATTCTGGTTTTTCCTTGTTGCCGCAGACCTCGTTTGTTCTCTTCCCCTTTGCTCTCCCCATTATCTCATCCGATGGAAGCCGAGAAAAACTTTCCGATTACACCCGATTGCCCTGTACGTAGGTTGAGGTTCACCACAGAGCCTCATGCATGCGCGGCGGCGGCGGGAAACCAGAAAAGGAAAACTTTTTGTCCCTACTCCGGTGTCTCCTCCAGTGCTCTTTGGAGGCGACACTTTGCCTAATTGTGCTAGTACAATGAGGGGGGAGAACAGAGGACCAAACAAAAGTAGGCAGTAATTCCCAGATGCCTCTTTTCCCCTTCTCGAAATATGCGGAGGAGCGCCCCGTTATTTCTCTCGCCCGGCCCAGAGGCCAGAGTACCCCTAAAGGGGCAGCGGCATTTTCTTCCTTCCCATCTCTTTCCGCAAAGATAATGTTTATCTGTCACACATCTCCAGGCCGTCACTCTACCGCCCCCCGAAAAAAGTAAAATAAAAACTTTCCGCGCTCATTTCGTACACCGTGCTGTCTGTCGTCTCAGGGAAGCGAAAATTGGAAAACTAATTTCTGAACGGCATGGGGAAAAATGCTTTTCCCCTACTCTGGTTGGGGGAAGTTGCAAGCGCTGCAAAAAAAAGTGATTCAGTTTTTGTACGAGAGAGAAAAATATTTGATGAAGAGGCACCATCATCGGTCTTCGAAAGAGTTTCTAACCCGTCGCGGCGATCCTCCCACCGCCAGGCCGACGCAAGCAGACATGAAACGTTAAGGGAATATTGATCTCGACAATTTCTGCATTCATCACACTCTCTCTCTCTCTCTTTCCCACATACCGCTATTTTCGACAAGGGATAAGTGGATCAATCATTGTCGAAGGAAGACGGATTTTGAAGATAGATCCCACCACGTCCTGAGTGACGCTCCGGAAGATTTGAAGTGATGTCGATTTGCATAGCCAAGGAAGGGAGCTGTCTCCCTTTGACGTTGTACAATTTGCATTGAATTTTTTTGTACCAATTCCATCTCTTTGTGTCCTTTTCCGTGGCGCCCTTTCGTGGGTTAGCATTTGGCCAAGGGATTAGCTGATTCGGGTTTTTTTCGCACTTTGACATCCCACAACACAAGTAATACGCTTTTGAGGAACATGAGCCCGCGTCATCGTCTTGTCCTATTTTTTCCTCCAATTCCAGCGCTCGCAAAATGCGCTGCGCTGACCTTCAGCAAAACTTCGTTCCTTATTTTTGCCGTCATGCCAGATGAAAAGAAAGGCCTCTCCTCTTCCTTCCTTCCTTCAACACCACTTCGAAACAGAAGCCCTCCACTTCCTCCAACCAGCGAACGGAAGGAAGGGGGGGCTCTCCCCCCATATTTTCCCATAGCATCCCCCCCCGCCTTTTCCGCCGCCCCTCTCCGCCTTATGCCATGACACAGATCCCTTTCTCGCCTTCTCTCTCTTTCGGGGGCCTTCTCTCGGCCTCCTCCCGGCCGACCGTCTATTAAAGCGTGGCTCCTCCCGTCGGGGCGGCGGCAATCGCGCGGAGAGTGGCCGCGGGCGAGCAACACATCGGGAAGGCAAGGGAAGAGGGCGATCAACAGGCGGCGGCGGCGGTCTCGGTCTCCATCCTCCTACTCCGATTCACACTCCTTGGCCTGGCAGAGGTGAGGAAACATACTACACCATGTTGTTATGTCCGTATATATATGCGAAGTCGGCGGCAGTCGGCATCTGCCAATAAAGTCTCTCCCAGGGACCTCCTTTCTTCCCCTCCGATATGGATTTTGAGACGTCGGAAGAGGGCGAAGGGGTCAGGTTGCCTCCCCCTCCTCTTCCTCTTTGCCCTTCTCCGCTTTCCCTATCCACTTCTCGCCCCCGGTTTCGGTGCAACAGGAGGCTTTTCGATCGACCCCATTGCCTGCCGAAAACGGGAAGCAAAAGAGTGATGGTACAGTAGTTGAAGCAGAAACCCCTCTCTTATACAGCTTTTCACTCCAAACCCTCCGGCCTCTATTTTTTGCCGCCGGTCAACCCCAAAAACTACACCCCCCCCAAAAAAAAAGAGCGAGAAAGAGAACTTCCGGACGTTTCAAAGTGGGGGAAATTTGGGTGATGGGGTGGGGGATCTGGAACCTCTTCACGCGGAAAAGGAAAACGACACGGTATAAAACTTTTTTCTTTTTCGACTGTAGCCCTTCGGCCAGTTTACGTACGAAACAGGAGCATATTGGAGAAGCAACGTAGGTACTTACTGTGTGTTGTGCCCGTGTACACTAGCACAAATTCCTTTTCCGTCTACTCTGGCTCCTTTCGAAGCATTATATTCTCTTTGTCCCAGAAAAGAGGGAAAAGTCAGGAGTGCTTAATCGAATTCGTCGCGGGGGAGGGGGGGGGGGGGGGTAGTCCGAGAAACGGTCATGAAGGGCGGGAACATTTCATAAATGTATCCATGTCTGGCGTGTAGCACACTTTGTTCACTTAGTAGCTACTACGTACTGTATGCTGTACACCGAACGTTTGGCAGAGAAAGGATGGAAAAGGATCGTCTCTTCCGGGGTTTGAACATCTTAGTGCAAACAGTAGGGCCAACGTGGAACGGCCGATTCATACTTTCTCGGATGGTGAAAGTTGCTGGGCGCGACTGTCTCAGCCAGAAATAGAGGCGTAGCTAGAAATGTGGAAACCTTGCCACTCTAATTTGTTTGGGCCAAAAATGCCAGACGGCGGTACTATCGGTACAGCGAGGAAAAGTCCGCAACTTTTTCGTCTTAAGCGTAAAAGAAAGCGGGGAAGAAAAGGTTTTCCTTCGTTTCTTCTCTGTGTTCTAACTTCGTTTTCTCAATTTTCTTACGGCGGCGAGACTTCAGAAGTAGTGGAAAGAGAGCTCGCGTGAACTGAGTGAGGATCCAATAAAAGGGGCAAGCGCGTCGCCGGTCGCGTGCCGGCACACCCCTATTCAAGGCAAACCACATTGCGCGTCTATCTGCGCGCCGATCGAACGAGATCCACCACCCTGCGGTGCAGCCCTGTGTACTCTACACAACACTCGATCTCTTCCCCCAACCATCAACCCTTTGACGCATCAATTTTTCAAGGATCAAAAAGGGGAAGGCGGGAGGGATCGATGTAAGAGGGGGGCATTTCGAAGCAAGGGGGGAGCTGTAATGGAATCCTGATTGCCTGTGCGGGGGAAACATCCGAAACCGTCCCGTTCGAATAAAGAGGAAAATACGTTCTCCTCTTCCCGGGAAAGATGGAAAAAAGCACACACCAGCCA
>JAAUYB010079665.1_pt1 | contig 11019 bp, 9 predicted proteins | sample 7278071 | NCBI WGS metagenome assembly JAAUYB01 (sample SAMN14350121, study PRJNA611818) | marine sediment metagenome | isolation source: surface marine sediment (1.8m) | place: French Polynesia: Moorea | collected 2018-08 | reverse complement strand
GGTCGCCGCGCTGCCTGGTTGTGCGCTGCCGCCGGTGTAGCGCTGGTAGGCAGCATAGGCCAGTGCGCCAACCGCTGCCATGCCGCCCATTTGAAGCGTTTTCTTGCCCAATTTGCGGCCGGATTTGGTCGTTAATAGGTTGCTTGCCAAACCACCCGCCAATCCTCCGGCGAAACCGCCGGCGGCACCACTTCCCATCAGCTTTCCAAGAACTTGGTTTATATCGGACATCGTATCGACCTCCATCTAAATATGATGTTGTTGTCATTAATGCTGGAGCGCTGCCCATCAGTTGCAAGCAAGCTGCATCGTACCGACTGATTGTACGAAACAAGATGTTTCCAGAAAAGGCATCTTCCAGTTTTTAACGTTATTCACCATGCTCATTTTTTTGTGGCAACGATTTAAGTGAAAATCTAAGCCCGCCAAAGCATAGCGCAAGCTCTATAACCGATTGGTAATATTTCTCCCGGTACAGATATTGACATATGAGGCTTCGGTCTAATTGTAGTGAAGATAGGCATTTACGAGAATAAATTGCTTCTTAAATTACTTCTACAAATGGAACACAAAACGATAGGAGATAACTATGAGCGAGACTACCAAATACCTATTATCGGCAGCAATCGTACTTGCGGTCGTGGCCTACCCTGTGGCCAGGGTCGTCGGTTTTACGTCAGATATCGTAAGGATGCTGTAAATCATCTGTCATCGATTCGCACCCAATGAAAAGCTGAATTATGAATGTTGGGCGTTGTCGAATGACATTCTATTCGACCCGACCGGGCATAATCCAATAGTTGATTGGACTCTGTCCGGTTTTTTACATCATCAAGAGTCCGATGCCGTTTTTGCCGCGCTCAAGGATGAAGACCTTGTTCAGGCGGCTGAGACGTGGGCTATATTCGCACGGATGATACCCAAGCAGAAACGGCGCCTGATCGAAGCGCTACAGGATTGAGCCCCTGCCGTCGCCACGACAGGTAATTGGAAAACGATTGCGCTCATGGCGTCTTCCCACAGGCTGTTAGGCACTGGTCGAAACCTGTTTCTCTTCAAGCTGACGGGCCAGCTCACGGGTGGTGGTGAGCGGCGTATCGGTTGAGCGTGCAATCAGTTGGTAGGCCACGGGAATGATATACAACGTCAAGCCGGTCGCCACGACGACACCGAAAAGCACCACCACCCCAATCACCAAGCGCGTTTCCGCTCCCGCGCCACCGAATGCAATCAGCGGCAGGGCGCCCATGGCGGTGGTAATCGCCGTCATCAGGATGGGGCGCAGCCGTTTGGCGGCGGCTTCCATGATGGCTTCGTCAAAGGCTATTCCGGCATCACGCCGCTGGTTGATAAACTCGACGATTAAAATCCCATTTTTGGCGGCCAGCCCGATGAGCATTATCAGGCCGATCTGGCTGTATATGTTTAAGGTCTGACCGGTCAGCTTGAGTCCCAGGAGCGCCCCAGCCACGGCCAGGGGCACGGTCAGCATGATCACCAGCGGGTGAACGAAGCTTTCAAATTGGGCCGCCAACACCAGATAGACAACCACCAAGGCCAGCAGGAAGACAAAGAGCAGCGAACCGCTCGATTCCATATACTCCAGGGATTGACCTTTGTAGTCGATGATCACCTCCGGCGGCAGTTCCGCGCGAACCAAGTCTTCGAGGTAGCTCAGGGCCTGGCCCAGGGAATAGCCTTCGGTGAGATTCGCCTCGATGGTAATGGCGCGGATGCGGTTGTAGCGGTTGCGGGCGGCCGAATCGGCGAATTCTTCGATAGTGACCAAATTGGACAGTGGGATCAGTTGACCACTGCGCTGCGAGCGGACATAGATGTTGGTGAGGTCGGTGGGACTGCGAAACATATTATCTTCACCCTCGACGATGACATCATATTGCTCACCGTCGTCGATGAAGGTGGTCACCTGGCGGGAGCCGAGTTTGCTTTCTAAAGACCGGCTGATATTTGCCACCGAAACGCCCAGATCGCCCGCGCGGTCACGATTGATGACGACGTTGAGCTGGGGTTTGGTTTCTTTATAGTCGTGATCCAGACCGGTCAGCCCATCGTTTTGCGCGGCCTTGGTCAAAATCGTATCACGCCAACGAACCAGGTCGGCATAGTTCGAACCACCAATCACAAACTGAACCGGTTTACGGATACCGCCCCCAAGGCCCTGGCGCATGACGGGAAAGGCACGCACCCCGGTCAGATCGGCGATCTTGCCCTGGACGGCGCGCATCAGTTCCCAGGCCGACCGCCGACCCGTGTCCCAGTGGCTGAGGACCATGATGACGAAGCCCGTGTTGAAAACCTCGGTCTGGCCAAAGGCCCGGGGGGCCCTGACCAGCAGTCGCTGAAATTCGCCGCTGTGCACAAAGGGCATCAGGCGCGCTTCGATTTCGTCCATATGTTCCTGCATATACTCAAAGGAAGCGCCTTCCGGACCGTTGACGATGACAAAGAAGGCGCCGCGATCCTCCTTGGGGGCAAACTCGGAGGGCACATGGCGATAAAGATATACGTTGGCGCCCAAAATGACGACCAGCGCGCCAGCGATCCAGATCGGATGCTTCAGCACCCCCTTTAGGGATGCGAGGTAGATTTGCTGAAGCCAATCGAATAACTTTTCAGTGGCGCGGTTTAATCGACCCCGACGGATCCCCGAGCGCAGAAGTTTGGAGGCCAGCATCGGCGACATGGAGAGCGCCACCAGGCTGGAAAATGCCACGGCAACCGCCATGGTCAAAGCGAATTCACGAAACAGCCGCCCCACATCACCTTCCAGGAAGGCGATTGGTACGAACACCGCGATCAGGGCCAGGGTCGTGGCGATGACGGCAAAACCGACCTCGCGGACGCCGCGATAAGCGGCCACCAAAGCGGTTTCGCCCATCTCGATGCGGCGATAGATAGTCTCCAGCACGACGATGGCGTCGTCGACCACCAGACCGATGGCCAGCACCAGGGCCAACAATGTCAGCAGATTGATGGAAAAACCAAATACCCAGAGTAAAATAAAGGTGGCGATCAATGACACCGGAACGGTAACGGAAGGTACGATGGTGGCGCGGATGCTTCCCAGAAAGAGGTAAATCACCAACGTTACCAGGCCAATCGCGATGAACAGGGTTTGGTAGACTTCATTGATGGCGCTTTGGATGAAAACGGAGGTGTCATAGCTTTGAATCAGCCGCATGCCTTCCGGCAGGCTAACGTTGATAATGCGTGCTTCTTCCTTGGCGCGCTGGGCAACGGCCAGGGTATTGGCCTTGGATTGCTTGATGATACCGATGCCCACCATGGCCTTGCCGTTTCCACGAAATAAGTTGCGGCTTTCCACGGGGCCGATTTGCACCCGGCCAACGTCCTTGAGCCGCACCAGATATCCGTCTTCACCGCGGCGCAGCACCAGTTGCTCGAAGTCCTGGACGGTTCGATAACCGCGCGAAATGCGCACCGTGAAATCGCGTGTGGCGGATTCAACGTTACCGGCCGGCAATTCTACATTTTCACCCCGCAAGGCATCTTCAACTTCGGTGATCGTCAGGTCGCGGGCCGCCAATTTGTCCGGGTCCAGCCAGACTCGCATGGCGGTGTCGAGTCCGCCGCCGATGCGCACACGCGCAACCCCCTCTAAGGTCGAGAAGCGATCCTCGATGTAGCGCCGGGCATAATCGGTCAGTTCCATCACACTCATCTGATCGCTGACCAGGTTGAGCCACATGATGACGTCCGCATCGGCATCCACTTTTTGAATTTCGGGTGGATCCGCCTCGTCGGGCAGATCATCGGTGATGGCCGCGATGCGATCGCGGATGTCGTTGGCCGCGCCATCCACATCACGATTGATGTTGAATTCCACCGTAATCCGCGAGCGCCCGTCGACGCTGGAAGATGTTATGGTTTGGATGCCTTCAACCCCGGCAATGCTGTCTTCGATCAATTCGGTGATGCGCGTTTCCACGACATTGGCGGCGGCACCGGTGTAGTTGGTTTCAATGGAGACGATGGGCGGATCGATGTTGGGATATTCGCGCAATGGCAGACGGGTGAACGCCACCAAACCGAAAACAATCAGCAAGAGGCTGATCACGGTCGCAAAGACGGGTCTTTTGATGGATAGGTCGGATAGAAGCATTTCGCGATCATCAAGCCATCGGCATCAATTCATACTTGTCGCCGCTGCGGGGATCAGCCCGTGCGCGGCGCGGGTGATCGGCTCTCAGTGATGGAGACTCGTTGACCAGGTCGCACGCGCGTCGTGCCACGGACGATGACGCGCTCCCCGGGCAACAAGCCCTGGGTAATTTCCACCAGCCCTGGCTGCCGCTGGCCAATAACTACCTCCTTGCGCTGAACCATTAGATCCTCCCCAACGGTCAGCACATAATTGCGACGCTTCACCGGAACCAGCGCCTCCTCGGGGATCATGAGTGCCTGGCGTTGCCGATTGAGCAACTGGACCGTCATCAGCAGACCCGGTCTGAGGCGCATCTCGCGGTTGGGAATGATCGCCCGAATCAAGACCGAACGGGTTTCTGGATCGATGCGCGTACCGATGGTGGCGACCGTGCCCTCGAAACGATCATCACCCCAGCCGGCGCTATGGGCATGGATGACAGAGCCCGGTTGCAGGTTACTCAGGTAGGTCGCCGGCACATTGAAGTCTAGTTTGATGCGCGAGAGGTCATCGATGGTGGCGATTAAATCGCCGGGTTCCACCAAGGCGCCCACACTAACCTGGCGCAGCCCTAAAATACCGTCGAACGGCGCACGGATGGTGCGGTCACTGATCCGGGCCTCGATTTCCCTGATGCGTTGACGGGTAACGTTGCGCAAGGTCAGCCGCTCGTCATAGTCGCGCTGAGGGATCACATCTTCTTGAAGCAACGTTTTCAGGCGTTTGAGCTCGCGTTGATGTTCGGCCAGCTGTTCGGAGGCCGCGGCGCGCTGGGCACGTTCTTCTTTTTGCTGAAGGGTGACCAGCAGCTCGCCGGCTCGCACCTGCTGGCCGTCCTCGAAATGAACCGCGACGACCTTTTCCGTGACGGGGGCCGTGATACGGGCCGATTCGTTGGCCAACGTGGTGCCCAAGGCCTCGATCCGATCAAAAATGGCTTGGGGCTGGACTGCAAACACGGTCACGGGCGTTGCCGCGGGGGATTCTTTTGGCGACATCGGCGCGGGTGCCGAATTCAGATGCGACTGCAGCAGCAGGCCGCCTGAGAAAAGAACCGCCAGCAAAAAAAGGGTGGCAATGAAATATTTTTTCATGACGCGTCCATGGGCCACAAATGATCTATGCACAGTGTTGTGTCGGTGATTACGGGATAATTCAATTTTTGAAATATGTAAGGGCTTTTTCACTTTAGGCAAGGCACGGGGCACGCGGTGCGATCTATACGCATTACATCATTCTCGAAGGTTTCGAACCTCGATGGCCGGTTAAAGCCTTCACTGCAGGTTGTTTCCGGAGGCGTCATGGGGAAAAAGGACAAGGCCGCCCGTTTGAAATCCCAAGGCTGCCGCGTGCCGTTTAGCAGTTGTTGTGCTGCAACTAAAATGGTACACACGGATTGACCCGGCCGTTATGGGAACGCCTCGCAAGACAGACACAGGACCCCATGCCTAACATCGATATGATCGACCAAATGAAAGCACTGCTCAGGCGGAGAAGCAGTTGCGTTCTGGCAACGACGGATGGCACGGCGCCCCATTGCTCGCTGATGGCCTATATCCCTTCGGAAGCAGGGGACCGGCTTTTCCTCGTCACACCGCGCAATACCAAAAAATTTCGGAACCTGACGCGCTATCCCAAGGTCAGCCTGTTGATCGATTCGCGCGGCGAACAAGCGCGCCAGCACACACAGGCACTTACCCTGAACGGCACCTGTTACACGCTGGATAATGACGAAGACATCTCTTTTCTCAGGCAAGCCTTCATCCGGCAACACCCACATCTGCAGGAATTCATTTGCAAGGGGGATGTCGTGTACTTATGTGTCGCGTTCGATTCTTTCTTGCTTCTGAACGGCCCAGATAAGGCCCATCATGAAATCCTGAAGGAAAAACCTTCGACAGGGGGATTCAGGCAATGAGGATGAATGGACCAATTCTGGTAACCGGCGGAACCGGCTATGTGGGCGGGCGTCTGATCCCACGGCTCCTGGAGCGGGGCGATAGCGTTCGGGCTATGGTGCGATCTCCACAGAAACTGCTGACAAGGCCGTGGGCCCATCACCCGGCCTTGGAAATCGTGCCCGGCGATGCCCTCGACCAGGCGTCGTTCATCAAGGCGGGCAAGGGATGCGCCACGGCGTATTACCTGATTCATTCAATGAACGCCCACAAACGCCGTTTTGCGGAAGCCGACCGCAGGGCCGCCGAAAATATGGTGGCCTGTGCCGAGCGCAATGGCATGCATCGCATCATCTATTTGGGGGGGTTGGGCGATAAAGACCATGCCAGCCTAAGTCATCACCTGCGATCTCGTCATGAGGTGGAAGGTATTCTGGAGAAAGGGCGCGTTCCCGTCACCAATCTGCGGGCGGCCATGATATTGGGATCGGGCAGCGCATCTTTCGAAATGCTGCGATATCTGGTCGACCGCTTACCGGTTATGCTAACGCCGCGCTGGCTGAGAACGCCATGTCAGCCCATTGCGATCACCAATGTGCTCGACTATCTGGTTGGCTGTCTGTCAGCGCCCCAAACCGATGGCAAGACACTGGACATCGGCGGACCTGAGATTCTCAACTACCAAGATCTGATCAATATCTACTGCCGGGTGGCCGGATTACCCAAGCGGGTGATCATCTCCGTTCCGGTTTTAACCCCCTGGCTGAGTGCCAAATGGATTCATCTGGTCACGCCGGTGCCGGCCTCAATTGCCCAGCCTTTAGCCGAGGGTTTAAGTATTCCCGTCACTTGCAAGGACGATGCGATTCGCGAATGGGTGTCGGTACCCCTCATTAGCTGCTCGGAGGCTATCCGAACAGCGCTGAAAAGAATCGAGCAGGAACAGGTGGATACCTGCTGTTTTGACGGCGGCGGCCGATTACCCCCGGAGTGGACGATCTGTGGTGACGCCGACTATGCCGGTGGTACCGTGATGCGTCGTGGCTACCGCATCGCGTTTGAGGGCGATGCGCTCAAAGTATGGGCGGCGATCGAAGCGATCGGTGGACGCAATGGATGGTATTTCGCCCAGCCCCTGTGGCGATTGCGGGGAATGTTGGACCGCATGGCGGGCGGTCCCGGCTTGATGCGCGGACGACGCCATTCACAAAAATTACGCACGGGCGATGCGCTTGATTTTTGGCGCGTTGCTGCCCATGAACCACCCCGTCGCTTGTTGCTGTTATCGGAAATGAAGGCACCGGGAGACGCCCTGCTTGAATTTCGCATCAACGCCAAATCACAAGGACCCGTTCGCCTGGAAATGATTTCGCGTTTTCTGCCTAAAGGATTGGCCGGCATAGCCTACTGGTATGGCATGCTGCCAATTCACGATTGGCTGTTCAAAGGTATTTTGATGCAATTCGCACGTCGCTTTGGCATCGCTCGATCGGGAGATCCGGAAACCTTTCCCGTCGAAACCGCGTTGGAATGCAAACTATAGGCATTGACCTATGCGTTAAAATGATAATATTATCATCGTTCATTTTCGTGGGTTTTGATAAGTTCAATATCAATATTAACGAATTTCATTTCCAGGTTATCGACATTGGATTTTACAGACTTGTTCAGTGGCTGCAACGTAACCGGGAATATTACTGTCAGTGCCATATCGAATAACCCCAACTACGAGGAGGACGAACATGGATGTCAAAGACTTTTGCTCGGCAATGGAATCGGAAATGACCGCTTGGAAGGCCAAAATGTATGATGCCATGCGCAAGATCGACAAGCTTGGCTCGGCCGAGAAAGAAAAGATTCTGATGAACGTCCAAGATCTCAACATGATTATGGACGACATGGCCCAGCGCGTGGAGCAACTGCGCACCGAGTGCCCTTCGGACTGGAGTCCCGTCAAGAAAGAATTGGAGCAGGGCAGCGTGGATATGCGCGGCAAGTACGACGAGACCATGGAGGAGATTGGCAAGGCCTCGCCGGTTTCAATCGCCGGCTGAGAATGGTTATTCTGGATAATTGCATGGTCGGGAGATAACTCCCGACCATGCCGCTACTAAGTTATCGGACCGCGTTGGCCGCGGCCCCTCCTGACACCCCCCTGCCTCAGATGCAAATCATCACAGAAGAAAATCGATCTTCCGAAAATACGAGAGACCCTGGCCGTATTTGAACCGACGCCTGGCCAAACCGCAGAGGCCCGGCCTTGAATACTTGGGGATATATTGCGGGTATGCTTCCCCTCTTCGCCGATTCACGCCCCGAATCCATCCGCGTGGGCGCCAAGCTTCATCATCGGTTTCGGCCCGGCCGGCCAGCGGGTGGCCGACCAGTTGCGGGAAAGCGGTATCGCCGCCGCGGTGATCGAACTGAATCCCCAAAGCACGGGCATCGCCAAAGCCAGGGGGTTAACTGTTCACATGGTGGACGTTACCAGCAGCGAAGCCGTCACGCATGTCGGCATCCAGGGATCCTGTCTGGTGATCGTCACGGTGCCGGATCCGCGCTCAGCAGGGGAGATTATCCGCAACATCCGCTTTTTCGCACCCCAATCGATGATTATCGCCCGCAGCCGCTACCATATCGCCAGTCCCAATCTGCGCGCGGCCGGCGCATCGCTTGTGGTGGATGAAGAAAACACGATCGGGGATGAACTCGCCCAGAAGGTCGTGGCCTCCTTAAAGCACGCCAACCGCGAAGCCCTGGGATGCGCCCTGGCCGGCGAAAAACCCGGAGGGGTTCTTGCTGACAAGGCCCCCACCGCTGCTCCGACGACTTTGAATTCACCGGCGCAAGTTGATTTAAACGCCAGCCGGTTTTCTTCCATTTGCGGATTCTAATCAGGCCGCCTCCGCCAGACGCCCATCCGCCACGTGCATGATGCGGTCGGCGTAGCACGCGCATTCCCGGCTGTGGGTGACCATCACGATGGTGCTCCCCTTCCCGTTCAATTCCTGCAGCAGGCGCATGATCTCCCCGGAGGTTTTGGAGTCCAGGTTGCCGGTGGGCTCGTCGGCCAGAATCACCGGCGGCTGGTTGACGATCGCCCGGGCAATTGCGGTGCGTTCTTTCTCCCCGCCCGAGATCTCACCGGGCAGGCGATGGCCTTTGTCTCCCAGCCCGACCGCGGCCAGGGCCTCGCGGGCCATGGCCTGCTTGCGGCGGCGGGGGGCCCGGATGGTGGCCAGGGGCAGCATGACGTTTTCTTCCAGATTCAGATAGGGGATCAGGTGAAAGCTCTGGAAGATAAAACCCAGAAACTCCCGCCGGAAATCGGCGCGGCGCTCGCTGTCCAGACCGTAGACATCGATCCCCTCCACGGTCAGCGAACCCTGCGTGGGCGCGTTCATGGCCCCCATGATCGCCAGCAAGGTGGACTTGCCGGCCCCCGACTCCCCCATGATCCCCACGAACTCGCCGCTGGTGATCTGGAAATCCATATCTTCGATGGCCATGACGGTGGCATCACCATGGCCGTAGAGCTTGCTCAATGATTGACCGATTATCGTACTCACGATTCACCTTTCATAGGGCGCGCAGGGCGTCGTTGGGGTCCATGTGCGCGGCGGCCAGGGCCGGATAGATCGAGGCCGCCAGACCGACGGCCAGCGCCAGTCCCATAGCCGCGGCGGCCAGCGGTAGATTCCAGGGCAGCGCCATGGACGGATTGCCGCTAAAAAAATAAAAGGCCAGTTTGGTGGCGCCCATGCCGGCCACGTAGCCGATCAGGCCGGCACACATCGAGATCAGGGTGGCCTCGATCAGGATAATCCGCATGACATGCTGCTTGCGGAAGCCGATCGCACGGAAAACCCCGATCTCCTCCTTGCGTTCGCGAACGCTGCCGGTCATGGTCACGAGCACCACCAGGCTGCCGATCAGGATGACGATCACCGAAACCCCGAAGGAAAACTTCTTGAACTGCATCAGGGTTTCCATCCGCCCCTGGACCACCTGCTGGATGGCCATGACCTTGGCCCCGGGCAGCGCCTCGCTGATCTGGCGCACCATGTCCTCGATGGGGCAGGCCGTGCACAGGGCGGCCACTTCCACCATGGACACCCGCCCGGGTTTGTCCAGGACACGCTGGGCGGCCGGCAGGGAGGCAAAAAGGAGCTGATCATCCTGGGAACCCGTGGGCTTGAGGACCCCCTGGATCGTCATGGGATGGCCCTGGATATTGATCCGCGCACCGGCCTGCAGTTCCAGCACGCGGGCCGCCTCGGCCCCGGCCAGCAGCCCGTCGGCGGCCGGGGGCCGGCCGTCGACCTGCCACCAGGGCTTGAGGATGCGGGCCTCCTCGAAATCCACCCCGGCCAGCATCACGGGGCGGTCGTTTACCTTGACGGCGCCCAGGACGACGGGCCCCATGGCCGCGATGTTACGCGCGTTCTTGATCTGGTGCACGCGCGCAAGGTCGGCCTCGTAGAGCTCCTGCATCTCAAAGGAGATACCGCCCATATTGATGCCGCCATAGTTGAGCGACAGGCTCTCGGTGCGCGGGACGACTAAGATGTTGGCGCCGTATTTCTCCAGTTTATGCTTGATGTCTCCCGTGACGGCATCGGCATAGGTGATCACCGAGATCACCGTTCCGATCCCCAGAGCCAGGCCGCAGAGGATCAGCGCGGCCTTGCCCTTGCGCCGCAGGAGATTGCGGATCGCGATCTGTTTGAGGGTCATGGTCTAGACCTTTCCTTTGAAGTCGAAATACCCCTTGCCGGCCCGAATGTTGTCGGCTTCGATCACCAGCATATCGCCTTCGACGCGGCGGTCGAGCGGGGCCGGGTTGCAGCCGCCTTTGACCTCGTTGACCTTGTTGGAGGCGAAACGCCGGCCGCAGTTGCGGCAGACCATGTGGTCGCCCTCCTGGTAGTAGCC